>Ga0126381_100002550_pt1 | contig 19678 bp, 16 predicted proteins | sample PanSoiMetPlot_28_FD_96465 | JGI IMG/M metagenome (GOLD analysis project Ga0126381, IMG submission 96465) | Tropical forest soil microbial communities from Panama - MetaG Plot_28 | ecosystem: Environmental > Terrestrial > Soil > Tropical forest > Bulk soil | place: Panama | collected 2016-02-17
ACATCACCATCGACGGCATCAACGTGCAGGACAACGCGACGCGCAGCAATCCCGACGCGGTGTTCAACGCCGTGCAGCCGCGTACCGAAGCGATCGAAGAGATGACCATGACAACCGCCGCCGCCGGCGCCGACAGCACGGGCGAAGGAGCGGTGCAGGTCAAGTTCGTGACGCGTGCCGGCACCAACTCTTTCCACGGCGGACTGTTCGAGACCAATCGCAACGCCGCGTTCGAGGCGAACTACTACTTCAACAGCGTCGCCGGCCTGAAGCGCGACGCTCTCAACCTGAACGAATTCGGAGGCAGCATCGGAGGGCCGGTGCGGCGGAATAAGCTTTTCTTCTTCGAGTCGTTCGAAGCCTTTCGGCTGCCCCAGTCGTTCAACCAGACCGGCACCTGGCTGACTCCCCTTGCTGCTACTGGCATGTTTACTTATAAGGATTCGTCCGGCACCGTTCGCAACGTGAATCTGTTCGGCCTCGCCGCGCAGGCCGATGCGAACCTGCCGTCGAGTATCCGCCAGTTCCCAACGAGTGTCGATCCCACCCTTGCCAAGACGTACGCACTCGTCAACCAGCTCACTTCGAACGGTGGCACTCTGGCGAACCGTATAGCCACTAACAACGATTACAACCGCAATAACTTTACGTTGGGGCCGAAGGCGGTTAACAATCGCAACTTTCAGACCGCTCGCATCGACTACAACCTCACCGAGAAGCATCACCTCAACTTCGTCTGGAACTATCAAACCAATTTGCGCAGCCCCGATGGCCTCAACGGTACACTCGCCATTCTGCCCGGCACCGGCACGATTCTTGGATCCAACGATCTTGACGGGCAGTTCGGCATCGGGTTCACGGGCAGCATTGGCTTGCGCTCGGTAATCACGCCGAATGTCACCAACGAGCTGACCGGGGGCGTGCAGGGTGGCCGTGCCACGTTGGGCTGCTGCCTGTCCGCGGCCGACTATGGGCTTTGGAAAGGCAACATCCCGCAATTCACCGGAACCGGCAGCGCGGCTTACATGACCAATCCGTATACGGGCAACTACACCGGTTTCGCGCCGCGCACGACACCGGTTTATCAGCTCAACGACAACGTCACCTGGCTGCACACAAACCACATCTTCAACTTCGGCTTCAATTTCACGCAGATCAGCGCCTGGCAGGCCGCGGCAAATTCGTCGCTCGTCAATACTGTGCTCTTGGGCCAGGCGACAGGCGATCCGGACAATACCGGCAGCACTTCGCTGTTCACCACTACGACGCTGCCCGGCGCCAGTTCCACGCAGTTGAGCGACGCGGCCAACCTCTACGCGATCCTTGCGGGCCGCGTGTCATCAGTCACCAGCTCGGCCGTGCTCAACGAACAGACCAAGACTTACGGTCCGAACTTTTCGGTCGATCGCAATCACATGCGCGAATTCGCCTCTTATGTCCAGGACACGTGGCGTATCAGCTCGAAGCTCACGGTGAACCTCGGCGTGCGGTGGGACCGGCAGAACGCGATCGTGAATCTCGACAATCTCTACACCCGGCCCGGCTACGCGGGTCTGTGGGGCGTTTCGGGTGTCGGTAACCTGTTCATGCCCGGTACGCTCTCGGGCACTGTGCCAGTTTTCAACTTGGTTAAGCCCGGTGAACAAGGCTACGATCCCGGTACGGGTCACTGGAGTCCTACCGTCGGCTTCGCGTATCGCTTCGGCAACAGTGGTGCGCTCCATTGGTTGACGGGCGACGATGCCGTGGTGCGCGGCGGTTTCAGCGTTGCGACCAACCGGCAGGGCATCGGATTCCTCGATGGAATCTGGAGTGGGAACCAGGGCCGCAGCCTCGCGACCAGCACCAGCCCTTCGACTACGCCCGGCATCTTCCCGGCCGGCGGCGTGCTGTTCAGCGATCCGGCGTTCCCGGTGCAAGCGCCGACCAGCCTCGATCCGGCGTTTCCGAATCCGAACTTCCCTCTCGCCGTACAGAGCGGACAGACGGTCAGCGACTACAACCCGAGCATCAAGCCCGAGTACGTCGAGAGTTGGACGTTAGGCCTGCAGCGGCAGATCAAGGCTAATACGGTCGTAGAAGCGCGGTACGTGGGAAACCACGGCGTGGGTTTATGGCAGACCGTGAACCTCAATGAAGTGAACATCTTTGAGAACGGCTTCCTCACCCAGTTCCAGGCCGCCCAGAATAATTTGGCGATTAACAATGGCATCTCGGTCGCGCAACTGCTCGATCCGCGGACGAAGCTCACCACCAACAATTTCGGCAACGCGGGACTGCCGGGCCAGGTGAACGTGCCGCTTCTGAGCACCGCGCTCGGCACGTCGAACGACCAGACCACGGCAACGCAGCTTCAGCAGGGACAGGCCGGACTGACCGCGAACGGGATTGCGACGAATGCAACCCGCATGGCGAACCTCACCAAAGCGGGCTATCCGATCAACCTGTTCCAGGTCAATCCGCTGAATGGCGGAAACGCCAACGAGCTGACGAATCGCAACTCCAGCACCTACCACGCGCTGCAGATCGAGGTGCGGCGGCGCCTTGCCGGCGGGTTGCAGGTGCAGGCGAGCTACGCATTCGCGAAGTCGCTCACGGACGCGACTACCCCGACGCTGCGCAATTGGGGCGGCGATAAGGGCCCGACGACGTTCGATATTCGCCACGGCATCAAGGCCACCTGGGTCTATCAGCTGCCCTTTGGCGAAGGCCGTCCGATGCTTTCCAGTGCGCATGGCGTGCTGGGCCGCATCGTCGGTGGGTGGGAGATCGCGGGCGTCGGTCGGCTGCAAAGCGGCACGCCGATGAACATCCTCAGCGGGCGCGCCACCTTCAACTATGTCGGGACTTCGGTGAGCGCCACAGGCGGCGAGGGCGGCGTGGTGCTGCACAACATCACGCAATCGCAGTTGCAGAGCGAGATGAACCTCGTGCACACCAGCCAGATCAACGCAAGCGGCGCCGTGACCGGTACGGTCTACTATCTGCCGCAATCGCTCGTACAGAATACGCTGGCCGCGTTCAACATCAGCGGCACGCTCGATCCGAACGCCCCGTATATCGGGCCGTGCACCACCGCCGGCCAGATCTGCGATCACGTGTTCCTCTGGGGGCCGTGGCTTTCCAAATGGGATGTCAGCCTGGTGAAACGCACTCGCATCATGGAGCGGTTCAACCTGGAGTTCCGCGCGCAGGCGCTGAATGTTCTCAACCACCCGAACATTCTGCTGCCGTCCGCGTCGGTGACTAACGGCAATATCGGCAGCACCGTCAGCTCCTCGTTCGGACAGACCACTACGGCGTTCCGCGACTTCAACAATACGAACGATCCCGGCGGCCGGACGCTCGAGTTTGTGCTTCGACTCAATTTCTAGGCGTTGCGCGGGCATCGCCTACCGGTTGTGCTTCGGCGCGACGCCGAATTAGCCCAACAGCGGCGATACCTGTACAAACGAGGAAAATCACTGACGGTTCTGGCGCCGTGTTCACGGAACCGGTAAACTGCGCGTTGAACGCACCGGTGGTTTCGTCTAGCGTGCCGGAACTCAGCAATGTTCCGGAATCACCGGTAAATGCACCAGTTCCTCCGCTAACCACAAGTGTCGCGGTGAAACCCAGCAATCCCCCCTTGAGCGTTGCGGTGCCGCCATAAGTGCCGAACAGGGAATCTCCCGGAGTATCAGTAGAAGTCAGGTTGAATACTCCTTGATTGAATGACAAGCTGGCATTGGTACAGTGGCTTTGGGTATCGACAAAATTCCCCAACCCGCTGAGAAAGCCAGTTCCAGTGGCATTCACAGTAGGGAAGGATGCACAACGGCCCGCTAGATCGACCGCAGCTGTGCCACTTACAGCTCCGAATAGGTTAATTGTTGCCGCACGACCGATGGATTCACTAAGTGGCACAATTACAAATAGGAGGGTTAGACATTGCGATAAGCAATTCCTCACTCTGCCAAGCTCAGACATAAATCTTCTCCCTTCGCCTCGATTGAGCACTCGATTCGGGTTTAGCATAAACCTGGATGATTAAAGTGCTATGAATGGAACTGCGCGAACAGCAGCAAACGCACAAATTCGCCCGCTTCGCGCGGGGCAACGAGGCTAAGTGTTAATTGACCGTGCCAGGTTGACCACAAACCAGTTGACCATTCCGCGTTGTTTACCGGTTGTACTTCGGCGCGACGCCGCGGAGTTTCTCCCACACCGAGTCGCAGACTGCCAGCAGCTCGGGCGAGAGCGACTGGCTGTTTTCGACGGCGGCGAGGTTCTGTTCCAGGTGCTCCAGCTTCGACGCGCCCAGAATCACGCAATCGGTGGCGGAGTGATCGAGCAGCCAACTCAGCGCAATGTCGACCAGAGAGCGCTGTTCTTTGGCGGTGGCAGCGTTCAGTTCGTCTACTGCATCGAAGAATTGCGAATGCCAGTAGCGGTCCTGGTACATTTTGTTGTTATCGAACCGCGTGCCGGGCAGCGGACGGTCGCGCTGCTGCTTGCCGGTGAGCAGTCCCCCGGCCAGGGGGTTGTAGACCACCATCGACACGCCGAACTGTTTGCACATGGGAACATATTCCTGTTCGATGCCGCGCGCCAGCAGGTTGTACATGGGCTGAGAGATCAACGGCGGCCGGTAGCCGTTTCGCTCGGAGATGGCGATCATCTGCGCCACCTGCCACGCTGCGAAATTCGAACACGCCGGGTACCGCACCTTTCCTGCGCGCACAAGCTCATCCATCGCGGCGAGCGTCTCTTCGATGGGGGTGTCGTGATCGGGCATGTGCAGATAGTAGATGTCGAGGTAATCGGTCTGGAGCCGCTGGAGACTTTGGTCGATCGCCTTGAGGATGGCAGCGCGCGAGAGGCCGGATTCGTCGGGCGCGTCGCCCATCTTGCCGCGCACCTTACTGGCGAGGACCACACGGTCGCGGCGTCCCTTCAGTATGTTGCCCAGCATCGATTCGGCGGCGCCGCGGTTATAGACGTTGGCTGTGTCGAAGAAATTGATGCCGTGCGCGGAGCACGTGTCGATCATGCGCCGGCCGGTGGGCTCGTCGGTTTGCGAGCCGAACGTCATCACGCCGAAACAGGCGCGGGAAACCTCGAGGTCCGTACCATGAAGTCTGGTGGTCTGCATTCAACGCCATAGTATCGTAGGGGGATGAGAATTTCGCGCGCGTTTTGTGCGCTGGCAACCGCGATGCTGGCCTTCGGGCAGGACCGCGCGGCAGTGGAGCAGTGGGTGGGCGCACATCAGCGGCAGATTGTCGGCGAATTCGCATCGTTGCTGGCGATTCCGAACGTCGGAACGGACAGGCCGAACATCCGGCGCAACGCAGAGTTCCTGGCGGGCATACTAGACCGGCACGGTCTGAAGGCCGAGATCCTCGAGACGGTGGGAAATCCTCTGGTGTATGCCGAGAAGAACGTTCCGGGCGCGCGCTCGACGTCTCTTTTCTACATTCACTACGACGGCCAGCCGGTAGATTCCGCCCGCTGGAAACAGGAAGGCGGACCATTCCGGCCGATGATGCGAGATGGCCGCATGGAGGACGGGGCGAAGGCCGTCTCCGATTTCACCGCCCGCGATCGTTACCCGGACGACTGGCGGATTTACGCGCGTTCGGCATCGGATGACAAGGCGCCAATTGTGGCGTTGATGGCGGCGCTCGATGCGCTCGGCGGTAAGACGCGGTCGAACGTCCACATAGTGTTGGACGGCGAAGAGGAGATGGGGTCGCCCAGCCTGACGGCCGCCATCGGTCGCTATCGCGACAGGCTGCGATCCGACCTGCTGTTGATTCTGGACGGACCGGTACATCCCAACGGCCGGCCGACGCTGGCGTTCGGCGCGCGCGGAATTCTCACCCTGACGCTCACGGTCTACGGTCCGAAGATGGCGCTGCATAGTGGCCATTACGGCAACTGGATCCCTAACCCCGCGCTGCGCCTCGCTCAATTGCTGGCGTCGATTAAGGACGACCAGGGACGTACGATCATCGACGGTTTCTATGCGGACGTTCCGGCGTTGACCGATGCGCAGCGCAAGATCCTCAAGTCCGTTCCCGACGACGAGCCCGGCCTTCTCAAGCTGTTCGGCGTGGCACATCCCGATACGGTAGGAGAAAGTTTGCAGGAAGCGCTGCAGTTTCCGAGCCTGAACATCCGCGGAATGCGCAGCGGGTACGTGGACGAGCCGCGAACCATCATTCCGCCGGACGCGGGCGCCGCAATCGACATCAGGCTGGTGAAGGAGACTCCCTCTGCGCATATGCTCGATCTGCTGCGGGCGCATATCGAAAAACAGGGCTACCACGTCGTTAGGGAGGAACCGGACGATGCCACGCGAATGCGCTATGCCAAGCTGGTGCGGCTGAGGACCACCGAAGGCGAACCCATGGAGGCGTATCGCACCGAGCCGGATTCGCCCGCTGCCGTGCGCGTCACCGAGGCGCTCACGCGCATGTGGGGCTCGCCGCCAGTCCGGATTCGGACCATGGGCGGCACGGTGCCGATTGCGCCGTTCATCCGCGAACTTGGCGTGCCGGCGGTAAGCGTGCCGATCGTGAACTTCGACAATAACCAGCACAGCGACAACGAGAATCTCCGCATGGGCAATTTGTGGAGCGGCATCGTGACGTTGGCGGCGATGTTGGAGTTGTAGACAGTTTGAGGCACTCCGCTCGCTTACGCTCGCGTCTCTGGTGAGGACGTACGCTCGACACGGAGCGGCGACCGTGAGGGAGCGGAGTCGCTAGTTCTCCGTCGGTGTCTTCTCGGCATGATCCACGATGAGCATCTCCATCGGTGCTTTGCGCGACTCCAGCTTGAGGCCGTAGCGCTGCACGGCGTCGAAGACGGTGCCGCCGCGGTCGGACCCGGCATCAGCGGGGTGGCCCTCGCCACCAGCTCCTCCGCCGCGCATTGGCATCGCCGGCATGCCGCGCATCGTTTCGGGAGTGAACGCGAGGTCGAAATCGTATTGGCCCTGGATGCCGGTCATATCGATGACCGGACGGTCCGTGAACCGCGAGAGCGCCTCGCCTAAACCGGCAAGCGTCGTCGACGAGGCATTCATGTGCATACCGTCATCCTGCATCATCATCGCCATCATGCCGCGTCCGCCTCGTCCGCCGCGGCCGGCTTGTGAGCCGGCATCGCCGGCCTGGACCTCCGCCGGTTTCAGCTTCGCACCGCCTTTATCTGCTACGAGTGCGTAGATGGCGTGCTCTTTCGTATCCCGGTGCAGTGTGAGTTTGAAGCGCTCGGCGAGGAGTTTCTGCAGCATGTCGGGGATTTGGTCGGTCGAGGCTCCTTCGGGCAGCTTGGCAGTGATGTTGAAGCGAGTGTCGGAGATCCAGTCCGGCCCTTCGATCTGGAAGTCCTTCACGCGATACGCCGCTCGCATGCAGTCCTTGAGCGAGACGTTGGTGTATCGCAGCATGCCTGCATCGGTGCCCATACGGATCTGCATCTGGCCCATGGGTGAGGGATCCGCGGGCTTGATCGACGCGACTTCGAAGGCGGGCTGGCCGAAGGCGGCACAGGAGACAAGTATAACGGCAAACCTCATATCTTAAACATGCAACAGGTTCGGTGTTTGCGGTGCAAATTGTGTGTAAGGAATGTAAGCACGCCGGCGACAAGATCGCCGGCGTTACCGGAGTTTGTAGCCTGAGCCCTTCACGGTCAGGAGATATTTCGGGTAGCGGTGATCGGGTTCGATCTTTTTGCGAAGACCGGCGACGTGCACGTCCACGGTTCGGCTGAGGGTATCGCCTTTCAGGCCCCACACGTTTTCCAATAACTCTTCGCGGCTCACGACGGTGCCGCGCCGCTCTAACAGGTACTCGAGCAGGCGGAACTCGATGGGCGATAGTGGCACGGGTTCGGCGCCGCGAGTCACTTCGTGCCGCGCGACATCCACGCGCACGTCTCCGAAATCGCTCTGTCCCGCGGCAGACGCTCGCGTCGACCTGCGCAGCAGCGCTTCGATGCGGGCCATCAGTTCGGCCGGCTCGCAGTTCTTCTGTACATAATCGTCGGCGCCCAGCTTCAGCCCGACCACGCGGTCCACCACTTCGCCGCGCGCGGTCAGCATCAGCACCGGCACGTTTATGCCGCTGCGGCGCAGGTCGCGGCAGATATCGAAGCCGTTCTTGCCGGGCAGCATCACGTCCAGCACGATCAGGTCGAAGGCCAGCGCGACCGCGACCTCATAGCCCACGGTGCCCGTCTGCGCCCATTGGACCTCATAGCCCTCGGCCTGGATGCGGTCGATGGTGCCGACGGCGAATGCAGCTTCATCTTCCACAAAAAGGATGCGCGGCTTCATATAGGCAGATGCAACGTGAATGTGCTGCCGCGGCCGGGTTCGCTCACCAACGTGACGGTGCCGCGATGCGCCTCGGCTGCGCTGCGTACCAGGCTCAAACCGAGACCCGAGCCGGGAATCTGCGCCTCGACGGCAGCGCGTCCCCGGCAGAAGGGCTCGAAGATTTCCGCGCGATCGGCGGGGTCGATGCCGGTACCGCGGTCTTCGACGTAGATTCGCACCTCTCGTTCCGCTTCGCGGTAGAACGCTCCGATGCGAATCCAGCGGCCGGTGCCCGCGTGTTTCTGCGCATTGCTCACGAGGTTATCGACAGCGGTCTGCAGCAGCGGTGCATCGCCCGTATACGACGGGAGGTGGGGGTCGACCGCCATCTCAATTTGAAATCCCGCAGGCTCCAGTTCGCCGCGGCGCGCGTCCATCGTCTCTTCGATCAGCCGGCGCAGGTCGATTTCCTGTTTGGTCGCACGGCGTAAGCTGGAGTGAATGCCGGCGTATTGCAGCGCCTGCTCGACCATTTCATTCAGGCGCCGGCTTTGCTGGTGAATCAATTCTCCATACTGCTGAACGCGCTCCGTGCCGGTTACCAGGCCATCGGCCTGGTTGCGCGAGAGCATGGAGATCGCCGAAACAGGGCTGCGCAGCTCGTGCGAGACACCCGCGACGAACTTCAATTTCTGATCCGCCAGGTGCTGCGCACGCCGGGTTGCGACAACCAGAAAGAGAATGGCGGCGGCGAGCAGCGCTTCAACACCGAGGCTGAACAGTAGGTTGCGCCGGCGTGTCTGCTCGAACGCCGCAGCCAGCGGCACATCCTTGTGCGCCACCCGGAGCTCCCATGCGCCGGGGCCGAACGGGTCAGGTAGTTGAGCGCCGCCATTCGTGACGACTCGCGATTCCATTCGCTGCACGTAGATGGCGGTTTTTCCGGGAGCGACTGGCCCGCCCGGCGGCTTTCCGAACGCGAGATGTATCGGCCGAACAGAAAAGAACGGCTTCGTCAGATCGGCGCGTCCGGCCGAGCCGTAAATAGGTACGCCCGGATTCGAGTGCGCGGCCACCGTAAAGTTGTACTCCTGTGCGGAGCGCTCCCCGAAGCTTTGACGGATGAGCTGCGGCAACAATGTGGACCGCAGGTAGTCCTCGTCAATCCGCGCAACGAAGCAACGGTCGGTGCCGCGCTGGAACGTACTCAGGATACGAACTCCGTATTCCGGACTCGAATCGATACGTGGCAAATCGTAGATGGGGATGACGAGCGACGGCGGATCGGTGAGGATGGTTGCAATGCGGTGGGTGTTCGCAGCCCAGGCGGGCGCTTCGGCGTGCTCGAATCTTCCGGTGGGGCCGAGCTTTTGTGCCTCTGAGTCGCCAAGGTAGTACAGCTCACTGACAAGCTTCGGAACTCCAACTAGCGTGCTGCGCGATTCGAGCGCGGAGCGTGCGTCGTTTTCGAGAAACCCGGCGGTCTCGCCGGCGACCTTATCAAACTCGCTGGCGAAGAACGACGCTGCGGAATCGAGATGCTCCCGTTCCCGCTGCGCATCGGCGGCGGCGACACGCGTCGACCAGCGGTATTGCACGACGGCCAGCGCCGCCAGCAGGAGCATCAGGGCGACGCAGAGGAACACCAAGGTCCGGGAGCCGACTGGCTTGCCCATCACCCAGAATTGTAGCGCGCGAGTTAGCCACAGAGAGCTGCGGCGCCGGCAATGCCCGCGTCGGCGCCGTAGCGGGCGAGTACGAGCGGAATCTCGGACGCGCGCGGATTAATGGACCACGCCGGGATCTCTTCGAGGATTTTCGGGAAGAACGAGCACATCAGCTCAGCCACGCCGCCGCCGACCACCATAACGTCCGGCTCGAGGAGATCGATGATGTTGCCCAGCCAGATGGCGAGCAGATGCGCGGTCTCTTCCAGCACGCGCGTGGCGAGCGCGTCGCCGGCGCGCCATGCCTCGCCTACGTGCTCGGCGCGAACCTGGGCGATATCGCCGCCGGCAAGCTCGATCACCTTGGAACCTCCGCTGTTTTGGCCCAGTAGACTGCGAGCTCGTACAGCGATCGCCGGTCCCGAGCACAGCGCCTCGATGCATCCGCGCTTGCCACAGCCGCACAGTGGACCGTTGTAGTCGATCGTGACGTGCCCCCCTTCGGCGGCACTGCCGGTACGGCCGTGGTAGATGGTCTTATCGAAAACGATGCCGGTCCCAATGCCGGTGCCCAGCGTCGCGTAGAAAACGTTGCGGTACCTGGCTCCCGCGCCCCACAGTACTTCGGCGAGTCCAGCCGCGTTGGCGTCGTTATCCACGCGCGCGGGCACTCCGAACGCGCGCTCGGTAGCCGCGGCCAACGGAAAGTTACGCCAGCAAGGCAGATTCGGCGGGTTGAGCACCACGCCCGTCTTTGGATCGAGCGGGCCCGGCGAGCAGATGCCGATGCCCTTCACGGCGGCGCGCGCTTCCGGCGCGTCATCGAAGATGGCGGCGACGGCGGCTTCCACGGCAGCGAAGCCCTTTTCCGCGTCGCCGGTGGACACCATGGGGACGCGCGTCTTGTGCGCTATCTCGCCGGTCGAGCTTACCAGGCCGGCGGCCACTTTGGTGCCGCCGATGTCTACGCCTATCGTCATCTGAGAGGTCATGGTCGTCCTACGATTTCGCCAGCGACAGCACGACGATGGCAAGCACGAGCACGCCTAGGCCGCTATACATCGTGCGGAGCGGACCGGGTCCACTGTCCTTCCACTCGCCGGTGACCACGCCCCAGATCATAGCGGTAATGACGATCAGGGACATGAATGCAGGCCACGCGATCACAATTCCCAGCAGGTTGGCCGAAATACCGTACATCAATGTGCTTCCGAACCAGAAGAACGCCATGATCGCCGCCAGCAGCCAGTACACTCCTGTGCCGCCGACGCCGAATTTGCCGCCGCTCTTATTCTTGGAAACCAGGTACAGACAATAGATCGCGTTGGGAATGCCGCCGGCCACCATCAGCGGCAGCCAGGCGGCGTTGTTCTTCCATGTCGCGCTGGCGCCCAACTGTTCCGCCGTGTCGGCCAGCTTGCCGCCATATTGCAGGCCGAAGCCCACCAGCGCCGATCCGAGTCCGCTCATCAGGCAATAGAACAGTCCTTTGCCGAGGGAAGGCTTGCCTTTCGGGCCCTGGCCGAGCGCCGCCTCGCGCGCGCGCCCGGCTTTGGCGCAGATGAGCACGCCGACAATCACCAGCCCGACGCCGGCGATGATCTCGAGGCCTTTGGCGCTGAACGGATCGCCCTGCGTGAACAGCGGGATGAGTGCGCCGACTGCAGCGGCGATTCCGAGGATGACGGAAAAGGCCAGCGCAATTCCGACGGCATCGACGGCGAGGCCGAAGCAGACCTGGGACGCGCCCCAACCGAACCCACAACCCGCGGCAATCAGGGCAGGAGTCGCTCCCGCTTGCGCATAGACGTCACCCAGTCGCGGCACAGTGAGGTAAGTCAGCAGAATCGGAAATATGCCGAGGGCAAAAATCGTCCAAGCCAGCCACGTGTTTTCCCAATCCCATTTTTTGGTGAATTTCATCGGCAGGGTGAAGCTTCCGTTCATCGCCCCGGCCAAAACCAGCAATAGAATTCCGACGGCACTACCGTCCATGGTGCAGTCCTTTCCCGAATCGAACAGGCATCATAGCACCATGCGGCTTTGGGTCCCAGCTCACAGATTTGATCTGCTCCAATCGAAATTTTGGAACCTCGCCGGCAGGGCCGCGTTGAAGTCATTAACGTCCTGTAACTGTTTCATTCTGTGTGAGGATAAAGAGTCAGTAACGTAAAGCAGCCGCCGATCATCTATATCTCCAACCATGAATCTCTCGCACGTAATCGCTTTAGGGGCACTGTCCGTCTCGGCTGCCATAGGACAACCCCCAACCGATCCGCCGGCTGACAACGCAAGCAATCCAGCGGTCAAGGTCGCCCAGGACCCACCGGTACAGGCGCCTGAGGACAAACGGATTTTTGGGGTCCTTCCCAACAATCGGACCACCGAGAGCTCCATCCCGTTCCACAAGATCACTCCCAGGCAGAAGATGACCATCGCCTACAAGGATTCGTTCGATTGGCCTGTTTATCCGACTTCGGCGCTGTTTGCCACCTTGTATCAGCTCGAAGACCAGAACCATTCGTTCGGGCAGGGAATGTCTGGTTATGCCAAGCGATTCGGCACTGCGTATGGCGATCAAATGATCGGCAACATGATGACGGAGGGATTGGTGCCGTCGCTATTTCATCAGGACCCCCGTTATTTCCGGTTGGGTGAAGGATCGAAGAAGTCGCGCGTGTGGTATGCAGTGACGCGCATCGTGGTGGCGCGCATGGATTCGGGCCGAAACAGTTTTAACTTTTCCGAATGGGGCGGCAATGCCGCGGCTGCGGCGATCTCCAATGCCTATTATCCCGATACCCGCGACTGGAACGACAATCTGCAAAAACTGCTGATCGCATGCGCTACGGATACATTCTCGAATGTGCTGAAAGAGTTTTGGCCGGATGTGAAGCGCAAGCTGCACCACCACAAGGAAGAGACCGGGCAGCGATAGGCTCAGATTTCTCGCTGGCGAGCAACTCTCGATCCGAAGGCAATTTCAGTCGGGCAGACGCGAATTTTCGATGGAAGACGTTTCGCCGGATTGCGCCGCCGCGCTCGTTCGCGCCAGCCGGCAGCCTCTCTCATCCCGCGATATCCCTGCCATGCGAAATAGATGAGAAACGGAACGCACAACCAGAGCGTTATCGCCGCGTTGCTGAAGAACGCGCGATCCACCGATTCCGGGCCATTCGCAGGATATAGCCATGTCCCTATCAAGAGCAGGCAAAAACCCATCATCGTGCAAGACCACAATTGAAATGCCGCCTGTCTCCGACGCCTCCGAACCGCCCGTTCTTCGGCGGAAGTCCTTATGGCTTCAATGGATATTGTGGGTGCGGTTTCGACGGTCATATTCCTCTTCCACACCGATTGTGCGGGAGGACCAGATGCTCCACCAGGATCACCGGTACTACCAACTCACCATAACCAGTGCTAACCGGCCCCTATGCGCGGTTTTCGAGCTCGACCTAAGCCACGGCGCTTTCTTCCAACACGCACACCGAATCCAGATTGCGATAGCGCTCGGCATAATCGAGCCCGTAACCCACTACGAACTTATCGGGGATCTGGAATCCCACGTAGCTCACATGGACGGGCCGCAAGCGACGCTCGGGCTTATCGAGCAGGGCAGCAATGCGGATCGATTTGGGACGCCGCTGCTCCAGCAGGTGAACCAGGTAGTTCAGCGTAACACCGCTGTCGACAATGTCCTCCACGATCAAGACGTCGGCGCCTTCGAGCGAAATGTCGAGGTCTTTGGTGACCTTCACTTCGCCCGAACTGGTCTTGCCCTTGCCGTAAGTAGAGATCCCCATGAAATCGATGGCGACATCGCGTTCCATCGAGCGCGCGAGGTCCGCCATAAAGAAACACGCGCCTTTGAGGATGCAGATGAAGTGAAGGTCCCCTTCCGGATAGTCCTTTGAGATTTGCGCGCCGAGCTCGCGGATCCGTGCCTGGATCTTCTCGGAGTGGATCAGCACCCGCAGTTTCGGATCGGTCATGGAAAGACCATTATGGCTTAGTTCGTCGCGATACCGGCGGCGCTGAGGCGCGTGCTGCCGGGGCCGAGATGGATATGGGCGCCGGTCGCTTTGCCGGGCACGGCGTGGCGAAACGCGAAGAACGGGATGTGATTCTCGGTCAGGTATTCACGCAGCCACACGCCTTCGGGCTGATCGGGATTCAGCGCCACGTCCACTCGGCCGCGATGGTCGAACCCAAGGGCGCGATGCACTGCCGTTTCGCCCATCGCCGAAACAGGCAGCGGCTTGCCGAAATGCACCTGGAAAGCGGCGTCGGTCTTGCGGAAGATCGCGTCATTAAAGACGCCGTTGCCGTCGAAGTGCTCCATCGCTTTGGCTGACTCCTGCGGGAGGCGTGTCACCATAGCCGCCTCCGCTTCCGCCTGTTCGGTCACTTCACGCGCCAGTCGCGCGCGCGATTCGGCCAGGTCGCACTGCTTGCGCGCGAAATCCAACTCGCGCAGGTACGTGTCGAGCGAGAGACGCGGCGCCAGGCCCGATTCCACAAGATCCTTGGCGTTGTCGAACGCGCGTTTGCGGCGTTCGAACTGCCGCTCGGCGGCGGCCACCAATTCGTCCGACTGGCGCTCCGTCAGGTCCTGTAGGAAGATGTCCTTGCGTAGAACGGTGGAGTCTTGTGCGTCCGCCAGCGCATCTTCGGCTTTCTGCAGTTCGACCTTGGGCAGTGTGCCGGAATTCACCAGCCCCCGCACGCGTTCCAGCGCGGCACGGGCCTGAGCGACTTGCGGATCCTCGATTGTTTGCGCGCAGACTACGTTCGCGAGCAGGAGAGGGATGAAAAGGCCCTTGGACAACCGCATTGCTTCTATATTAACAACGGGGCGTAGTACGATGAATGGAGGAGCGTGTTCTGCCAAAGGTAGATCTGGACCCCACCGCTAATCCCACCGCCACGACGCCAACCTGGCTGCTTGCCGTGCGCGCGGCCGAGTCGAAAAAAGCCACGGACATAAAGGTACTGGATCTCACTGGCATCACTTCGTTCGCCGACTACTTCGTGATCTGCACGGGCGCGAACCAGCGGCAGGTCCAGGCGATTGCCGACGAAGTCGGACTGCGCCTCAAGCAACAGGCGCAAGAGTTGCCCAACAGCGTCGAAGGCTATAACCAGGCGGAATGGGTGCTGGCTGACTATGGCGACCTGCTCGTCCACATTTTTTCGCCCAAAGCCCGCGAGTACTACGACCTGGAACGTCTCTGGCGTAGCGCCAAAACGGTCGAGATTCCGGCCGAGTGAAGATCTGGCTCTATTTCATCGGCAAACCCAAAGACCCGCACGCCAACGCTGTGGCTGCCGATTTTACGGCCCGCGCGGCCCGTTACTGCGGAATGGAGATGCGAGAGATTCGACCCGATCGCACCGATCTTTGGACGAAGCATCCCACGGCGCGCAAGATCCTGCTCGATCCCGCCGGCAAACCGATGGACTCGCCGGCCTTTGCTTCGCTCATTGGTAAAGCGGAAATGGAAGGCCGCGATCTTGTGTTTCTGATAGGAGGGCACGATGGCTTGCCTGCCGGCTGGGGCTTGCGGGCCGACCTCCTGCTCTCGCTTTCCGCGATGACGTTTTCGCACGAACTGGCGCGTGCCATGCTGGCCGAGCAGATCTACCGCGCGTTCGCCACGTTGCGGGGGCATCCCTACCCGCGCTAACGTACAAGTGCATGTCCTGGTTCAGACGCGACAAGCCGGCCGATCAAAAACTCCCGCGCGTGGAGAATGGAGAGAAGCGCGTCCGCACGGAGGGTCTCTGGCAGAAGTGCGACGGCTGCCGCCAGATCATCTGGAAGAAAGATCTCGAAGCGAACTTCAGCGTCTGTCCCAAGTGCGGCCGCCACTTCCGCTTGGATGCAATGAGCCGCCTGAAGCTGCTGCTCGACGACGACAAGTTCGAAACGTTCGACACCGACCTGCGTTCGACGGATCCGCTCGGGTTTGTGGGCAAAGAGCCGTATAGTGAAAAACTGGTTTCCGCGCAGCAGGAGACGGGCCTGACCGCAGCACTGATTTCGGCCGCCGGCAAACTGGAAGGCCGCGACGTCCAAGTCTGTTCCATGGAGCCCCGCTTCATCGGTGGGAGCATGGCGGCGGTGGAAGGTGAGATCATCGCGCGAGCCATCGAGCGGGCCATCGCCCGCCATACGGCCCTAATCATCGTTTCCGCATCCGGTGGCATGCGCATGCAGGAAGGCGCCATCAGCCTGATGCAGATGGCAAAGATCTCGGCGGCGCTCATGCGGCTGGACGAAGCGCGCCTGCCCTACATCAGTGTGCTCACCGATCCCACCACTGGCGGCGTCACGGCGAGCTACGGCATGCTCGGCGACCTCAACGTGGCCGAGCCCGGAGCGCTCATCGGATTCGCCGGCCCTCGCGTCATAGAGCAGACGATTCGCCAGAAACTGCCTGAGGGATTTCAGCGCAGCGAATTCTTGTTAAAGCACGGTGTGCTCGATGCGGTGGTGCCGCGGCCCGAGTTGAAGCAATACCTGTCGAAGGCCCTGCGCTTCTTCATCGCCTGATGAACTATCCCGATTCCGTCCAGTTCCTCTACGCACTGGGCAACGAAATCAAAACAGTGAAGCTTGGGCTGGAGCGCATTCGCGCGGTACTCGATGCGCTCGGCCGGCCGCACGACCAGTGCCGTTTCGTCCACGTCGCCGGGACGAACGGCAAAGGTTCGACGTGCGCGATGATCGAATCGGGGCTGCGCGCGGCGGGACAGCGAACAGGGTTGTTCACTTCGCCGCATCTCGCCAAGCCCACGGAGCGCATCCGCATCGACGGCCGTCCGATTTCAGCCGCCGAGTTTGCCGATGCCTTCAATCGCGTTCACGTAGTCGTAGAAGGGCTGATCGAAAGCGGCGCGATCGACCTGCACACGACGTACTTCGAAACGGTTACAGCGATGGCGTTGCTCGTATTTGCGGAGCAGGAGACCGATCGTGTTGTGCTGGAGGTCGGGCTTGGTGGCCGCCTGGATGCAACCAACGTGGTGCAGCCTGGGCTATGCGTGATTACTCCAATCGATTTCGATCACGAGCAGTACCTCGGGCGCAGCATCGAAGCGATCGCGGGCGAGAAGGCGGGGATTCTGAAACAGGGAATTCCGGCGGTGTTTTCCCGGCAACGGCCGGAGGCGGAGGCGGTGCTGGAACGCCGGGCGGCCGAGTTGAAAATCGCGGTGGCGCGCACGTCCGACTGCAAGATTGAGAACGTCGACATCGATGTACGCGGTAGCCGGTTTGATCTCGACGGTATGCACGTCTCGTGCCCACTCGCCGGCGAGCACCAGGTTGGAAACGCGGCCACAGCCGCCTTGGCATTGAGGCAGATCGGCGTAGTACCGGATGGTATTGCGAATACCGTCTGGCCAGGCCGCCTGGAGCGCGTTTCCGAGTATCCCGAAATCATTCTGGATGGTGCACACAATCCGGCAGGGGCGCGCGCACTGGCAGCATACATCGAGCGATTCTACAGTGGGCGGCGCGTGCAACTCATCTACGGTGCGATGCGCGACAAAGCGGTGGCGGAGATCGCGGGTATCTTATTTCCGCTGGCTCAACAGGTGATCGTGACGGCTCCGCGCCAGGCCCGAGCGCTTTCGCCCGAGGCGCTGCGCGATGTGGCGTACCATCCGAATCTGTACGTCGCGCCAACGCTTGACGTGGCTTTGGAACTGGTTCGCGACGCAGCCCATGACGACGTCGTCTTCATCACCGGCTCGCTATTCCTCGTGGCTGAAGCACGCGCTTCGTTGAGCCGGCTGTTATGATTTTTGAGGCGATGAGTTTTCTCCGTTCGCTGCTCTTCTCCACGCCGCTGATCGCGCTTTCGACGGTCGTGATGTGGACCTGTTCCATGGTGGCGTCGCTCTTTGACCCAAGCGGACACTCGCAGCATCGCATGGCGCAAATCTGGGGCAAACTGCTGCTGGCAGTGAGCTTCATCCGCGTGCGCGTGGAGGGCTTGGAGAAACTCGACCCCAACGCCAATTACGTTTTCGTGGCCAACCACGCGAGCTACATGGATATTCCGGCGATCCTGGCGCGCCTGCCGCACCAGTTCCGCTTCTTCGCCAAGAAGGGCCTGTTCTCGATTCCGTTCCTCGGATGGCATCTGAAGCGCGCGGGACACCTGCCGGTGGATCGATCGAACGCCCGCAATTCGCTGAAGAGCATGAGCGAGGGCGCACGCATCGTCGCCGAACGCGGCGTCTCGGTGCTGCTGTTTCCCGAAGGCGGCCGTACGCCCGAAGGCCTTCGCCCGTTTAAGGAAGGCGCCGCCTACATCGCGATCAAGGCGGGAGTGCCGGTCGTGCCGATCGCGATCGTCGGGATGCGAAAACTCCTGCCAATGAACTCCATCCACCTTCGTGCCGGCCGCGCCGAATTGCGCATCGGCGACCCGATCCCGACAGCCGGCATGAAGCTCCACGACCGCGAAGCACTCATCAATCGCGTGCGGGATGAGGTAGTGGGACTGCTCGAAGGAAAAGCGCTGGTGGGCTGAGTGGCCGTTGTCCGCCAGTTAATATGGAGTTGGAGATCCTCTATTGAAAAAGCTGCTGCTCCTGTTGGCGATCGCCGCGGTGGCGGTGATCGCGTGGGGCGTCGTCCGCAAGAATCGGCCGCCAGCGGTCAATTTCGCGCGCGTGAAACGGCAGACGCTCGTCGCTGCGCTGCCGACGAACGGGAAAGTGGAACCGTACGAGTGGCAGACGGTTCGCGCGGAAACCGCCGGACTGGTGGCGCGCTTGCCCGTACACAATGGCGACACAGTAACCAAAGGTGCGACATTGGCCGAGCTCTCCGATCCCTCGCTCGCAGCCGACATCGAGGCCGCACAGGCGAAGGTCACTGAAGCACGCGCCAACCTCTCCGCGCTCGAGCAGGGGGGCCGCCCGTCGGAACTTGCGGACATTGAGAACAACCTGGCGCGCGCGCATCTCAATCTCGATCGCGAGCGCAAAGACGCCGACGCGCTGGAGCGTTTGCAGCAGAAGCAGGCAGCGACGCGCATGGAGGTGCAGGTCGCCGAGGACAAGGTTCGTCAGACGGAAGCGGAGATCGCAGGCTTGGAGAAACGGCGTTCCGCATTGGTCGGAAAGACGGACGTGGAAGCTGCCAGAGCGCGCCTCGCCGATGCGGAATCGGCGTTGCGGCTGGCAGAGCATCGCTCCACGTTGCGGATGGTGCATTCGCCCATGGCAGGTGAGATATATGGGTTGGCCGTGCACCAGGGCGACTATCTGAATATAGGGGACATCGTGACGAACGTAGGCAGGCTCGACCGCGTGCGCGTGCGAGTGTATGTCGATGAGCCGCTGCTTGGCCGGGTATCGCCCGGCGAGCCGGTCACCATCACGTGGGAAGCCCTGCCGGGCAAGCAGTGGCACGGGACAGTGGAGCACATGCCGGCATCGATCGAAACGCTGGGCTCGCGGCAGGTCGGAGCGGTGGTGTGCACCATCGAGAATCCCGGCCGCGAATTGCTTCCCGGTACGAATGTGGATGCCGCCATCCGAACGGCAGTCGCGGAGAACGCGCTCGTCATTCCCAAAGAGGCGCTGCGGCATGATGCGGAGGGCGATTTCGTCTTCGTCTTAAAGGGCGAGACCGTCGAGCGCCGGTCTGTCAAAACCAGCGTGTCAACCGTCAACC
>Ga0126381_100002551_pt1 | contig 19676 bp, 17 predicted proteins | sample PanSoiMetPlot_28_FD_96465 | JGI IMG/M metagenome (GOLD analysis project Ga0126381, IMG submission 96465) | Tropical forest soil microbial communities from Panama - MetaG Plot_28 | ecosystem: Environmental > Terrestrial > Soil > Tropical forest > Bulk soil | place: Panama | collected 2016-02-17
CGGAGGTCACCGATCGTATCGTGGGCCAATACAACTTGCGGTTAGTCGAAGAGCAGCGCAGCGAATTCAATCCCACCGGCTTGCTGGTGGCTGAGTACTCGGAGAAACAAATGGTCGGGGAGCGCGACAACGGACTCGAACAGAGGAGTGAACTGGACAAGTAAGTAGCAAGCGTCTCCATGCCGACTTCAATCGAGTGGCAGCCAAACCCCAATGGCTCAAGAGACCTCAAAGTTTCCTGGACTGAATACGATGAGCAGAAAAAGATGCGCAGAAAAAAGGAAGGGAACTATGAAACGTGCTCTATTGATCTTCGTACTCCTGGCATCGGATCTAATCCCGGTCCTAGCTCAGAGGATTGAATCCGAAAACAGTGACCGCACCCGCATCGTGCACTTGAAAACCGCTTTGAACCACCTGACAGTGATCGAAGTTGCAGAGCCAGTCATCCAAGTGGCTGCTGGAAGCCCTTCCTTTAAGGTCGAGTGGCGGGAGAACAAGGTTTTTGTGCAGCCCACCGCAACAGATGCTGCCACGAACCTTTTTATCTGGACGGCAAATCAGCGGCTTAACTACGAACTGGAACCAGCCGGCACGGTCTCTGACATGGATTTTGCCGTCGACCAACCGGTTCATGTGGAGCCGGTTAAGCCGGCCAGTGTAAATCCACCGGCTCCACCCTCGACGCCGCAACTGTTGTTGGCGGGAAAACCAGTTCGTTTGCTCGCTTCAAAACAGCATGCCTCCAAGCCCATTGAAGTGTGGATTAGCGACGTTTATGAAGAGGGTGGGCGACTGTTGGTTCGTTATGCTGTCCGAAACTACACCAACGAAGCATATGTCGTTGACAGGCCCACGGTTTATCAGCTGGACGGCGTGCGCTCTCCCCAGTCGCTCTACGGCCTCAGCAATTCGCAGCTTGGCGATGAGCAAGCAGGCAAACTCAAAGTCAAACGACAGACTCCGATCAAAGTATTGGACGGGCAAACGCAGCCCCCACGCATCGCTCCTGGCGAAGAGGCAGTCGGCGTGGTGAGCTTCGAGATGGCAGGAACTACTCAACCCACGATCCTGCGTTTCGAATTTCCTCGTCCTAGACAGTCAGGCAGGGAACTACCTGACAGCGCGCAGCCCAAGATCGATGCATTTCTGGTGCGCTGAACCCCTGGCGCCGCTGAGGTATGACGGGGCGGAACTGCTCAAGGTTAGAAAAGATTGCGGCTTGCTCCGCTGATATGTGCGCCAATGAATGGATATTGGAGTTGGCCAAGGACCGGAGATGTGCATGATGATCGCCCCGGCTGCCAAACGAATGCCAAGAGAAAGCACGACCGGAAGCGCGCGTTTGACAGAAGAAATCTTCCGGGTTATCAACCTACACCCACATTGCTAGAGAAGGGTGTGGTAAGGGGTTGTGCTCCGATTGTGTCCGCCGGCGGGGAAGGCGGTTTGTGCCATGGCCGAGACATTGAAAGCGTCGCCCCAGATCGTCAACGCCTACCTCCGAATCTTTGTTAATCGCCGAGCTTACACGATGCAGTCCATGCGCCCACACCCAGAGAATGGGCGTCATTATTACTTCCGGCCCACAAAGAAGAATGCCGGGACACGACTTGAGCTGACCAAAGAAACGATCCGTCGTCATCTGCAGGGAGAGATCACAATCGGTTTGTACGCAATCAATCCCTTGACTCAGCGCTGCAAATGGGTGGCCATTGATGCTGATTACCAAAAAGCCGTGGAAGACTTGCTGAAGCTCCAATACCACCTCTGGCAGGACAACGTCGAATCTGCACTCGAAATGAGCCGGCGGGGAGGGCATCTCTGGATCTTGTTGGCGACACCCTTGTTGGCGAGCGAGTGTCGAGTCTACATTCATGATCTCTCTCGGAGACTTGGCCTACCCGTGAAGGGTTCCGGTTTGGCCGACGGGATTGAGGTCTTTCCCAAACACAATGCGATTGGTGAGGGCGAGTTTGGCAACGCCCTGCGGGGGCCTCTCGGTGTCCATCGCGGAGCTGGCCGACGATTTTGGTTCTATGGGGCCGACTATACTCTGGAAGCTCAGATGACATACCTGGATCGCTTGCGGAAGCTGACCGAAGAGGAACTGCGGAGATTCATTGCCGGCAAGCAGCTTCCGCAAGAATTCGCATCCGTTGAAAAAAATCAAGCAAGTGCTCCCGGAAAGCGGGTGAGTTCGGGATTCCGGATTCTGGATCATATAAGAAAGGTGCGCCGAGTCGGGCGGAACTACGTGGGGTGTTGTCCGTCTTGTGCGGAGGCGGGCCATGACCGGAGCTGCGACAATTTGGCGATCCGGATCGAGGACCCTCGCTTCTATAGGTGTTGGGCGGGCTGCACGCGAGAAATGATTCGAGCTGCTCTGGGTCATCCCATTGGGGTTTCTGCTGATCGGGTTGGAGGAGTGCCCGGCGAAAAGTGATCGATCGATAAATGCGATCGGTTTGGGCTGGCTGCGGCGTGCGGTACATGTCTTGAGGATACAAGGAATCTGACATCACGCCCTGGCGGTTCTGGTGAGTGAACGAGGTTCTCGGTGGAGATCAGAGGATACGGATATTTCGTCGCAGGACGGGAAACGCGCCAGATTGCAAAATCGTAAAGGAGAGTAAATGCGCTGCACACTCAAGAACTATGCCCTCAGCATGTGCCTGTTCGTGTTCCTGTTTGTGATGATTGGCGGCGGGTTCCACCTGGGGCCAGGCGGAGCGCTGCTGGGTGCGATCTCAGGCACGCCGCTCGTGATCTTTGCCTGCAATCGTTGGTACTGTGCACAAGTACAGCCTAGGCAACCTGGAAGGGAAGAATCCGGCAGGCTTCCTCTCCAAGTACGCAACCAATGATGAAATGGCCACGGGGCCGGTTCCTACTATTTGTCCTCGGCTGCACTCTGCTGCAGTTCAGACTTGCACACGAAAATCGTTGGTGGATTCGTGGTCTATACAACGGCTCGGTTCCCTCTCAGGCACTGGCGAGAGCAGCGTCTTCGGCATCGTAATCGAATTGCTGCGGATTGATCGTCGTTGGCGGGTTGTTCTTTTCCCAAACCATTGTCCGACGTATGGCTTCGTCGATATTGACTACTTCTTTGTAACCTAATTCTGTGCGAATGCGTTGGGAGCTTGCGACTATATGCTGCGCCGCATTGCCCGGCTGTAACAGATGTCTGGGGGTTCGTTCCCTGGGCAGGACAACGAATTTTCCCGACCACTGTGCCCCTCTGCCGATTCTTGTCTGCCATTCCAGTTCCGACACTGTGGGTTCGTCGCAGATATTGTAGACACGTCCAGCGGCTTGTTCCGAGGCGGCAGCAAGCGCGATTGCATGCGCAATGTTCTCCACGTATCCTCGCGGTGCTCGCCATGCCGCAAGATCATCGGCGATGAGTACGGTAGATCTTCCATCGGAGAAGCGCTTTAGAAGGGGAAAGAGTCTGCGCAGGGGATCTCCTGGACCATGGACCATGGGCAGTCGCAGAACTGTTGCCGCAGTGTCAGAGCTATTCAGAATGGCCTCTTCCACCGCAACCTTGTCGTAACCATTGTCTAGCCAGCCGAATATACTCTGCATCATTTTCACGGTCTCCGGCGAGTACAGCTGCCGATTGGTTCGAACCGGTGAGTCCTCGGTAAGCGGTATTGGTTGCAGGGGGCCCGGCTCACTCCCCTGCAGTACACCCCAGGCGCGATACACGTCCATGCTGCTGACCGCAACTACGCGACGCGCGAGGCCGCGAGAAGTACTCATCAACTGATGTGCCTGCTCTCCAGAACTCAGGATCAAGTCGATGATTACGTCCGGCGAGAACCGCTGAATCTTCTCTCGATACTCGGCTAACCGATTCCGGTCTCCTTGGATTCTTACGATCTGTGAATCTATAAGCGGATCGGCGGTTCGGTGAAAGATCGCCACCGAATGTCCGGAATCCAGCAGCTCGTGCGCTAGGGGCGAGCCGATAAAACCGTTACCGCCAATCAAAAGGATTCGCATATGAATTGGACGATAGCCTCTCGATATTGCCCATTGTAGGCGTCGGCGCTAGTGGCGACATACACGATGATCTTTCGCCTTGCTTTCATGACGCGGTCACTTCTCACGTTGACTGGACAGGGCTGGGCTGCAGAGAATGATCCGGCGCGCAAATTCTGCGCTGCTAGGCCGGGCCGTTGTCACTTGTCTGAACTTACAACAAAGAGGCCACGCTGAGAGCCCGTAGTGCGGGAAATCTGCAGGTAACGTTCTGTTGGCAGCCAGGAGCGAGGAACTGCTCCTGAATTTTCATTCAGGCTGCTCCCCGACGGGCCTGCCACGATGGCAGGCCCGGTCAACGATTGCTCGAAGGTTCCGTTGGCTATTTTCCGGCAACCTGCTCCAAGGAGGACAGGAACTGCTGTGCAGATCCAACCGGTTGCACTTTTCCTTCAAGAATGGCTTGGAACGACGCGTCCTTGCCGTAGAGATTGTGAATCATGTCGTCATCCGCACCGATCTTTGATCCCCCTACATCCGCACCCGCGAAGGCGCCTTTGGAAGTCCCGTAGGACAGAACCGGCGCTTTCCAGCCTGTGCTCTCGGTAGTTTCGGTGCTGCTGGTAGGTCCCGCAGCTGCCGCTTCGGCTCCCAGATCCCAATGCCCGTTTTTCAATTCCTGCGCACCCTGAGAGTTCATCAGCAGAACGAGATCCTGATGCGCGCCACCCGCTTGCAAGCCGACGCTGCCGCCAGTCATCGTGATAAAAGCCGGAGCGCTCCAACCCGAGGAGGTTCGGCAGCTCACGACGCCATTGCCATGCTTACCGCCAACGACAAAACCAGCTTTGGTCAGGTTCGGAATCACCGCGATGCACTGGGCATGCTTGAGCAAGGCAGTAGGAATCTGGTGCGAAGCTGTCATGTTCTGTAGAACTCCAGCTGCGGCATCCAATTGCTTCGCGGCATCAGCTGCCCAAATCAACGAGCAAGACATCGTTATAACTGCCACTAGCAAAAACAGCTTTTTCATAAAAGCCCTCCTGATGTGATTTGCCGATTGAGTCATCGAAAGAACCTCGACATAGGTGGGCGGGCGTGGGAAGGGCGGTGTACACTCCCACAATTTCAAAAATATAGCCCGATTTGAGAAAGTGAATCCGGGATCATCTGTATCCTCCCTGTGTTTTACCTGTAGGGCAGTCGAGAAGTCCAAGCGCCACAATTTCTGCAGACAGGGTGGTTCTAAGTTCCGAGAGCACGGACGATGCCGTCCCTACTCCAACTCAGAGTCGCAGCTGTGAACAGGGGGAGGCCTGATCAAGCCAAGGATTATCGTCAGCGGCGCGACCCGCAGAACGGGGCAGCGTCGTCGTTGCTGAAATGCTGACAGCCGGCTATCCCGTCCGCGGTCCTGGTGCACGACGAACATGGCCGCACCGCGGGGGCATCCTTGGCCGAGATTGCCGTGGTCGACCTGAGCGATTTCGAGCGGACCACTGACGCCTGAAGGATGCTAATTCTCGCCATGCGACTATTTTGCGGATTTGGTATCTAATTGTAGATCGCTCCGGGTTTTGAATTACCGGGTCGTAGCCAGAGAAGACTCATGGCCAAGCCCATTTTGCTCAGCGTGGATGACGATAGCGATGTCCTGCGGGCCATCGAACGGGACCTCCGTTCCCAGTACGGTGCCGAGTATCGCGTGATTGGAAGCGATGCCCCGGAGAAAGCACTCGAGATCCTAAAACAGTTGAAGGTCCGCAACGACAATGTTGCCTTGTTGCTCGCGGATCAGCGCATGCCCCGGATGAACGGAGTCGAGTTTCTTCAAGAGGGAATGAGTATCTTTCCCGACGCGAAGCGGGCCCTCCTGACGGCATATGCCGACACGAACGCTGCCATCAGCGCCATCAATGAAGCCAACATCAATTATTTTTTCATGAAGCCGTGGGACCCTCCCGCGGAGCATCTCTATCCGCAATTGGACGATTTGCTTGACGATTGGCAGGCATCGTACCGTCCCGCGTTCGAGGGCATACGAGTTCTGGGTACCCGCTGGTCGCCTCGAAGTTACGAAATGCGCGATTTTCTGGCCAGGAACCGCATCCCCTATCAATGGATCGATGTGGAACTCTCTGCCGGCGATCCCGAGACCAGAAGACTGCTGGATGTGCTTGGACCAGAAGCGGCCAATCTTCCTGTTGTCTTGTTTCCCGACGGAACCAAACTTCTCGAGAGTTTGCCAGGCCAAGTTGCGCAGAAAGTGGGCTTGCGTACCCGGGCGCAGACTGATTTTTACGACTTAGCGATCATCGGCGGCGGGCCGGCCGGGCTTGCTGCAGCTGTTTATGGCGCTTCCGAAGGCTTGCATACGGTGATGGTCGAGCGGGAAGCACCCGGCGGACAAGCGGGAATGAGCTCGCGGATTGAAAACTACCTCGGGTTTCCCACCGGGCTGAGCGGGGGTGACCTCGCGCGACGCGCTGTAGTGCAAGCGCAGCGTTTTGGGGTGGAGATTCTGTCTCCCCAGGAGGCCGTGAGTGCCCGCACCGAGGGCTCCTATCGCATCATTAAGCTGGCGGACGGAAGCGAGATCTCGTGTCATGCGCTTCTGGTTGCAACCGGCGTGCAGTGGCGCCGCTTAGAGGCTCCCGGAATAGATAAGCTGCAGGGGGCTGGCGTCTACTACGGTGGTGGTGCAACCGAGGCCCTTTCCTGCAAAGGCGAGGTCATCTACGTAGTTGGTGGCGCCAACTCAGCCGGGCAGGCGGCCATGAACTTTGCCAGATATGCTGAGCGGGTGGTGATTCTGGTGCGCAGCGATGGTCTTGCCGCCACCATGTCGAAATATTTGATTGACCAGATTCAACGAACGCCCAACATCCAGGTCTGGACACACGCCAGCGTGGCTGAGGCCCACGGCGATAAGAGGCTGGAAGAGGTTTCTGTGCTCTGTTCCGACACGACCAGAGTCGAGCGTGTTCCGGCCACCTCAATGTTCATCTTTATTGGGGCTCTTCCGCGCACCGATTGGCTCGGTGGCCTGGTGGAACGGGACGATCGTGGTTTCCTCCTAACGGGCCCGGACCTGATCACGGGTGGCGAGCGGCCGAAAGGATGGAACCTCGAGCGCGATCCCTTCCTGCTGGAAACTAATGTTCCGGGAATCTTTGCCGTAGGAGATGTCCGGCATGGCTCGGTGAAGCGGGTGGCGTCGGGGGTTGGTGAAGGCTCCGTTGCTGTGCAGTTCATCCATCAGTACTTGAGCAAGGTCTAAATGGCAACTCCACAAGAGCTGTTACGCTTTCCTGGCTTTGACGGCCTACCTGAGGACCAGATTGCGTGGTTCCTGGGCCAGTCCACGGAAGTGCAGCTGAAAGCCGGCGATGTCTACGCGAAACAAGGCGATCCTCCGAACGCGATGTTCGTTCTTCTCGAAGGGGATTTTGAGTGGCGAGGGGATTTCAATGGTGAAATTGTCGTTTTTCCCGGCAAGATCGGTGACATAACGGGGGTTTTGCCGTTCTCGCGGATGAAACAATTCACGGTCACTGGCAGGGCGGTTACGAACGGCCGCATCCTGCGCTTTCCCTCCTCTCTGTTTCCGGAGCTCATCCAGAAAATGCCGGAACTGGTAAAGCGTCTGGTTGGCGTGATGACCGATCGCGTCCGGGAAGCCACTCGCCTCGAACAACAGCGAGACCGGCTGGTCAGCCTGGGAAAACTTTCTGCCGGGCTGGCTCATGAGCTCAACAATCCTGCGACCGCGGCGAAACGTGCGACCTCACAGTTGCGCGAGACCCTGCATCGAATCAAAGAAGCCAGTCTTGAGCTGGGTCGGCGAGACCTGACTCCCACGCAAAAAGCGGAGATCGAGAAGCTGGAAACTTCCTTTACGAGGAATGACGGCCCTCCACTCGACACCCTTGCCATGAGCGATCTGGAGGATCAGATTGATTCCTTATTGCGCAGTCACGGGCAGAATGATTTGTGGCAGCTTGCAGCTGAGCTGGCGCGGCGAGGAGTTAAGCCCGAAGCGCTCGAATCTTTGTTCGGCAATCTAGATTCCGGCACAGCACGCGCTGCGCTGGTGCGAATTGCGGCCTCGGTGGAGATTGCGAACCTCTTGAACGAGATCGAGAGCAGTACCTCGCGGATTTCTGATTTGGTCGGAGCCATCAAGCAATACACGTACATGGACCAGTCGCCGGTCCAGAATGTCGACGTGGTGAAGAGCCTAGAAACGACCTTGACGATCTTGAATCATAAGCTCAAACGCGGTGTCACCGTGCATCGTGAGTATCAGCCCGTACCGTTCCTCGTGAACTCATTTGGGAGCGAGCTCAATCAGGTTTGGACGAATGTGATCGACAATGCCATCGATGCGATGAACGGCCAAGGCGAGCTGCGAGTGCGCACCTTTCGCGATGATGGTTGTGTCGTGGTGGAGATCGGCGACAGCGGTCCCGGAATCTCTCCTGAAGTACAGTCCCATATTTTTGAACCTTTCTTTACCACCAAAGGAGTGGGCGAGGGCACCGGGCTGGGACTCGACACCGCGCAGAGAATCGTGCGAAAGCACAAGGGCAATATCCAGGTGACCTCGAGGCCGGGCGATACGCGCTTCCGAATAGCCCTGCCGCTCGCGGATGCCAAGGCCGCCTCCAGTGGCTAGCCGGTCAGGCAAGAAGCGAAACTGGAGCATGCCCCTCCCCCGGGGATATCTGAGAAAGGCTGGATTCACGAGCGTGCCCGTGTTTTTGTTCTAATGGAGTGTGGATTTACCAGGCTGGTATCCATTCATGTTTGAAAGCATTCTGTGTCAGGTTACCGAATACGATCCGGCCATTCTGGAGTCCCTCATCGAGCTGGCGGTCGAGATTGCACGGGAAGGCCGCGAGGGCCGGCGCATAGGCACTTTGTTTACCCTCGGCGACGAGCAAGCGGTCTTAGAAAAATCGAGATTGCTGATCCTCGACCCCTTGGCTGGCCATCCGGCGTCGGTACGCCATATCAGCGACCCGAATCTGCGCGGAACCATTAAGGAGCTGGCGCAGTTGGATGGCGCATTTGTTATGAGTCACGACGGTTTGGTTCTATCGGCATGCCGATATCTCGATGCTATTGCCTCGAAAGTGGACTTGCCGTTAGGGCTGGGAAGCCGGCACCTTGCAGCCGCCAACATGAGCGCGGTCACCAATGCCGTCGGCATCGTGGTTTCCGAGAGTTCAGTGGTGCGGCTTTTCTGCCATGGAACACTGGTGGGGGAGATTATTCCGGAGTTGTGGATGATCAATCGAACCGTTCAACTACGCGGCCCGCTAAAGAAAGAGACCTTCGGCGAGTTGACCGTGCTCACCCCCGGTGGCGGCCGCGCTAGCCCGCAGCCGTGACACCTGGCATCGCCCCAGCTTGTCTCTAGAATCGCTTGATAATGAATACGGTCTTGTCGTCGATCAGTGCTTCATCGCCCTGCGCGCGCAGATGTTCGTCTTGCTCGACCGCATGCTCGAGCAGCGCATTGCAGATGTCTCTCGCCGATCGTCGGCAGTTTTCGCGCATAACCTCTTCCAGGAGCTCACGACCCTCGATTTCGGAGCCGTCGTAGACTCCGTCGGTGTAGAGGACAAGAATGTCTCCCGGGCTCATCAGTCGAATCTCAGCCACGTCCGAGGCGTTGAACTCTCTTTGCCGCAGGTTGAGGGTGTAATACTTCTTACGATCGGGATGATCCGCGGGTATCTGCAAGCCGAGGGCCAGGAATTGCACCATCCGGCTTTCATCGACGGTCACGAACTTGCCATACTCCGCCGAGAACACCAGCGGTGGAGGATGCCCAAAATTCGCGAAGCGAAAAAGGCCGCCGGGACGCACTTCCCCATAGAGCATGGTCGCGATTTCGCGCGCATCTTCCCTCTCACTTAAACCCAGAGCATTGCGAGCGGTGACCGATTGCGCCAGTCGCAGGTTGATGTTTTCGAGAAGTTCCGGGGTAACCTTGCCGTAGCGGTCGAGTTCGGTGAGCATCAAAGCATGGAACGTGTCGTGGACGGTAGAAGCGATCTTCGCGGAAATGATTCCGTGGCCCTGCGCATCGACCACAAGCACACCTGCGGTCGAATAGAGGTCGCGCAGGTCTTCCGCAACTCGCACCTGCTCACAACTCCTTGCGAATCGATACTCCGTCTCCATCTCGGGTCTGTAGCTCGGGGTTCGCTTCAGCCACTGAACGTGGTCATCGACCGAATTCCGCACCGGGCCGCCTGGGGCGAGTGATTCGAGAAACTCCTTCGATAGGCGTTGAGCCCGCTGAATGCGCGCATCAATGTCGTACCGTTGTTGGAAATTGATGTACTCAAAAAGATCGCCGCCGACGGTCCCGGCAGGAATCGAATTCCCGAACATCTCGATTCCAGCAATGTGGGGGATCGCGCCTTCGACCGGCATCAACCGCTCGCGCAGGTATTCGTCGATCGTCTGAGGCGTGGGAGTATTAGCCATGGGAAAATGCGCGCGCTGCAGTTTTGAGGATACCTGAATTAACGCAGAAACGCCGCCGCTCGCTTCGATCCGAGTGGGCTGGCGGACTACCCAGAGTTGTCGCGATCTGGTATGTTCTTTGGGCATCGATCAGCAATGTTCAAACCGCAGACGATGCTGGATCGTGATTCTGAACCAGGCTGATCGTTCCCAATGAGCACACTGTCCGGTCACGAGGTTCCCCATGGCTACAAACTCATTTCGGCAAAGTGAAACCACCGTGCCCCCCCGAGCAGCAGCGGGAAACGGGTTGGCGCTGGTTCGCGCGACCATCGGCGCCATGTTCGTGTCGGTTTTTTTTGAGAATCTGGGAAAGGGCCTTTACCGCCCGGCAGGTTATGCGAGCCTTATCAACAATTACATCAGTCAAGGTCATGCGCCGGCGGTGTGGAAGGCGGTTATGGGCCTCGCGGCCAGTCATGCCGCAATGGCGGCGCCTATGCAGGCAATGACCGAAATCTCGCTCGGCATCCTTCTGATCATCGGTCTGCTGACCCGGCCGGTGGCTTTTGTTGCTTTCCTGTATCTCGGCAGCCTTTGGGTTTCGGAGTGGGGCATCGCGTGGATCTGGGAACTGCTGGTTCCGGTTCTAGCCTCGCTTGGACTCGCAATCGGAAGCGCCGGCCGGAGATGGGGCGTTGACGCATGGCTGTCGGAACGGTGGCCATCGTCTTGGTTGTGGTGATGGGACCAAGTTCACGTGCGAGTGTCCGTTGTTATTCCCACCCATAATGAGGCCCAGGCAATTGGGCGCGTTCTCGCGGATCTCCCCTCCGAGCTCGTGGCCGAAGTCATTGTTGTCGACAGCAACTCGAGTGATGGAACACCAGAGATCGCTTCGAGAATGGGAGCCCGCGTAGTTCAGGAACCTCGCCGCGGCTATGGGCGGGCATGCCTCACTGGGCTAGCCACGGCAAATTCCCCCGACGTGGTTGTCTTTCTAGACGGTGACTATAGCGACCGGCCGTCCGAACTGCCGATTCTCTTAGCACCCATCACGGAGGGACATGCGGACATCACTGTCGGTTCGCGCCTTCACGAGCGGCGGTCTGCCGGGGCGTTGCCCTGGCATCAGGTACTTGGGAATCGTCTCGCGGCCAGCCTGATTCGACACTTATACGGAGTAGCCGTCAGCGATCTCGGCCCGTTTCGCGCTGGCCGCATGGAAGTGTTGCGCGCGCTCGCCCTAGAAGAGGCGACCTACGGCTGGGCGGTTGAGATGATCTTAAAAGGGGCGCTCGCAGGCTTTCGGATCGTGGAAGTTCCCGTGAGCTACTACCCACGGATAGGAAAATCGAAGATCAGCGGAACGCTGAAGGGCACGCTCGGTGCCGGCTGGTTCATTCTCAGCCTGATTGTGCGCTATTATTTCCGGCAACGAAGGACCGAGAAGTGAGTTGGGTTTAGGCAGATTTTAGTGGTAGCTTTGAGGAGCAGCCCGAGCAGGCCTGGTTTCTTAGCGATTGTCCTCGTGGTTTTCTTTCTTGCCTGTTATTACCTGGCAGGCAATTCTGTCGCCTCGGCGGTTTCGGCTGACGTGCCTCGGACCGAAGAGCGCATTTACCTTATGCAGACTCTAAGCGATACGGTTGTGCATTCGTCAGACAGCGACCGGGTGCTCGTCATCATGGCGAAAGCACCGCGGCTGGGCGGGGTTAAGACCCGCCTGGTTCCCAGCCTTTCTCCCGAGGCGGTCACGGATTTGTATTGCTGTCTTCTCGACGATACCCTGACGCTGGCTCGATCGCTGGGGAATGTGGAGATTGCGATCATGTGCCCCGACTCCGACGTCGACCAGATGAGGCAACTGGCGGGCAGGGCAGTGAGCGTACTAGCGCAGAAAGGCGAAGGTCTTGCGGCCGGGCTCACTTCGGTCTTTGCACACTTCTCCGCAGGTCAACCACGACGCACCATTGCCTTCAACAGCGACAGCCCCCACCTGCCCCGCTCTGTTCTTCGAGGCGCATTCGAAACGCTTGCCGTACATGACGTAGTTGTGGGACCAACCCACGACGGAGGCTACTATCTCGTCGGCGCGAAAACATCTCACCCCACGCTTTTCGCAAACGACGGAATGGGTACCAGCAGTGCGCTGGAAAGACTCCTTACCCGCGCGCGAGCTCTTGAGCTGTCCGTCGATTTGGCAGATCCTTTTTACGATATCGACGTCGCTCGAGACCTGACTCGTCTGGCGGAGGAGTTGCGTTTGGCTCCGGCAAAGGCACCACGCACTGCGCGGTGGCTGCAACAGTGGGAGTTCGCGGCAGCGCAATCAAGGCTGGACACGGGAGAACTGTGAAGCTCGTCCCCGAATGGAGAGTGTACGTACTCGGCGCCGCTTTGTGCGTGGCGTTGACGATCTGCTCTCGCAACTTCGGCGATCGGGGTGGACCGTTCTTCATGGCGTCTTTAGCGCTGGGGGGAATCGCGTACCTTCTCGCGGTCCGTGAATTTTTTACGACGCCAACATTCCCGCGACGGGTTATCGTGTTCGGGCTCCTCCTGGCTGCTGTGTGGCACATTGAGTTTCTTCGGCAACCGCCGGGTGCAGACGACGATATCCATAGATATGTCTGGGATGGCCGTTTGCAGCGGCTTGGCTACAACCCGTACCTCGTCGTTCCCAGCGATCCTGCGGTGAAAGGCCTGCACACTTCCGAAACCCGCGGATTGAATAACCCCGATCTTCCGAGTCCTTATCCGGCCGGGGCACAGCTATTCTTCCGCGCAGTCACGGCGATTCATGAATCTGTCTTCGCCTTCAAAATTACATTTGTGCTTTGCAATCTGGCCATTGCGCTGGTTTTACTTGATCTTTTACGAAGCAGCGGACGCGGGCCCCACCTGGTTCTGGCGTTTGCCTGGAATCCGTTGTTGGCCATTGAGGTGGCAGGAAGCGGGCATATTGATATCGTTGGCGCGCTGCTGCTGGTTATATCTGTCGCCGCGCTTGCGCGCCGTTCGAGTTCCGTGGCCGCCCTGGCGTTTGGGCTGGCTGTGGCAGTCAAATTCCTTCCCATCGTCTTATTGCCTCTATATTGGAAGCGGGTTCGTGTGCGGGATGCTGCCCTGGCTGCAGCCGTGGTGGCACTCCTGTACGTGCCATTTCTCAATCACGCCCGCCTTCCAACGGGCTCGCTGGGGACTTACGTTCAGGGTTTTCGCTTTAATGGCCCCGTGGTTGCGGCACTCGATCATGCGCTCCCACCGGCGTTGTTAGCTGGGATGGCAGTGCTGGTCGGATTGATGACTGCAGTCTTTCTGAGAACAACATCCCCGAAGTGGTCTCCCAACGCGTTTGCCTGGCCTATGGCAGCATCTCTTTTGTGCGCCCCGGTTGTATTCCCCTGGTACCTTCTCTGGCTGCTGCCGTTTCTGACCTCGGGCTCGACGCTGCTGATGATAGTTTGGACGGTGAGCGTCATCCCGACTTACATACAGTGGCACTTGCGCGCACTCGGGCATGGGTGGGGTACGCTCCCTGGCTGGGTGATGCCGCTGGAGTATGGATGCTTAGCCATCGTTGCCGCAATCATAGCGTTACAACGGCGCGTGGCTCGCTCCAACCTGGGTTTGGCGGAGCGGGCATCCTAGAGACGACCGCTCCATTGGCAAAGGGATGAAACCATACGAGAGACTTCCCGTGCCGAGACGCAAACAGCGATAAAATGCACCCATTGGGATGAAAGCTGATGTCGTTCTCGAGATTGGGCCAAAGAATTTCGCTTCTGGCCTTTTGCCGGAGTTGATCGCGGTGCTGCGCCGCAGCCGGCCGGGCGATCTGATCGCGGTGGTCGGTGGCGAAGCGAGCATCGGACCCGAGCTGGAAACGTGGTGCCGCTTCACGGGCAACCCACTCCTGGAGACTACGGTCGAAAAGGGCCGTACGCAGTGGCTTTTCCGTTGTGGCAGGGTTAAAACGCCCGCGGAAGATTTTCGCCCGGTAGGGTCCCGGCTCTGGCTCTACACGAACTTCCACTGTAACTTGTCTTGCGACTACTGTTGCGTGCGTTCCTCGCCCACCGCGCCCCGGGGAGAACTGGGGCTTGAGCGTGTGCGGCGGATCGCTCGCGAAGCGAGGGAGCTTGGCGTCAATGAAATTTTCGTGACCGGAGGCGAGCCATTTCTGCTGGAAGATATCGACGAGATCTTGGCTGCTTGCGCTGCCGCCGCTCCCACGACAGTGCTGACCAACGGAATGTTGTTTGCCGGCCGGCGTGCGCATAGCCTGCAAGCTTTGCCCCGCGATCGCTGTGTCCTGCAAATCAGCCTCGACAGTCCCACGCCAGACCGGCACGATCTGCACCGCGGGCCGGGATCATGGGCGCGAGCACGCGAAGGTATTCGGCGAGCCCGTACCGAGGGCTTCCGGGTGCGATTGGCGGCTACGGTTTCAAGCGACGCCGAGGCCGCGGAGTTCGGTCATTTTCTAGAAGAGGAGAAGATTGCGCCAGAAGACCGAGTCATACGCCGGATCGCGTTGCGTGGCGTTGCCAGCCAAGGGGTTGCGGTCAGTCGAGCCGACCTGGTCCCGGAAGTCACGATTACCGCTGAGGGTGTTTACTGGCATCCGGTCGGGGCGGGGGATGCCGATCTGCTGGTGACGCGCGACATTTTTCCTTTGTCCGAGTCCTTCGCAGCCGTCCGCCGCGCCTTCGACCGCGAAGGCGAACACGCGAATAAGCTGGCGAGAATCTTCAATTGTGCATAAAGTTGGTTTGCCTCAGGCCGACTTGGCCAGTGCCTGCTTGAACAATCCCTGTGCGCTCGCGGCTTGCCGCAAATCACCGTAACCATCGAGGTGCGGCGTAAGCCAACGCTGCAGTCCTTCGGCATCGAGGACTTCGCGATGAACCGGATTGTCGTAGCTCATGGCTAATAGCGCTTCGACGAACTGGCGCTCCTGTTCGCGATCGAGGCCAGGCCTCGTCGTGAACATGCAATGGTTGTAGGCGGGAGAGGTCCAGATCTCACGAAGACCGCCTTCGGGTACCAGGTGCTCGTTGCGCACAGTGTTCCAGAAGGGGCTGCCGATGGCGCCAGCGTCAGCTCGCCCATCGAGGACGGCGCGAACCACTTCCACTTCGCTGGTCCCAGTATCGCCGTGTTTACCTACGTCGCTGTCGAAGCGCAGGGGTTGGTAGTCGCGCCCCTCGCGCATGCCTTGCTGCTCCAAGAAATGAACCGGAAGAATCGCTGCGTGCCCGCTGTCCCGGCTTCCCAGCGCGAGCGTTCGATTTCTCAAATCAGCGAGCGTCTGAATGGGCCCTCCCGTGATCGCGACGATCTTGGTCATCCACCCGAGATCCGTGTCGCGCATGGCAATGGCGCGACAGGCATGGCCGCTCCACTCATCGGCTTGCAAGTAGGCGAGGTTCGTGTTCCAGGCGATATCGATGCACGGCACGGCTTCACCCGGTTGAGCCAGCAGCGCGAGAACCTGCGCCTCATAGCTCTGAAATAAGACAACCTCGACGGGAAGACGCGCTTCCTCGTGAAAATAGCGACGCATTCCTTCCCAAATGGTAACCACTTTCGGATTGTAGGCAACAGCTCCTACCCAGATCGCTTTGCTCATAAAGTCCGCACTCCCACCGGTGATTCCAGGAATTCTTAAAATCTCTATCCTAGGACAACCGCCCGCCGACAACCTCGGGGCAGGGCATACGGGGTGGCGCAGCGGCTAGAACATTCAACTATCCTCGCCGGCCTCAGAAAAGCGGTATTCCAAGCAGCGCTTTCCCGATGAACTCGCGCAATACATCGCCGGTTGGGGCCATTACTGCGCCCGCGTGCGCATCCCGGAATAACCGCTCGATGCTCAGGTGCTTCGAGAAGGCGGCGCCGCCGCAAGTCCGCATTGCGGTTGAGGTTACACGGATAGCGATATCGCCGGCCGCGGCCTTGCTCTCGAGCACCCGGAGCATGGTGGTTTCGCGCGGCTTTTCAAGATGCTCGACCAAATCGTCAATGCGCGCCGCGAGACCGCTGGTGTCAATCTGCATGGCCGCGAGTTGCGCTCGCAGCGTAGGCAGGCTCTCGCCCAGGCTCTGGCCGAGATGCTCGAACTTGGCATTCTTGAGGTGCGCCGCGGTTCCGGCAACGGCCGCTCGGCACAGTCCCAAAGCTACCGCTGCCGTCCCCAAGCAAAAAAGTGGGAGCACGACATTGAGCATGGCAGAAAAGCCGGCGCTGTCATCGGTCAACTGAAACTCCAATGACACCTCACAGTCGTTGAGCGCAACCGGCGCAGAAGCGTTGGCTCGAAGTCCCAAACCGTCCCAGGGCCCGTCCACCGAAAGGCCGCGGGTTTCAGCCGCAAGAAAATACAGGGTCGAATCGGTAGGCCCCGCTCCTTCGGGGGCAAGCGCAGAAACGACATAGCTCTGCGCATGGCCTGCGCTGGTCACCCACGATTTCTTGGCGCTGATTCGCACGCCGTTCCCATTCCGGTGCGCGCGAGATATCGGCGCCCAGAAATGACTGCGCGAACCCGCTTCGCTGAAAGCGAGTGTGGATAAGTGGCGGCCCGCGCCAATCGCTTCGAGTATGGGCGTGAGTGCCGGGGCTGCGCTGGGGCGCGCTGCCGAGATACACGCGGTGCCGAGCACATGCATCAAGTAAACCATGGCCACCGAAGCATCTGCCTCGGCGAGCGTCGCTGTGACCGCCGCGAACGTGCGGGGACCTAAACCTGAACCGCCAAAACTCGCGGGGAGCAGCAGACCTAGCAACCCGGCGTCCCCAAGGGACTGGACCGCCTCGGCAGAGAATCGTCCTGCCTTGTCGTTTAGACTGGCGGATGGCGCTAGCACGCGACTAGCGATCTCGCCGGCTTTCAAAACGGCCGCATCATGAGTCATGGATAGCACCCATCATCCACAAACGATTGGACCGAAACCAGGATTGTCGCCGAGGATGCGTCTGTGGGTCAAACACCGTTTGGTCGGATGGCGGATCTCAGCCCTAATGGTTAACTTTCAAGCTTTTACCGCAGCATGTTCCTAGTGTTCACGTCGCCATCGACGGGAATCGTAGCGGATTCTGGCGCGCCCTCAAGGCATCCCGGCTCGAACCGATTGAAGCCCTTCCGGGCGGAATAAAGCTTGTTATTCGGTGTCCAATTGGAATTGCTCGCCGAGATTCTTCGCCAGGGCGTTGAAACTGCCAGCCAGCTTGAGCCGCCAGCGTTCCACGGAGAGTTTGGCCAACTCGTTGATCGACTGCTCGAAACCCTCGAGAACATTCGCCGTTTCGAGCTTGAGTGACCCGGAAAAGGAGCCCAGCCGGTCATCCTCGGTAGTCGCGATCTTTCCAGTTACCTCTGCCAGCCGATCTTCCACTATCTTTGCACTACCCGCGATGAATTGCTCGAGCACATCAGCCGCCAAGCTCTGGAGTTGATTGCGGGAGTCTTTCATCGTGTTGCTGGCTATGTTACTCAGACGCTTGTCCAAGCCCGACTCGAGAGAGTGTGCCGATTCGTCCAACCTCGCCACGCGGTTTCCTAAATGTTCGATGTCTTTGCGCAGTCGGGCATATTCCTCGGCCACGGATGCGTGAAGTCGTTCTAAGTCTTGACGGCGCGCATTGTAATCGTCATTTAAGTTGTTTTCGAGGAACTCCAGAAGTTCTTGGCTCAGTCGCTTGAGCGAGTTGCCCCCCTCTAACAATCTCTGCTGAAAATCCTTCAGCCCACTACATAAGTGCTCCTCGGTGTTGGCCGACAGGTGGGCGGAAAGCTCCTGCGCTCGTTTTTCAACAGTCTTGAGTTCCTCTTCGGCTCGATGGGCAAAGGCCTCGTAACCGTCAGTGGTGCGCTGGTCAATTGTTGACTTGGCGGTCTCGAGCAGGTTCGCGTACTGCTGGCGCGACTCCTGTAGGATTTGTGGCCCCAGATCCTTGCGCAGGCGTGCCTCCAGCTGTTGTTCGAGTTCTGGTGGGATGCTGGAAAGCGAGACTTCAAAGCGGCTGGGATTCGCCTCTCGTCGGGCCATGGTTTCCTTGAGCACGGTTACCTGGGCTTCCAACGGCTTCAGGGATTCAGCAATCATTCTCTTCAAAGGCGCTTCTAGCCGCTGGGCAACTAAGTCGAGCTTCGCCTCTATGCTTTGACCGGTGTGATTCGGGGGAAGGGTAATCATCGAGGGCGCAATCTGTGTCGGCTTCGCCGTAAATGACGACGTTAGCGCCCAGTCCTCAGGACAATCGCTCAAGCGCCAGAAATTTTCTGGCCGGTCGAGCTGTGCTCCCAGTCTCCACGACCTATGGTCGGGTCCGATGGCTTGACAGGAGACCACTCGCGCCGTGGTTTCGCGACCATCTTTGCTGTGAAACCGCAGCGGGATGCCCGCGTCAAATTTCACCGGCGTCAGCAGGGCGCAACCGTGCGCGTTCACCACCAGGGTTTTACACATTTCCGAGAAGTAGGTTCCCGCTAAACTGGTGACCCGTATGGGCAGTTCGGCAGCCACTCTGGAACTGCGCCGGAATCCTGCAGGGAGGGTTTCATTTTGCATTGTCACTTTGCCTCGAAGGGGATAGGTGCCACGATCTGTCCGGACAAGCGTTTATGCACTTTTCCACAATAGCCGCAATTCGCCCTAGGGCAGACCACTCGGAAGTGCTAAGGAGAACGCGTCCAATGGTACGAGCGCCCGAACGGCGTTAGTACGTGCTACCGCAGACCCGGCAGGCGGGGGTCGAACCGGACTTCGCTCGGAGCAGGCCACGGGTCCCTATCCCACGTCAATCAAGCCTCGGCCGCATTACAGGATGCTAACGGGCGCCAAAGAGCTATATCATGTCTGCCTCCGGCCCTTCGAAAAATGAAGGAGGCACGGTAATCGGTCACCCAAATGAAGGCTCTCGGAAAATTTGCGCCCGGTCGAGGTCTGTGGCTCGAAGAGGTCGCCGAGCCCCAGCCCGGCATCAATGACGTTAAGGTCAGAGTTCTCCTCTCCGGTATCTGCGGTACCGATGTGCACATTTATGACTGGGACTCGTGGGCGCAAGCTACCATACCGGTTCCAATGGTCATCGGCCACGAGTTCGTGGGCGAAGTGGTTGCGGTAGGCTCCAACGTCGCCGATTTTCATCCTGGTGAATTGGTCAGCGGCGAAGGGCACGTGACCTGTGGC
>Ga0126381_100002552_pt1 | contig 19675 bp, 13 predicted proteins | sample PanSoiMetPlot_28_FD_96465 | JGI IMG/M metagenome (GOLD analysis project Ga0126381, IMG submission 96465) | Tropical forest soil microbial communities from Panama - MetaG Plot_28 | ecosystem: Environmental > Terrestrial > Soil > Tropical forest > Bulk soil | place: Panama | collected 2016-02-17
AGCGGCGGTCGCGCTGGGCCAGGGTGATTAACTGGGCATTGGGCCCCATGATGAGAAATGGGGCGATAGAGGGGTGCAGCCTGAGTATCTCAACAATTTGCGTAGAGGCTTCGCGGATCGTAATGTTATGGACAGGCACGCCGGCAATGACGCATTGCCCTCGATTCCTGAATGGTTTAGAAAGCTTCGGAGCTCTAGCCTTGGGAGCAAAAAACGCAGTCAGACTCACTACCAAAGTATTTCCTTTCTGCTGTAAAACAGGTCGGGAGATATGCCATTCTTAATAGACTTGAGTGGGAAGACTTCATCCATTAGTCGATTCATGAGATATGAGGGGGAGGCTAAGAGGCAACGCGTAAGAGCTGCCAAAGCACGCCAGAGATATCCCGCAGCGAGATGCATATTAAAGAACCGCAAATGCTGTTTTGCCTCCAGATGTCTATGGCAAATTGAGGACTCAAGCATTGCAGCTATCTCGACCAGAGGGCGTGCGTCACGGCCAGACAGGTGCGACAGCAAAAGATACTGAACATACATACCCTGTAGCTCCTGCTTATGGAAGTGTCGTGAGCTAACACTTGATCCGTTCTGGCGGAAGCCAATAAGAACCTCGGGTATTAATTGGATGTCGTAGCGGAGGGCCATGCGCCACCACAAGTCCGCATCTTCAGCGTGTGGAAGATCACGGTATCCACCGATGGCAAGAGTCTTCTCAACGTTAAGAGCGACTGACGGGTGGCATATGGATAGCAGGTATCCCGATTTGACGATGCGGCGCAATTCTTCAGGCGACCCACGGCTGCATCGGAAGTAACCCAGGCTGCGCTTTGCTGGATAGTACTTGGCCAGGGAGTAGAACATTCCGGCGTCGGGATACTGTGAAATGAATTCCAGAATGTGTTCGATGCGTGTTGGACACGATACATCGTCAGCATCCTGTCGTATGAGCCACTCAGTGGTAGTCTCACGCAGCATCCGGTTTAGGGTTGCCGTGAGCCCCCGGTTCGGCTGGGAGATTACGCGAAGACGCTCATCCCGGATCGTCGCAAGATACTCAGCGCTTCCATCGTCTGCCCCGTCAATAATTACAAGAATGTTAAAGCCTCTTACTGTCTGTCGGAGGAGGCTGTCCACTGCCTCCGGTAAATAAGGCATCGCATTGTAGACGGGCAGACCAACAGTAAGCGAGCTCTGCTGCACGGGCCACTCCTCGATGCCTCTTGCAACGTGAACACGCACACTACAACGGTGGGTTGAGTGAAAACGAATCCAAGGCTAAGTAAGGCAGTTAAGTAATAAAAGTACTGCTGTTGATTTATTTAGGAACATATATCGCTGGCATTTATGTAGTAAGTCAAGACGAATCAATAGATTCATTAAACTAAGGTAACGTTTCCATTTAAGCTTCGGTCTGCTAGCCTCCTTGCGAAACTATCAAATAATCTGAACTAGCCCTGTAATTCCTGCCGTATTTAATAACTGCTATGGTCAAGAACTCATTTGCCGATGGCCGCCGGTGCCGATACTTTCTAGCTGGAGGGGCTGGATTCATTGGCAGTCACATCGCCGATGCCCTGCTTGCTGATAATCAAGTAGAGGCAGTTACTCTATACGACAATTTTTCCTCGGGACGCGAGTGGCACTATGAGATGCATCGAGCAGACCGTCGATTGCACGTTGTGCGTGCCAATGTTCGCGATCTGCACGCATTGACGGAAGCGATGACCGGCCATGATGTGGTGATGCATCTGGCGTCGAATCCTGACATTGCTCGATCCGTGACGGATCCGGAAATTGATTTCCAGCAGGGTACGTTTCTAACTAATAACATCGTCGAAGCGATGCGATGCTCTGGGGTAAAAAGATTGCTATATGCGTCGGGAAGTGGAGTTTATGGCGATCTTGGGGAGCGCGAGATTGATGAGAACTATGGCCCATTGATCCCGATATCGACCTACGGGGCGAGCAAACTTGCTGGTGAGGCTCTTATCGCCAGCTACTGTGCAATGTTTGGTTTAACCGCATGCGTATTCCGATTCGCCAATGTAGTGGGCGCACGCCAAACGCATGGCGTGGGGTTTGATTTTGTGCGACGTCTGCTCGTGGATTCGAAACTACTGCGGATCCTTGGAGATGGAAAGCAGAGTAAGTCATATATCCATGTCTCGGATGTGGTGAGCGCGATGCTCATCGCCGAGGCTCGATCGACGGAAGCCTTTATGGTATTCAACGTGGCTACGGATGACGCAATAACTGTGACTCAGATCGCAGAGCTTGCAGCGGAGTGCCTGCAACTGGAAGAGATGCCCGTTTTTGAATATACCGGCGGAGATCGTGGCTGGAAGGGCGATGTTCCGGTGGTGCGGCTGAACACGGAGAAGATCAAAGCTCTTGGGTGGGCTTGCCGATATGACAGCAGTGAAGCCATGCGCGCTGCCTTGATGGACATGATCGCCGATGAGCGGGTGTGTTATGCGTAGAGATCTTCCGCCTTTAGCGTTACTTGCCGGAGGGCTCGCGACGCGTATGCGGCCATGCACGGAGTATGTGCCGAAATCGCTGCTCAGAATTGATGGCGAGCCATTCCTCGCACATCAGTTACGCTTGCTTGTCGAGCAGGGGATCAGTGACATTGTCATATGCTGCGGCCACCTGGGGGAACAGATTGAAGCCTTTGCCGGTGACGGCATGCGGTTTGGATGTCATATCCAATATTCCTTCGATGACGATACCTTGCTGGGAACGGGCGGTGCGCTTCGGCATGCGTTGCCACTACTGGGGCAGAGTTTCTTTGTGATGTATGGCGATAGCTACCTGCTTGCTGATCCTGCGAGAGCGTGGAGAGCCTTTCAAACATGTGGACAGCCGGCTTTGATGACCGTGTTTCACAATGATAGCCAGTGGGGCGCGAGCAATGTTGAAATTCGGAATGGGGCTATTGTCTGTTACGACAAGTTCAGACGTGCGCCCGAGATGCGATACATCGACTACGGCCTGAGCCTGATGCATGCATATGTTCTGGAGTCGTGGCCGGGCTGCAAGCATTTTGACCTTGCCGAGGTGATGGCTCGTCTTGCCGCTGCCGGGAAGCTGGGAGCATATGAGGTACATGGACGTTTCTATGAAATCGGATCGCCCGAAGGTTTCCGCGAAACGGAACATATGCTCCGCGCGTTTCGAAGATCAAAAGAGAGCGAGCTGTTGGCATTCGCAGGGTACGAGCGATGATTATGACGCGCACGCCTTTGCGGATCTCGTTGGGTGGTGGCGGTACTGATCTGCCTTCTTACTATCGGGAATTTGGCGGGCTTGTTATCTCTGCTGCGATCAACAAATATGTCTACATCACCATTAACAAGAGTTTCCTGCCTGGATACTTCCTCAGATATACGGACAATGAACGTGCTGAGAAATGTGACGAAGTTGTTCATCCTCTTCTGCGCGAGGCGTTAAAGCTGCATGAAGTGCCCTCTCCGTTAGAGATTGTCAGCATCGCCGATGTTCCTGCTGGAACCGGGCTTGGCTCATCCGGCACATTTCTTGTTGGATTGATCCACGCTTTATATGCCTACGAGCGCAAACGTGTGACAGCAGAGAGACTGGCACAGGAAGCGGTTGAGATTGAAATGAACCGCTTGCGTGAACCTGTGGGGAAACAAGATCAGTACGTCGCCGCTTACGGTGGGTTGCTTTGCCAGGAATATCGTCCTGACGACTCCGTCAATGTAACCGTTTTGAAAATCAGTGAGACTGCGCTGCTGGAACTTCGTGATTCTCTGATGCTCTTTTTTATAGGCCAGACTCGCAAGGCATCGACTCTACTAGACGACCAAAAAACGCGTTCGGAACAACGGGACAAAGCGATGCTGGAAGGGCTGCATTTTGTGAAGCAGCTTGGTCAGGAAATACGAGGTGTTCTCGAGACCGGCATAATTCATGAATTCGGCCCACTCATGCATGAACATTGGCTGAGAAAGCGGTGCCGCTCCAAGGGAATGAGTAGTGATCGAGTAGATCAGTTGTATGAGGTTGCGCGTAACCACGGTGGTTCAACCGGCGGCAAGCTTGTCGGCGCAGGGGGCAACGGGTTCCTTCTGCTGCAGACGACCGATAGAAGGCGCTTGCGATCGGTGATGGCGGATGCAGGGGTCGCCGAGATGGAATTCAACTTTGATTTTGACGGTTCAGTCGTGATGATGCGCAACGCCTGATCGTGAGGACAAATGGCAGTTGCACCAATGAGGACTGAGGAAATCCCTGACCTTCGTGCCATACGCGACGATGAGATGTCGCTCGGGGCTTTGGCTTCGGCGCTCAAAAGGCGCCGTGGGATTTTTCTCTACGCCCTTATCGGAATGCTTGTCGTGGTTACATTGTATTGCCTGTTTGTAACGCGACGGTACCAGGCAACAGGGCAGATTCAGATACAGAAAGACAGTGTAGGAGCTTTCGGGCTTGAAAGCAGTGTTATGGGAGACGCTGCTGACTCGGCGTCGGATGCTCTTGACTACAACATCACCTTGCAGACAGAAGCGAATATTTTGAACTCAGATTCGCTTGCGCTGCGAGTGATCCAGGATCTTCATCTGGAAACGACGAAAGACTTTTATCCGTCTTCGAAAAGAGGCGACAAAGAGTTGATTCCTTCATGGATCTCATTCTGGAAGAAACCAGTCGAACCCCTGAGTGTGCCCATTGAGCATGCGCCGAATCGTCGTTATGCGGTGCTAAAGATATTTGCAAGCCATCTAAAAGTCGAACCAGTGACAGGCACGCGACTGATCAACATCAGTTATTCGAGCCCTGATCCGCAGATGGCTGCCGACGTAGTGAACCATCTTATCGGCGCTCTTATGGATTACACGTTTCAGGCGCGATTCACCGCGACAGCACAGGCGTCGGACTGGCTCACCGCGCAACTGGAAGACTTGCGGAAGCAAACAGAGGGTTTACAGGCAAAGGCGATCACACTACAGCGTGAAACCGGGATGTTCGGCGATGATGAATCGCACAATGTTGTTCTGGCCCGGCTAGAAAGTCTCAACGAAGCATTGGAAGCGGCGGAGTCGAACCGAATTCTGAAAGAGGCAATTTATCGCGTAGCCAGCAGTGGCGGTCCTGAGTTGATTTCAGGGCTCAGCGGAAACTCGGGCGCTGGAGCAGTAGCGTCCATGGCGAATTCTCTTGGTCTGATTCAGAACTTACGCTCTCAAGAGGCAACTGTAAGAGCAGAATTGGATGAGGATCGTGTCAGATATGGAAGCGCCTATCCACGTATTGCGGAACTACAGGCGGAGATTGAAGGAATTGAGCGTTCCATTCGCGATGAAGTCCACCGGATCGGTGAGCGCGCGCGGACCGACTATGAAATTGCCGTAAGGGCCGAAACCTCTGCGCGCAGCGCGTTGGAAGAACAAAAGAAGGTCGTCAATGATTTGAATGATAAGGCGATTGCGTATGGTCTGGCGAAACAGGAGGCTGATGGGAGCCGCGGAGTCTATGAAGGACTGCTGGCAAAGCTAAAACAAGCCGGTGTCCTTGAGGGGCTTAGGTCTACCAATGTTACAGTTGTGAACCCAGCACGAGTTCCTCCTCCGAACAGGCCCAAGAGTCCCAATGTCCTGTTTTACTATGTGGCGGCAATTGCAGCAGGGCTGGTCTTGGGCATGGTAGCAGCACTCGTTCACGACCTAACGGATACCAGGATCAGATCACTCGAAGAATTGGAGCAACTAACCGGTGCGCCGCTTCTGGGGCTGATTCCGGCCATTGAAAAAGAAAAAAGCTCGTCACGGTATCGTCAGCAAAAGAGCAATCCTTTATCTTTGCGCAAAGATAAAGGAAGCGCAGCGCAGAGTGCGGCGTCGACTTACGTTGGCAGCCCTTTCTCCGAATCGCTACGCTCATTGCGGACGTCCCTTATGCTTTCTCGGAGCAGCAGTGCTCCGCAGGTTCTTCTGGTGACCAGTTCCAATGCGGGCGAGGGAAAAAGCACGGTTTCACTCAATCTGGCTACTGTTCTGGCGCAGCAGGGCCTGCTCGTTTTGTTAGTTGACGCCGATCTACGGCGTCCGGTGCTGCACGAACGCATGGGTGTAAGTGGACAGATCGGCTTGAGTGAAGCTCTTTCAAGCGACGCTATCGATCCTCGGCCGTTGGCAATCGAAAACATCCCGAACCTTTTTGTCTTGTGCGGTGGCCCGGTTCCGCCGTTTCCTGCGGAATTGTTGGGGTCTCATAGAATGCGAACACTGCTGACCCAATGGCGGAGTGAGTTTGATTTCATCGTGATGGACGGCCCACCCACCTTACCTGTAACGGACGCAATCGTATTGGAGCAGTTGTGCGACGCAGTATTGCTGGTTGCTCGACACGGCGTGACCGAGAAAAAGGTGATCCATAGAAGCTACCAGTCACTCACGCGGCAGTTGCCGCCACACGTTGTTCTAGGAACTGTCCTCAACGCTGTGCCGGGTCGGTCTTCTGATTTCTATGAATACTACGGTTACAGGAGTCGTACGTATAGCGCTCAAGGGAACGGCTGTGAAGCGATATGATCTGAGGCTTTTCCTCGTCATTCTGGCATTCGCTTCCATAGCACGGGGGCAAGTGGTCCTTGGTCCACAATTAACCGCTGCTGATCGAAGCCATGGCGATCAAAGCAAAAACGAGAGCCTGCTCATAGGCCGCGGAGACCTGCTGCACATTACTTTTTTCCGAGAACCTGAGCTCGAACAGAAGGTTCGTGTGAAGGATTCCGGTGAAATCGATCTGAATCTCGCCGGAACGATTAAGGTGACAGGCTTAACATCTGCAGACGCGGCTAAGGCAATTGCGCAGCTTTATTCAAGTGGGCACTATCTCAACCATCCCCAGGTCTCGGTTGTCATTGAAGAATTTGCGACGCAGAGCATTTCTGTTCTGGGACAAGTGAGCAGACCTGGGACATTCACGGTGGCAACTGCGCGGAGCTTGCTCGATGTGCTTGCTATGGCAGGCGGATTGACCGATACGGCTGATAGACACATCACCGTCCAGCGAGGCGACCGGAGTGGGAACAGCATTGTGTTCCTGCCAAACGATGCGGCTACCAGCTTGCAGAATGTAACGATCGTCTATCCGGGAGACACGGTGGTGGTTCCAAAGGCCGGTATTGTCTATGTGCTGGGCGATGTTGCGCGTCCCGGGGGGTATGTTATGCAAGACGATGCGAATTTGACTGTCTTGCAAGCCATTGCGATGGCATCGGGCGCCAATAGAACAGCGAAAGAGGACGCAATTCGCTTGATTCGCAAAATAAATGGCAGATATCAGGAAAGTGCTGTGCCATTGCGCGACATAGAGAAGGGTAAGAAGCCGGATATGCAGCTCGAAGCTGACGATGTGCTCTACGTCCCGTTCAGTATGGCCAGGAATGTAGTCCTTGGCGCTTCCAGCATTCTGTCATCCACGAGCTCTGCCGCTATCTATGCAGCCCGTTAAAGGATCTTCGATCATCCGGTCGCCATGGCTATTGCGAATCGGAATGGAAGAAGTTCTATGTGTCTGCTTACTTGCATTTTTTGCAATGCAGGGGGCGATCCCAGGTATCGCTCCAAATCAGGCAAATGAAATGACGAATACAGCCGCCACTGGATTGATGAAGATGGTAGGCGTCGGATCACAGGTTTTTGTAAATGGAGCGATCTGCATTCTTGCTTTGTTGCACTTTCGCCGGATGTGTCGCTTTGCTTTTGCTTTGCAATGGACTGCGGCAGTCGCGGTGTTCGCGATCTGCTCTACTTTCTGGTCGCAGGATGTTATTGCGACTGCGCGGCGCTCCATCCCATTTGCCCTTGCGACATTGTTCGGACTATACATCGCATCCCGATTCCAAATCCGAAGACAATTGCTGCTCCTTACATGGACAATGGTCCTGCTTGCTTTCGCGAGTATTATTCTCTCTGTCTTCTTTCCATCAATTGGGCTGGAAGCTTCTACGGGGCATTTCGGAAACTGGCAGGGTGTCTTTACGCAAAAGAACGCCTGTGGCCGCGCCATGGTGTTTGCTACGGCAGCTCTCCTGTCGTTGAGAGGAGCGCTTATTGGCCGCTTCGCTTGCCTTTGTTTGTTCTTATTTGTGCTGGTGATGAGCGGGTCTCGCGGAGCATGGATGGTTGAGGTAGCAGTATTTGTCTCCTATTTGCTCTTGCAGGGAATAGAACGTTTCAAGCCTTCCAGCCGCACTGTATTGCTTTGTGTTTCTATTTTGGTGACTGTCGTCACGACTATAGCCGCATTCGTGTATTTCCCATTGATTGCTGAACTCATCGGCAGAGATTCGACTCTGACCGGGAGAACAGCGATCTGGCAGCAAGTTTTCGGCGCAATCATGAAACATCCGATCCTGGGCTATGGCTTTGCCGCTTTCTGGCAGGGAATGAAAGGTGAGTCGTACAACGTAATTCTTGCGCTGCGATTTGTAATCTTCCATGCACACAACGGCTTTCTTGAAATCTGGCTGGAACTCGGCGCTGTTGGCTTAGTGCTGTTCTTCATGAGCTATATGCGCGCCTGGAGGCGATTGTGGTCGATTTTATGTTCGGAAACGATGAGCAACGTTTATTGGATGGTCTTTGTGCTCTTGCTCATTGGGGCTTATGACCTGGACGAAAATAGTCTTATTACCTTCAATGGCCTCTTCTGGATTCTGTATGTTTCGGTTATCGCAAATATTGAAATTATGGCGCTTGAACGACAGACCATGCTTCGATGGCCCAAAAGTACAAACGTAGCGAAATGCGTGCCTGCGCATGCAGTGGCGTAAGACCGAATGGCGACTGCGGAGATCCTTCCAGTTGATCGTGTCGAATATTCGACAGAGAGGCGGCACTTCTACAGGCCTGAATTAGATGGGCTCAGATTCTGCGCATTTCTCGCTGTCTATATTTGCCATAGCATCCCAAACGCTGCCGTCGAAACCTCGCGTCTACACAATAATGTCTTGATTCGCCTATTGGCCGCCGTAAAGGACGCAGGCAACTTCGGAGTCTGTCTCTTCTTCATGCTCAGCGCCTTTCTTATTACTGAATTGTTGAGGCAAGAACAGGAGGCATTCGGGAGCATCCACGTCGGGTCATTCTATCTGCGGCGCATACTGCGCATCTGGCCGCTATATTTCGGCGTCATTATTGCATACGCCGTAGGGGGTCACTACTTCCCGGCGCTGCGGATGGAGAGAGGGCGGATAATCTCGTATTTCCTGCTGGCTGGAAACTGGTACATAGCGCTCCATCCCTGGATACAAACGCCACTCCGTTCTCTCTGGAGTATTTCGGTCGAGGAGCAGTTTTACTTTGTGTGGCCGTTGCTGGCATGTTGTGGCGGGATGCGCTTATTAGCAAAAGCTGCGTTTGTGATCGTGCCGATTTCGTTTATCGCAATCACGATGATTGCGGCCAACAAGGTGTACGCATATAACACGGTCTGGCTAAGCAGTTTCACCCAGTTTCAATTCTTCGCGTGGGGTGGGCTGCTTTCATTGGCATTGGGAGGCCGCATTCCAAAGCTCAATGCTGCACTTCGAGTTGCTTCGGGTTTTGGAGGCATAGCTCTGTGGTTGTTTGCAGCATACGCCACTGGTATCAAACGGCCAGGCGGGCAATCGTCTGCAATCGAATTCTGCCTTGGATATCTGCTGGTTGCTGCAGGATGCCTGTTTCTCCTGCTCGCGGTGCTCGGGGTGAATAGCAGGAGAATTCCTACCCCGATGATTTCCCTGGGCAAGATCTCATTCGGGCTTTACGTTTTCCATGAAACGGCATTCCTACTTATCGATGAAGCGCAGAAACATTTCGCTTTGCTAACCCCCTCAATCCTGACGTGGTCATCGCAACATTCGATGATGGCACTCCTGCTTAACAAGCTTTTTGCGCTCGATGCGACGATTCTTCTCGCGATGTTTTCTTACCGCTTTTGGGAGAAGCCGTTTCTGTGCCTTAAGGGGCGTGTTACCTGGATTCAGTCTCGGACCATATAGATGACACGCAACGTGCTTATCTATCGTAACGAACTACTGCCGCCCACCGAGACCTTTATTCTGTTGCAGGCATGTGGGCTTCAAAGCTTTAAGCCGGCGTTCGCTGGACTGAAGCGTGTGCGTGATGGCCTAGATCTGGCTGCACATCCGGTTATCACCTTATGCGGCGCTGACTCCTGGTATCAAAAAGTGAAGCGACGATTTTTTTTGCGATCCGGGCGGTCGCGGCAATTCATCCATGCGGCTGCGATACAAGGCCCGCAACTCATCCATGCGCATTTTGCTATCGACGCGTGTGCAGCGTTACCCATTGCAAAAGTGTTACGAATTCCGCTTGTTGTAACGCTGCATGGATACGATGTTTCTTGGAGGGAGGAGTCGCTGACATGCTGGCCGACGACAAGGGCGTATTTGCGACGCAAAGAATTGCTGTGGGAGTATGCAGCGGCATTTATTTGCGTATCCGAACATGTCCTAAGGCGCGCTCTCATTCTAGGTTACCCACCAGAGAAACTGTGGGTGCACCATATTGGTATCAGGGTTAAGACTTGCAACAAACAAGAGCGGCATCGGCGCAAAAAGATAGTTCTTTTTGTAGGGAGACTCGTAGAGAAAAAGGGCTGCGTACATCTTATTCGTGCGATGGCTCGCGTAAGAAGGACTGTTCCAGACGTGAGGCTTGTAATTGTCGGCGATGGTCCACTGCGTAAGAGTCTCGAAACGGAGGCAGCATCTTGCTCTATCGACGCGGTCTTTGTTGGCCATCAGTCGCAGTTTGCGGTTCAACAGTGGATGCAACGAGCCAGTGTTCTGGCAGTGCCCAGCGCCGAGGCGCGCAATGGTGATTCGGAAGGTCTTCCCACGGTCCTTTGCGAAGCACACGCTGAGGGGTTGCCTGCTGTTGCATTTGCCATCGACGGAGTTACTGAAGCCTTTCCTATAGAGAGGCGAAAAACTCTACCAGTCGCAGGCGACATTGCTGCCCTGGCTGATGAAATTATTCGTCTCATAGAGAACGATCCAGCGTGGCATGAAGCCAGCGATGCGGGTTTCCAATATGTAGCGGAGCATTTCGACCTCAATGTTCAGACAAGGCTCCTGGAGAAGAAGTATGAAGAAGTGATTGGGGGGCACCGTGCCTGAATTAAGCAGCCTGAGACGTGACACAGTATGGATGATCTCAGGTCACGGAGTCTCACTTGCATTTCAAGCCGCGTATTTTGTACTGATCGGGCGAACCCTCGGCAGCCATGAATACGGCGCATTCGTGGGCGTTGTTGCGCTGGTGAATGTGCTGAGCCAGTTCAGCAGTGTCGGGATGGAAATGATCCTGGTGCGCAATATCAGCCGCCTCCGCGAGTCGTTCGCGGTCACGTGGGGGAGTGCATTGCAGATCAGTACCTATGGATTTGTCATTCTTCTTGCTCTGGCTTTGCTGATCGGTCATTTCGTACTCAAACCAGAATTACAACGGTTGATTCTGTACATTGCATTGTCGGATGCCCTGTTCGGAAAACTGGTACAACTTGCCAGCCGTGCTTTTCAAGGAGCAGGTTTGCTCTCGGAGACTGCGAGGCTTACGGCGCTCACGAATATCGCTCGTGCTATATCAGCCCTCGGGCTATTTTTTCTCGCAACGTTTGCTCACCTTCATGCAGATGCACTTCTATGGACGAGAATCTATTGGGCCACCTCTCTGGTGACAGCCATAATTGCGTTTGGATTGGTGACAAAGCAACTTGGATGGCCGAAGTTTGGGAGCTTGCACCTGCGAGATCTGGCAGATGGAGTCAGCTTCTCGCTCTCCAGTTCTTCCATCTCTATTTATAACGATATCGACAAGACTTTCTTGGCCAGCGCAGGCCAGCTGTACGCCGCCGGAATCTATTCTGCAGCTTACCGAATCATCGACGTTGCCAGCGTGCCGATTTATGCCATGTATACGGCAGCAACACCACGATTCTTTCGTGGCGGGCAGCGCAGCGTAGAAGATGCCGCGACACTTGCAACAAAGCTGCTCCGACGAACGGTTCCGTATGGAATTGTGCTGGCGCTCTTGTTGTTCGCTGGATCGCCAATACTTCCGTATGTCATTGGGTCGTCGTTCCGGGGATCGGTGCAGGCCCTTCGATGGTTATGCCTGCTTCCTCTTATTCGCGGATTGCACTACGCGTGGGGAACGACGATAACAGGCTCGTCCTCACAGTGGTATCGCACGGGGACTCAATTGCTTGCAGCTGGAGCAAATCTGCTCCTCAATATCCTCCTGATCCCGCGTTGGTCATGGCAGGGGGCAGCGTTTGCCAGCCTGTTAACAGATGCCGGGCTCGCGGCGGCCAGCTATCTCGTAGTGCAGCATCTGAGGACGAAAAAACATACATCTGGAGCGGCGATTGCCGAGACTGTCTAGTTGCGCTACTTGCAATGTGTCAGAAATCTTCTGAGTCGGTAGCTGCAATCTCCTTGTCTTTGATTTTGGGGCTTCCGAAGATACGAAAGTTGGCTACTTTTCGTAATCGGAATGCTGGCGGATGGCTGTCGGCTGGTAATTTAATGCGAAAAAGATCTGCATCTGTAACTGCGTCGAGCACAAAAGCGGGACGTGCGTCGGGCGATGCGGTGACAATCTCAACATTCGTCAACTCAATGTTGTTCACATGGCGGATGTAGAAGCCATGCGCGGGCATCGAGCCAAACATGTGCGGATCGGGATAGGCGGTTTCGTTTTCCGGAGGGCTACTGGCGGCCACCTCCGCCGATCCGCCGCCCCTGTGGTGAAGATAAACATTGCTGATCTTCAGGTCGCCGATGGGATGGTCAGGGATGCCACTGATAATTGCGGAGTATTTCGAGGCTGCGTTGTAGCTCACGATATTGCTGAGCATAATGCGACGCGCATCGCCCACCGGCACTCCCGCAGGGCCACGCATGCGGCTGCCGAGGCGGATGAAGATGGGTGCCTCGGAGATATCCCGCATAGTGATGTTCGTAAAAGCTATGTCTTCGAGCAGCGCTCCATCTTCACTTTCAAGCGCAATGCCGTTGCATCCTTCAAAGGCGCAATTCGAAACTGTGATGTTCTTGAATCCACCATTCGATTCGGTACCGAACTTTATTCGGCCCGTGCGCGGCACGCGAACATCGGCAGCGAACTTCTTAAAAGTGCCGTCGAGCACCGTACCGAGTTCATAACATCCGCTCACATAGCAATTGGTGATGGCCACATTTTCCGTCGCGCGTGCATAACCCAGAGCGAAAGAACTCTTCGGGCAGATTGCGTCATCCCATGGCGAGTTGACGCTGCAATTCGAGACGCGAACATTCTTGCAGCAATCGATATCCATGCCATCGCGGTCTGTATCGATTTTCAGATTGTCGATGGTGAGGTTATCGACACCCGTGGCGAGGATGCCGAAGTGGCCGCCCTTGAGGATCGAGAATCCAGCCAGCGTGACATTGCGGCAGTTTTTCAGAGCAATTGCCTTGTTGCCGACACGCGGTTCTTCAGCGCGCGGTTCTTCACGCCCGCCACGGCTGAGACCTTTGCCCCAGATGAGGCCTGGACCGAAGATAGATACATCGTGGAGGTTCTCACCCCAGATGAGGCTGTTGTGCCAGTGGTTATGGCCGTAATCCTGGTAGTTTTCCCACGGTGCGTTTGATTCAGCCGAATCGTATCCGTCGTTGGCGCCGGCAAGTGTATCTGCTGCGAGGATTGTTGCGCCCTGCATGATCTGCATAGCGATGTTGCTCTTCAGACGTATGGAAAACGAATTGTATGTGCCTGTGGGGAAAAGGATCGTGCCGCCACCCGCACTTGCTGCGGCCTCGATAGCGCGATTGATGGCGGGAGAGTCGATGGTTCTGCCGTCGCCTTTTGCGCCGAAGGATCGAACATCGTAAATGCTGCCATGGGGCTGATTTGAGGCTGACTGCGCGCCTAGGCATACGGGCGCGATGGCTCCTGCGGCACCTATGGCTGCGTATTTTAAGAAATCCCGGCGCTGCTGCATCGCTATACCTCTCCTAAGTGGTCAGACCTCTTAAGAACGATACATCACCGGGGATGAATTTGTCCGCAGGCAGAACAGGAGGTGAACAGAGGCGTCCCGCAAGACGGAACGCCCCTGTTATGCATCAGGCAGAGGACTTTTGAAGAGTGGCCGCAACATCGGCGATGGCAACATCCTCACTGGATGCCGTGGCGCGGGTCACGATTTCGACCTTGCCTTCGGCTGCTTTCTTGCCAACGTTGATGCGGTAGGGAATGCCGATCAAATCGGCATCCTTGAATTTGACTCCGGCGCGCTCTTCGCGGTCATCGAGCAGCACTTCAAAGCCAGCCGATTCGAGGTCTGCAGCGATCTTCTCGCCTGCTGACAGAAGCGCCCCATCGGACACGTTGGTGATAGTGACCACAACTTCGAATGGAGCAATCGAGCGAGGTAGCCAGAAGCCATTCGCGTCGTTGCTTTGCTCAATGGCTGCGGTCAGGATGCGCTCGATGCCGATGCCATAGCTGCCCATAATGGGCGTCACTTCCTTGCCATTCGGGTCAAGCACACGAGCGCCCATGCTCTCGGTATATTTGTAGCCGAGCTTGAAGATGTGGCCTACTTCGACGGCTTTGGCAACCTTCAATGGGGAGTTGCACTGCGGGCAGCCTTCACCTTCAACAACATTGCGGACATCAGCGACGACGGTCCATGTGAAATCACGGGCCGGTGTTACGTTGAGGTAGTGGTAGTCGAGCTTGTTGGCGCCGCAGACCATGTTTTGACGGCCTTCGAGCGCGCGGTCAAGAATGATCGACAGCCCTTCTTCACCGAGTGCTTTTGCCGGAACAAGGCCGATCGGTCCTAGGAACCCCGCCGGGCCATGAATGTATTGTTCAAGTTCCTCGGCCTGCATAGGGCGTAGCTCGTGAGCCTTGATGAGACCGAGGAGCTTGGTCTCGTTGACCTGATGATCACCACGCAGAAAAACTACGACTGGCTGATCCAATATCCACTCGGATGGCTTACTTGGCTTGTTAACTGCCATGTATGCGACACACTTAATATCTTGTGCTTCGGAGATGTTGAAAAATTTTGCAACATCCGCGACAGCCGCGATCCCCGGGGTCGAAACGAGTTCTGGCTTGCCGTCACCTGTCGGATCAAGTTCTGTAATCGGCGTCAGCTGCGATACAGCTTTCTCAAGGTTCGCCGCATAGTGGCACTTGGGACAGCTGACGATTAGGTCTTCACCAGCATCGGTATAGACCATGAATTCCTGCGACTGCGAGCCGCCCATTGCTCCTGAGTCGGCCTCAACGGAGACGAACTTCAGGCCGCAGCGGTTGAAGATAGTGCGGTAGACCTGATCGTGAAGGTCGAAGCTCTTGTCAAGGCCAGCTGGGTCGAGGTCGAAGGAGTAGCTGTCCTTCATGATGAATTGGCGCACGCGTAGGAGGCCTGCCTTTGGGCGCGGTTCATCCCGGAACTTTGTTTGAATCTGGTACCAGATTTGCGGAAGCTGCTTGTAGCTTCTGATCTCGCCGCGAGCGATCGAAGTCATCACTTCTTCATGCGTCATTCCCAGGCAGAGATCGGCGCCTTTGCGATCCTTTAGGCGGAACATGTTCTGGCCCATCGTGGTCCAGCGGCCACTCTGTTCCCAGATTTCTGCGGGATGAATGGTAGGAAGCAGGAACTCCTGTCCAATCCTGTCCATCTCTTCACGTACGATGCCGATGATCTTGTTGACTGATCGCTGTCCGAGAAACAGATAGGAATAGATTCCGGCACCGAGTTGGCGAACATATCCGGCTCGGACAAGGAACTTGTGGCTGGCGACTTCGGCGTCTGCCGGAGCCTCGCGAAGTGTAGGAATGAAGAGTTTAGACCAACGATGCATGCGTACTTTGTGCTTCCTTAAAAATTGGAATAAGGCGTAAACTTCCATTCTAATCGCTGCGTCTTACTTGGCCTTTTTAGCGACCAGAGTTGCGAGGCGTTGGTCTGATATGGAACAAGAACTTTTTTCAATCGAGTCGGTCAGTGCGAAGAATCCAGATACACGAGTCCTCTGTTTGCAGGGGCCTTTGACCATTGCCAGCTTATTTGATTTCCAGAAAGAACTGCGCAATGGAGCCTGGGCAGCCACTATCATAGAAATGTTGGGCGTGCCCTACATGGATTCGGCCGGCATGGGTGCAATTATCAATTTTTACGTTTCGTGCAAAAGAAACGGCAGCAAGCTGGTCATATGCGGTTTGAATTACCGCGTGATTGAGCTTTTCAAGCTTACAAACGTGGACAAGCTGATAACGATTGCCGACGATTTAGATCAAGCTGAAGCTCTACTGGCAGCCGGCAATTAGCGAACGCCGAACCGCTTGGTACTCCTCATGTCCGTCGAAACGGACATGAGGACTCCTAGAAGACGAAGCGAAGGGAAAGTTGCGCCTGCCGTGGATCGCCGACTCCGACGCGCAGGAATCCGCTGAAATCAAAGAGCGCTGGCGAGCTTAGCGGGTTGAGGTTGTTTTTGTTGTTGAATGTGTTGAAGACTTCGACGCGAGGTACAAGGGAGAGTTTGTTGTCGTGGAACTGGAAGGGACGAGCCACGCCGAAATCAAGCACGAAGAATGCATTGTCCTTGCGAAGATGGTTTCTTCCGCAATCGATGCCGTTGACGAAGCGCGTAAGTGAATTATTGAAGCTGCAGGGTGCTCCCGTTCCGGTGCCAAGTGTGTTGTCGGTTTCCGGTTCAGCGGAGTGTTGCTGGATGCGGAAGTTGCCTTTGAATCCCCAGGGGAGATCCCCGAGTCCGTAAGCGTTGAACTTGTGAGCTTCATCGCGATCGGAGAGCGAGTACTCCGCCGCAAGGTTGTAGAGGTTGGCGTAGCGGAAGGTAAACGGATCGCGCTCGTTAGAGTCGTCGTCATAGTCCTTCGAATAGGTATATTGCGCCTCGAACTGGAAGTGCTTGGTGAAGCGTTTGCGCACGCCAAAAGTGATGCCACGATACAGCGATTTGGCGCTGGCGCTAGTGTTGGTGACTGAGCCGAGTATGTGGTCGGGCGCTGTGAATGGCGCGTCGCCGCAATAGGTTACAGTGTCAGAGTTTGGTGAGGTTGCTGGCTGACCAGGACACGCCTGTCCAGGCAAGGCTGCCGTAGGTCCGACGTTCGGATTGAGGAAACGCGTTAAATAAACGCCCTTCGAATCCGTGAAGTCGACAAATGCGACGTAATCCTGAAAGATCTGCTGCTCGTAGCCAACATTGAAGGCATAAATCCGTGGGTTGTGGTAGTTCCTGTCAAAGACAGTGACTCCGGCAAACTGCGGGAACTCTCCCGGTGGAACTGGCGTCACCGGCCATGTATTTGGATAGACCGGCGTGACCCCGGCGATCGTCTGCTGTTGCACGCCGTTGGTGGTTATGGCGCCGACCTCGGTCAGCATGTTCTGGCGCGCGTTGAAAATTCCAGCGCTGCCGCGCAGGACGGATCTGCCGCCGCCGAGAATGTCATAGGAGAAACCGACCCGTGGCTGAAACTGCGTCGTTTGATTTGGAAGATAGCCGTCCGAAGGAAAAGCCGGATCAGAGAGGTACACACCGTAGGCTGTTTGTGAGGGCGCGATCACCGGATCGGGGAAGAATTGCGCCTCCCAACGCAAGCCGTAGTTGAGTGTCAATCTCGGCAACGCCTGCCACGTGTCCTGCGCATAGAAAGCAGGCTCATGATTGGAGATGTCGGAATAGCCGGCTTGCTGAACCGTCTGTCCTTCTCGGGTACCGGCGTCCTGAAGGAAGAGGAATAGCGGGCTCCCAAAGTTTGTCGTCCCTGCCGGGCAAGCTGTTGACGAAACGTAGGAGCCGTCTGAGCAAGACTGCGTGTTGGGCCCATAGCCATTTCCTACACTTGCCGGCGTGGCATAGTGCAGGAAGCCGGTCGTGCTGCCGAAGATGTAGCGGCCTAACGCAAAACCATCAAAAATCTGCGTGTTGTGGCTGAAAAGATACTCGCCGCCAACTTTGATCGTATGCCTGCCGGCGACTATCGAGAAGTTGTCCTTGAAATCGAGGTGATAGAAGGTCTCGCTGGCACCCGGCCCTAGGAAAAACGGCTGTCCAAACCGGAACGACGGGAAAAATCCGATGCCAGTATCAGGCACGGCATTTCCATTGATCGCGGAACGAGGACGCGTCTCGTGCCCGAAGGTAAAGTGCGCCTCGTTCAGGTAGCGTTCACTCAGCGTCGAAACCAGGTTGAAATTAAGTGTCTGAATATGCGCGGGACCCTCGACGCCGTTGGCAGTCGTACCATACGTAGCCACGTCAAAGGTCTGATTGGGATTTCTCGAGTAGTCAAAGTTGTAGGAGGCAAAGAACTGATTCTTAGGATTGATGGTGTAGTCAACGCGACCAAAGAATGCTCCATTGTGGACTACATGATCGATCGGCTGTCCGTCGTCCTCCTTGAAGTTAGTCTTCATGAAGTTAAGGAGCACCTGGCGCTGGCAATCGCCGTTAGCGTCAATCTGTGCGTCAGTTATGTTTCCGCCAAAGCTCGGATTGGTAATCGTACAAGGGCTCGACCCAAGAGCCTTGGCGTTATAGGCACTTAGGTTGGCTCGCAGCAGATTCTCGTCGATACCCTCAGCCGCTCCAAAGTAAAAAAGCTTATCCGGAATGATGTGGCCGCCGGCACTGCCGCCGTATTGTTCCCGGTGGAAGTTGGTCAGTGGAGTGCCGTCAGAGGTCTCAGCAGTCAGCGCCTCAAGTCTTTGGTAATAAAAAAGGCTGCCGTGAAAATCATTGGTTCCAGACTTGGTGATGACGTTGACCACACCACTCCCGGTCCGTCCAAACTCGGCGTTCGCGCCGGTGGCCACGATCTGGAACTCCTTCACCGCCTCCAGAGTGATATCGACAGCGGCGCGCTGGCCGCCGGATTGTTCGCCAAAGAAGCCATTGTTGTAATCGCCACCGTCAAGGCTGATGTTGTTGAATATGCCGCGCTGACCGTTAATGTTGATCTCGTCGCCGTCAGGCCCCTGAACGATACTGACGCCGGGCGTCATGGTGAGCAGATCCTCAAACTTGCGGCCGAGGACTGGCGTGGTCGCAATCGTCTGCTCGCCGAGCGTCGATGTCGAAGATGTAGTGACAAGATCCAGAAGTGGCGCAGAGGTGACGACGATCGAAGAACTCGTTCCTGCAACCTGCAGGGTTAGCCTGAGCGTTATAGTGCGACCTACGGTTAGCGACAGGTTCTCCTGGATCGTGTCGGCGAAGCCTGACTTCGATATTTTGACTACATAACGTCCAGGCTGGAGCGACAGAAATTCAAAATGCCCGGATCCATCGGTAACGGCGGTGTGAACTACGCCGGTGTCGACCGCGTTAGCCTCAACATTCGCGTCCGGAACAAGCGCACCGTTCGAGTCCACGACGTCGCCCTGAATGCTGCCATTGATGGCCTGTACCTGGCCGCATATTGTTGCCGTCGCGGCAGCAAACGCTAGGACGATAAGGAAAGAACGCATCCTGGCAAGAATCGTCATATTTTTGCCTCCTTGGAAAAATTCCACAGTCAGACATACAGCGGTCGTGGCTCCAATAGCTTTGGCAACCCAACGGGCAATCCACAAGACCGTCAGATAG
>Ga0126381_100002553_pt1 | contig 19671 bp, 20 predicted proteins | sample PanSoiMetPlot_28_FD_96465 | JGI IMG/M metagenome (GOLD analysis project Ga0126381, IMG submission 96465) | Tropical forest soil microbial communities from Panama - MetaG Plot_28 | ecosystem: Environmental > Terrestrial > Soil > Tropical forest > Bulk soil | place: Panama | collected 2016-02-17
AAGGGATCTACTGATGCCTAAGGTACCCTATACCCCATATCCGACGGTGCAGCCCGAGCATCGTGGCACGCCGTTCATGAACATCTCTACGCCACCGGCGGCCTTTGGTGTGGCTACGGCCCAGGCGATTGAGGGCGCAGGTCGGGAGCTTGAAAAGGTCGGCAACGAGCAGTTTCAATCTGCCGTGCAGATGAAGAAGCTTGAGAATGAGACGCTAGTCTCTAAGGCTAAGGCCGACAACCTCGTTGCGCAGGGCATGTTGGCAGAGAAGTTTCTGACGCAAAAGGGTTTGAATGCAGGGCAGGAGCAGTACGAGGATTACGTCCGACAATTGGAGGACACTCGACAGAAGATCAGGGCGGGCCTGCCTAACGTTGCTGCTCAGCGAGACTTTGATGCAGAAAGCCTGCAAGTGCAAGCGAGCCACATCCGCATCGGTGGCGGGCATTCTGCCAGGGAAGTGATCTCTGCCCGCAAGGCGGCTAATAAGGCCGAGCTTGATTTGGATATTGATTCTGGTGTGAAGAACACTGATCCTCGGGCTATACCGGCGACGCTAGAGAGGATCAAGCAGCAAGCTCTTAAGAGCGAAGAGGCCGAAGGTAAGGACAAGCCAACGCAGGACTATGTTGTTAAGAAGTATCAAGGGGAATTCATTATTAACTATGCTAAGGGGTTGTTGCGGGATGGCCAGCCGCTACTAGCGAAGAGCTTTCTAGAAGGCAATAAGAACAATCTCGTTGGAAACCAGTTCGACAGAACTTATGACCTCGTCAAGCACCATGTGGATCAAGCAGGGGCCTTTGCTATTGCTGATGGGAATAAGGATAATGATAAGACCGAGAAACAGCGATTGGAAGAGAATAAGGCTGAGGCCTTGAAGCATGGCACTGATCCGGCTTGGTTGAACATGGTTGATCAAGCTACTAAAAGTAGGGCGATCTTTGAAAAAAGTGTTAAGGCCAATGATAAAGTTCAATCGCAGAACACGATTGAAGACGGGTTCTCTGGGAACCTATCTGGTGGCAGAGCTCCTAGAGATTGGGCTGAGTTCATCGGTATCCCAGGGATGCAGGATACTATCGATCGAATGGATCCGAAGGATAGGAATCAAGTTCTGCCGAGGTTCAATAGATATCGAGCAGCGGCGGAGAAGACGGAGAATCTTCGAGAGTTTAACAAACTTAAAGGCATGGCAGAGGAAGATCCATCAAGGTTCATCAATGAAGACATAACCAAGTACGACATAAATCGTGGGCAGATGAATACTATGATGGCACTGCAACGTGAGCGGAGGAAGAACTCCGAAGGTGATCGCTTGGTCGGACGAGCCTTGCACATCCTCGGGCCGTCGCTGGCGCCAGATGCCATGAATCTTTCGAAGAAGAAGGACGAGAATGAATGGTTCCACTTCGTGGGTACTCTGCAAGATGCATTGAATGATGAGGCCCAGGCCAAAGGCGGCAAGCGAGAACTATCGAATGACGAGATTAAAAAGGTCGGTAGGCAAGTCCTTCAGATGTATGACGTGCCGACAACAGCCTTCGGTAGAATGTGGTATGGTCCAGGGATGCCATTCTTCGAAAAGGCTCGGCAGATACCGGAGGAAGACTTCAACAAGATGCAAGAGCAGATCATGGAGAAGAACCCTGGGTATATCCCGCAGCCGTACGAAGTATATCGCGAGATCGTTAGACAGCAATATAAGAACACCTTTGGACCGAAACGGGCTCCGAGTTTAGGGGAATAAGATGTCTAACATTTATGATTTCGAAGAAATGCAGCAGCGGGCGGCAGCTGCTAGGACCTGGGGGGCTATTGATGATGATCCTGATGACTCCGCCAGGGCGATGCAGTTAGGCGAGATGTCGGGGACACCGCCAGCGTCGATTGTCGGGGATAAGGAGTTCGAAGAGAATTGGAAGGCCGGGCTTAACACCCATATCATTAGGAACAACCCTGACATTCAGGACTACGTCAATTCTCATCCGCTCGCGGCCAGCGTGTCGAAGGACGACTACGGTCAGCTAGACAAGATCTCGGAGATGCTCCGCAAGAGCGGGACTCCGCTGGGACAGGCTGCTTGGGCAGCGATTAAGGCCGCGCCAGATACATGGGACGTGGCTAAGTCTGGCGTGGAGCAGTTGAAGCATGCTTTCTCTGGTGAACAGACAAAGGAGGATGAGGAACAAGCAGATCAGATTCGACGGTTTATCGAGTCGCAGAAGCCAGGGGTGACACCGGAGCAGATTGAGGCTGAGGTCCGGCTTCTACAATCTCGCTTGCAGCGGGGTGAGCTTGAGCAGTTGCCAGCGGCCCTAGGCCAGATAGCTCTGTCGCCGTTACTCGGCCCTGCTAGGACCTTCGTCACAAGACCGCTTGCCGATGCCCTCAGTCGACAGCTTGGGACTACCGTCACGCCAGAGATGGTCGAAGGGTATCTGATGGTCGGTGGCGCAGCTGTTGGTTTAAAGTTCGAAGCAGGGGCAGCTGACCGAGCGGCGATCAATCGTCGACTCGACGAGATCAGCGGGGCTGTTAAGAAAGTCGAGCCTTTCGCCCGGGCGAATCAGAGCCCGCCAGTTGGGCTCGACGAGCTTGTTGATAAATTCAAGGAAGAGCAGCTAAAGGAGGATTTGAAGAACCATAAAGAACTCGCAAGCGAAGTCGAGAAGTCGACGACCAAGGAACGGTGGCCGAGGTTTATCGAAGACTTCGTTGAGATCGTTAATGGACGGAGGACCTTCGCAGTATCCTGGGAGAAGCTCCAGCAGTTGTATGGAGACAAGGAGCCGATGCCTGGCGACGGGCTCATAGGCGATGTCACCGGTGCTCGGGAGCAGTATCGCTTCGCTGCGACTTCGCAGAGTGGCCATGTTCATATCCCCGAAGGGGAGTGGTTGGCTAGGGTGCCGAAGGAGGTCCGCGATGAGCTTTGGGATGATATTCAATTTCGGCCGGATGGGATTAGTAAGAACGAGCATGAAGAGCTAAAGCAGTGGTGGGAGGTACAGCAGCAGCGGGAGGCTGAGGCAGCGGTAGCTGAGTTAGAGGTACCACCGACGCCACCGCCAGAGGCACCACTGCCCATCCGCGAGATGCGGCAGGCCGCAGGCATTCCACGTGGAGATGACTATCCACCTGCTCCAGGGTTTAAGGGCGAGCCTAAGGCTCAGACTCAATTCTTGGGAGGGAAGTTCGATACTCTTGCTTCGACTACAGTTAGCCAAGCTCTAAAATTACGTGGAACTTCTTTCGATAAGATCCGACAAAAGCTTATCGATCTGATTGGCGATGTCCAGGTTCATGTGCTGCCGGGCGATCAAGTGCTGCCTTCTGCAATTCATCCGCGAGGAGAGCGGCCAAGACCCCTCCGTCCGAAAGAGAAGCTGGGCGGATATTATGATCCGCAATATCATCAGGTTATAATATCTGAGAATACATGGCGTTCAGGCAAAGGTGGTATCTTGTTGCATGAGATTGTGCATGCAGCAACTTTTAGAGCTTTAGAGCTTAGGCCACAGTTGAGGGCAGCAATCAGCATCTTCATGGATCATTTGAAGAACGAAGTTCCAGATTTGATGAAGCATTATGGTATGAGAGATATGGAGCCATCAGAGTTTATAGCTGAAGCCATGTCCAATCCCGATTTTCAAAGGGATTTGGCGAAGATCAAGCTTACCGAAAAAATGGCTGAGGCATTCGAGATCAAAGAATGGAAAGCGAAGACTGCTTGGCGAGGGTTTGTTGAATGGGTTCACGATAGAGTCCTTGGTTTATCTGGTGATGTTCGTGGGCATAGTGCTCTTGACGCAGCGATGTCCGCAGCCGAAGATGTTATGGATATCCAAGCGGGTATCGGTCCAAAAGAAATGCATCGTTTTGAGCGTTGGCGAGAGGATCAACCAACGCCGCCTGCGGCTGCGGTCAAGGAGCCATTCGAGGCACCGGATCAATTCGAGAAGGGGCAGGCGATAGGGTATGTTGAGAATGCCTGGAAGAAAATACAGCGGTTCATCGCTGAACAGCGAAAAGACGAGCTTTCGGCGCAACACAAGAAGGCGGTGGAAGATGCGAAAAAGAAGACGTCCGCCGAGTGGAAAGCTAACCGAGTCGATATCCGTCGGGAGGTCGCTGACCAGATCTCCAACCATCCTACACCGGCTGCTGCGGAGTTCTTTCGGGATGGCAGATACTATGGTCAGGCTGTTAAAGAATCTACAAAGCTGGATGGTGCGAAGCTAACACCAGAGCAGAAGAAGGCGTTGCCTCGTGAGTTCTGGGGCCGCGACGGCCTCGATCCAGAGGATGCTGCTGGTATGTTCGGCTTTGATAACCCGAACGATATGATCGAGCAAGTCGCTGCGTATGAGCGAGATCGCGGCAAGATGCGGCCGGATAATTATATGGTTAAGTTGATCGAGGGCGAGACCGACCGGCGAATGCAAGAGAAGTACGGATCGCTTGCGGAGCAGACGCTTCGCGAGGCGCAGGAGCATATAACCAACGGCAGACATATCAGCCTACTCCATGCGGAGATGGAGTATTTGGCTAGGGTATCAGGGCAGCAGATACCCTTCACCAAAGAGGGTATTAGGGCCGCTGCTCGCAAGGGCTTGGGCCTGATGCCACCGGAGACTATTAAGTCGAAGTACTTCTTTAACCAAGCTGGCAAGCATGGCCGGGCGGTTGAGATGGCTTTTATTAAAGGCGATTATATCGAAGCGTTCCGCCAACATCAAGCGCAATACATTGCAATGCTACGAGCGAAGGAAGCCTTGAAGATTGAACGGGAGTTTGAGAAAGGCGAGGACGTCGCTCAGAAGTACACCAAGCGAGATGTCCGTGGGGCAAGCGGTGAGTATGTCCCTTGGACTCAGCAGTTGATAATGGACCACGGGTATCGAGTCGCTAGGAACGATCAAGACCTCGCAGCTGCTATGGAGCACACGGGCTTTGATAGCTGGGAAGGATTTACTAAACAGAAGGTCGTCGACGGGGCCGGACTAAAGATAGATCCACGGATGTATAATCCGCGAAGCTCGTTCTATCGTATGCCGGTTGGTAAGATGATGACGGATGACCTTCTGTCGTTTTACGATGCTGTCGTCTCGATGGACAAGGCTGCAAGGGAAGAACAGAAGTTCACCGGGGCTATACGCGCCAAGCGATTCGATAACGCTAGGGACGAGGGTGTGGATCTGCTTAAAGATCGATGGGGCGGCAAGCAGATGGATCGTGAAGAGCCGATAACTAAGTTTCAAAAGTTTAAATCTACTGCTAAGTACTTGATTATCGGTCATATTAATTGGGAGTCCATCTTCGATTGGATCGGCAAAGGCGATTCGCAGAGCTTCTGGCATCAGTACTTCATCTACCCGATGACTGAGGCTGCTTCTGGCGAGAGGCAGTATATGAAGATCTACGATAAGAGGCTGAAGGATGCCGTCGGTAGATTGCCAAATTATACCCAACGGATTAAGAATGACTTCTGGGAAGAGCCAGGACAACCCGGTGTATTTAGAAAGCTTCGCAAAGCTCATCTCTATGGCTTGATCCAGATCGTCGGGAACGAAGAGAATCTTGGAGTTCTCGCTGCTGGTTATAAGAAGACGCCAGAAGAGGTCATGCGATGGCTAGAGCAGAACTCGAAGCCGGAGGATTGGGATCGAGCGCAGCGGATCGGGAACGTCTTTAAGCCGCTCTTCGAGGAAGCGGATCGGAAGGAGTATCAACGGTCGGGGACGACGTTGAAGCGGGTTGAGCTTGCACCGTTTCAAATGCATGGGAAGACGTACGAGGGCTGGTATCATCCGCTGAAGTACGATGCAAATCGCCCAGGCGAGAGCCCAAAGGCAACGCATGTATACACAAGCGATCTGTTTAAGGACGATTACTTCATGCCATCAACTCCACATGGTTATGCTTTAGCGAGGACCGGGTACGTCGCTCCATTGGAGTTCAAGTTTGACTCCGTCCCTGCTCGCTTGTCGCAGATGATCCACGATATCCATTTCCGGGATCCTATCAGAAACCTCGCGAAGATGGTCAAAGATAAGGAATTCCATCAAGCTTTTGTCGACTACGTTGGTAAGGAATGGTACGATCAGCTGATGCCATTCCTTCGAGAGATGGCGAACTACACCAACTACAATTCTAAAGCTGAGTTCTTCGGGAGTAGGGCCCTTGAGGTTATGCGGCAGAACCTAATCCATACCTTGATCGGCTTCAACCCACACACTATGACCAAGCACGGTATGACCGCGGCGTTCAATAGCGGGACAGAAGTTGGTTGGGGTAACCTTCAACGAGCGATAAGCAACCTTCAGATTGAGCGGGCTCCGGGGCAGACCAACTGGCGATTCTCGATGGAGTCGAGCAAGGAACTTGACGGGCGGCTTCGAAATGCCTTCCAGCAATTCGAAGGGCATCCGGAGATGTCGCTGATGAAGTCCAGTATGCGTGGGTTTATTCAATCGGCCGGGTCCTTTGGCGTGGGCTTCCTTGATCTGTTGTCGGCTGTGCCTACGTGGCTAGCGCAATATGAGAAGTCGATGGCCGATCGAGCGGGGGTCCAGCACTCTGTAGCACACGCTGAATCGGTGATTGAGGCGGATCGAGCGGTACGTCGTGCACATGGGTCGAGCTTGGTCACCAATCGACCGATGGTCATGCGGACCAATGCCCTCGGTCGTTGGTATGGTTCGCTCTATGGCTTCTTCAGCCATATGATGCAGAAGCAATTTGAGCTCACTTGGCGAACAGGCGAAGCTGCTGGTAAGATCAAGGCTGGGCAGACATGGGAAGGTATGAAGGACATGCCACGGCTATTCAATATGTTCTTCTCGTATGTTATTATCCCAGCAGCTGTTGAAGAACTGGTTACTCCATACTTGGATCATGACAAGGATAGCCTTACACTGCGTGCAGCAAAGGGCCTAGGAATGGGCTTGACCTCGTCTGCAATTGGCATTCGAGATCTGTATCGCTCGGCGGTCAACAACGTCGCCCCGCAGCTAGGTCTCGGCGGTACCTTCGGCGGAACAATAACTCATGTCATCAGCGATCTTCGTCGTAAGCGGCGAATGGATGCGCAAGAGATAGGAAGGCTATGGAAGGATACGCACACTTTAATCGGGGCCCTGACAGGGTTTAGTAACTCGCAAATTGGTAGGACAGGCGAGTACCTGATCCGGTGGGTCGGAGGCGAAGAACATCCTAAGGGTGCTGGGTGGCTGTATGCGGCTACAGGCCATGGGGAACCGGGGCTAATCACAGGCCTAACCACAGGCAAAACAGTGAAGAGGTATCGACGATGAACCCCGGAGCACTCGAAGAAGCTGGCAAGTTCGCTAATAGCGTAGCTAGTGCGCTCGGCAGTCAGCCGATGTCGCTGGCGATGATTCTCACGAATATCGCTCTACTGCTGTTCTTGTTCTATAGTCAGAATCAGTTCTTCCACCAACGCCAAGAGCTATCGAAGACAATGGTGGAAGAGTTTCACCATACGCAGGATCTCTTGTCGAGGTGCGTAGTCCCAGGAGGCTAGTATGAAGGAGAGCGAAGCTGGGCTTGACATGATCAAGCACTTTGAAAGCTGTATGAAGTCGGTCGGGCACGGGAAGTACAAGGCCTATAAGGACCCGGTCGGGGTCCTGACCATTGGGTGGGGGCATACGAATCATCACGGCCGAAAGATCACAGCAGACTCCGTCTGGACCCGAGAAGAGTGTGACGTCGAGTTGACCTTTGATCTAGCGATCTTCGAGAAGCGGGTCAATGACCTCGTCAAGGTTCCCTTGAAGCAGTATCAGTTCGATGCGCTTGTCAGCTTCGACTACAACACCGGTGGCCTAGGCAAGTCGACGCTGTTGAAGAAGCTCAACGCGAAGGACTACGACGGTGCGGCCGCTGAGTTCAAGAAGTGGAACAAGGGAGGCGGCAAGGTCCTCGCTGGGCTGACCCGTCGGCGAGGCGCCGAAGAAGAGATGTTCCGTGGTAGGGACTGGACCAAGTTCAAAGCATAGGAGGGTCGAATGGTTAATCCAAAGATCTCATTTTGGTTGGGTATTGCTGTCTCAATTGTTGTGGGCCTTGGCGGTGGTACTGTATCGCTGACGCATATAGTCCCTGACGATTGGATCCCAACTGTTCAAGCATGGAATAATCTATTCGCCTTCGTCGGGACAATCCTACTTACTGCGTTACATGGAGTGTCGAGCAATCAATCTGGCCCGCTAACCAAATAGGAGGTATAGATGACACCGAATCGGAAGGTGATTGATATCAGCCACTTCAATACAGTCTCGTCGTTTGATGCGATTAAGAACGCTGGGATCGTTGGGGTCATCCACAAGGCTACTGAAGGCACTTCGTACGTCGATCCGGATTACTTGAAGAACTGTGCTCCCTGCTATCGAGCAGGACTAAAGTGGGGAGCGTATCACTTCGCGAATGGCTCAGATGTCCAGAACCAAGTCGATCACTTCCTCAATGTAGTTGGTGTTGACAACGATACACTCTACGCCCTCGATTGGGAGGACGATCCGAACGGCAATACAATGTCGGTTGATCAAGCGATCCAGTTTATTCAACTGCTGGAAGCGAAGATCGGGGCTGGGCGAACTGTCATATACTCAGGGAATACAGCCAAGGAACAGCTTGGTTCCAAGCTGAACGAGTACCTCGGCAGCCATCGGCTATGGCTGGCACAGTATGGGTCGAACCCAACGCCGCAGGCATCGTGGTCGAACTATTGGTTGTGGCAATACAGCGATGGGGTCGTGGGACCGGGGCCGCATGGTTGCCCTGGGGTGAGCGGCGATGTTGACACCAACTCCTATGACGGGTCCGATGCTCAGCTTGCTGCTGAGTGGACAGGGGCGGTCCCAGCCCCGCCTGTCACTACCACCCCAACTGTGAATATCACTACTACCGGAGACGTAATCATTACCGTTAATGGCAAGACCGTTTAACTCGCACTCCCGACTTCGGGGGGTATCTCGCCCCCCTCTTTTTCATTTCCAATTTTAAAATACCGTAGGTTTGTATCTGTATCCCGCCCAACTTCAATTATCATCCCACTAGCGATCATGGTATTGATCCCATCCTTGATCTTGTTCAGCGGGAGCAAGTCCTTCGCTGCTCGTATAAGCCGGGCTTCGCTAATGACGCCGCCTGTTGCCGACTTCACTTGATGCTGCATCTCGTCTAGGGCTTTGGCGTCTGCTCCCCCTCCGACGGCTGCGAAGATTTCTGGCATACGATTCTCGGCCTCGACCAGCCAAGCCATGGCACGATTGAAGTCGGTGAGGTCGAGCATAAGTTCATTCTTGCGATCAACAGATGAAATAATCGCAAGCTTAAGCATGTGAGAAAACCGACGGGTGAGGTAATGCTTAAGCCTCGGGTGCGTCGGTATAGGTTCAAGATCAATAGATCTCCACTTGTTAGCGTACTCTTGGAACTCGTCTGTCCAGTCGAACTCTCCGTAGAGATTGGAGATTGAGGTGAGGTCATGGATCATCTCCTTCGGCATGTCTCGCTTGGGTGTGTTGAACACGTCTACCAACGGTCGCTTGTCGGAATAGATCAGGATAAGCCTACTGGTAAAGCCCTGCTCCCAAGCGCTTTCAGGCACAAACTTGAGCAAATTCGCCGGTGTCGTACCACAGAGCATATTAAGTTGAGGCCTTTCAATCTTAATGTTGATGTCCCCGACCCGCCGACGTTGGCTATAGTAGGAGCAATCAAAGAACTTGGTAAGTCCGGCCACAAGTTCCAGGTTCCATTCATGCATGAAAGCTGAAAGCTCGTCAGCGAAGATAGCAAGAGTATTGTATTCATGCATCTCTCCTGTTAAATGGTTCGCGATCTTTCTCTTCGAGGCTTCCATCGCGTCCGTCAACGACGCCATAGTCAACGAGGTTGCGCCTAGGGCTGGGCTTTCGGTTTCGAGATAGAACTTCATACCAGCATCTATGGTCCTCGACTTACCGATACCGGGATGGCCTACAAGTAGGATGTAAAGGTTGGGGAACAACGGCCCTTGTGTATCGATCCACACTCGTTGTTCAAGCACGCTCGCGATCGTGGCTATAGCCGCCCATTTACGGTAAACTACCGGTGCTTCGAGGTTACTTGTATGCTCTACGAATTGGTCGATCCAAGATGCCAAGCTGCGCTTGTCGCTTGCGCGTATCCCCACCTTTGTATTCTTTGAGGCCATCCGTGTTGTCCTTCGAATACTTCCCAAAGTTCCAGCCAGTCTTTGCTTCGTAGGGTATTACTAGCTCCCTTTTACCGAGGTCGACATGAACTCTAAGCTGTCCAATAATACGTGGAACAACTTCATCCTCCAATGCTTCGGGAAACTGGACGACAATGGCGTCGTGGACTTGCATGAGTAATTGACACTCTCGATGTCGCCAGACGGTGTACATTCCAGCGTTAACGATATCAGCAAGCGAACCTTGGGGGTCGTATGCGATTGCCTCACGAAGGACGTCATCGCTGTCTCGTCGTCCCCAGAACTGTCGTCGTCGACCGGTGAGGGTGTTGATTTTTCCGCTGTCATAGAGCCGCTCCTTTACCCAATTGTGCCATTCTTGGATCGCCGGGAACGTCGCGAAGTACTTCGGTTGGAACTCTTCGATAACCTCCTGTTCGATCTTGGATTGGTTCGCCAGTGTACGAGGCCTTCCCCCGTAATTACTACCGTGACCGATCTTTTTAGACATGAACCTTCGAGAGTAATGACGATAGTATGGTTCGTCGGCAAGCTTTTTATCAGCTGCCAAGTCGCCGGTCCAAGGTAGATCTGGCCAGCAGAGCTTGGACACCGTGGTGTGGAGGTCGCTCCCTTCACACGCATCGAGATAATCCCCGTCGCCAAAGATAGTGTAAAGTCTGGCACCGACACAGCGTGACTCCCCTTGTTGAGCGTCGAAGTAGGCCATCTTCATTCCGGGATCGGCGATGAAGATCGAGCGAAGGTCTTCCTCGATGTTCTGTAGGTTGCCGCCGGTGCCGAACTCGGAGAAGCTAGAACTGAATCTGCCGGTGGATGTCCCGGCGATGTTGTACGAGGTACGGATTCGACCGTCGTGATCAATTGCTGTGCGCAGCACCTCGATCTTCTTATGGAGATCCCGCATCGCTTTCATGAAGCAGACGATAGGCTTAGCGACGTAGTAGATCTCAAGCTTATCAAGCGCGTCGCGATCGACGGTGACGCTATGCGTCTTTCTCTTGCGGATCTCGGGGATGCCCAAGTGGTCATAGAATAGGGCCTTGAGATCCTTGGTCGATCGCCAGTTGCAATCGTAGAACTCGCAGCCCTCTTCTATAAGTCTTCGCAGGCACCGCTCCATCTCTTCAAGTCGGTTATAGTACAACTCGATGACCTCTGCTTTTCTCGCGGTATCCACAAGTACTCCACGAATCCGCATGTCAAGCACTGGACCCTGTAGACGTCGTGCGAACTGGTACGTGCAGCTTGTTGTATCGTCGAGTTGAGGGAGCAGTTGTTCGAGCACTTCGGCAGTAACACATGCGTCGAGTCCATTGTACACCCAATCTCGTTGAGCAGGGGAAAGGTCCTTCGGGTCGAGCTTATCGGTGGAGATGATTTTCATTAGTCATCCCTCTTGATCGTGGTTCTGACCCGCATCTGTTTCCAGTTGCCTTCGTCAGTGTAGATACTTCCAAGGAAGCCGAGGCCTTTCAAGCTCTCCGGCTGTAGTGCATGATGCAAGAGCATCGTATCGTGCTCTGCCCCGTGCACTTGCACGCCCATGCTCCTGTAGAGGAAGGCTATATCGTAGAGCCCGTTTTGGAATACCTTCGGGACTCCGCTCTTGCACACTTTCCTGACAAATTTCCAAGCTTTCTGCTCGTCCTCGAAAGTAGGCCAATAACTTCGGTCCTTCTTTCGTCGGTCATAGAAAGGTACCACAAGACTAACGCTTTCTGTTGGCGCGAATCCAATGCAAGTAACTTGGTTTCCAGAAGTTTCAATATCGATAGAAATTCTTCCGGCTCCTGCGAGGTATCGGTCATGGAATGTCTCTAGGTCCCCTAGTGTTGGCTCTATCCACACCTCTCGATGAGGCCTGCGGATCTCTCGGAAGTGCGATTCTCGTTCGGCTTTCATCAGGTCTACAACAACCACAGGTCGATTAGACCATTCACGAAAGAGCACCGCTGGATGGTAAGTCGGCAAGACCTTGTAGCCGGGGGTTGTGTGCGTGGCATAGAAGGTAGTGCCCCGTAGGGCGGTGATCTTTGTCTGGCCCAACAGGGCCCAGCAAGCAGTGTTGCCGAGGGCAACGATGACGTTTGGGTCCTCGTCTTTTATCTCTTCGGCTAGTCTTCTAAGCTCGCCCTCGTATGATTTATGAACATACAGACTTTTACCAAGGCTTGGATATCCAGGGATACCATCTTGCTTGGGTCCGCAGAGAGCTTCGATTTTATTGCCTCTAGGTCTGAGATTGAAAACGTTAGTAAGGAAACAATCCGCTCGATGGATTCCGGCCTCTTCAAGAAGGCGAGTAAGTTCCCAGCCTGTTGGACCGACGAAGGGAGTTTGAGCCTTTTCCTCGTGTTCACCGAAGGCCTCCCCGACTATCATTATGTCGCTCATATGAGTCTCCCTTGCTGTTTTTTGAACCCCACTGATCTCTCATGTTTTTCCCACGAGCGAGCGATTTTCAAACGTCAGGACGTTTACGTGAAAAGAGGGCAGCATTTGCGCTGCCCCAAGGTGGGCGCAGAGGTTAGTCCTTGACCTTAGCTGTGGCTACGACCTCAGCGTACATCGCATCGCTGCCAGGGTCCGTGCTTGGTGTGTGGCGAACGTCAGCTAGGACTTCGCGATTGTTGACCTCTTGCAGCATTGACGAGATATTACGGCCGAGTGGGATGCCGCAGTCGACGAGGAAGTCTTGAAGTCGATAGGCGGCTAGATCAGTGAGGAAAAATGTACGTCGAAGGCGCTTCTCACTGAGTGGTACCTTCTGACCATTGCCCTTGGTGAGAGCAGTGTCGAGGGCATCTTGATCTATCTCGCCCTCGACAGCGATTGGCGCAAGTTGGAACCGAATATACTCGGTCCCGGTATTGGCTGTGCCCTTTTCCCATTCCTTAACGACACAGCGATAGATGCCGCGTGGAAGTGGCTTTGGCTTGACGTTCTCGGAGAGCGGGCGGTCTAGGATCGATGTAAGATTCGCAGCAGGTTTGACTGGCATTAGATTAGCCCTTTCTGACTAGCTGTAGCTTCGGTTGCTCTTTCAGTACCTCGAAGATATCGGCAAGGCCGGTCTCGATTGGATAACTCGGCTGCATGGCGAATGGCTTCGGGTTCGCTAGGTCGATCAACTGTGTTGATGCTGTCTGTAGGGTTCGCTTGCCTCCTTTGTCTGTCGCCAGCACGACTGTGCTGAAGTACTGTGGGATTTTGGGGGAGAGCTTCTGCCCTACCCCCTGCGGGAAGCCCTTGATCGTGCCATCGGGCATATCCATATACGTCACGTGGGCGATGACGATGACGTTGACGTGGAAGTTGTTGGACGTAATGGTCGCCAGACCCTCTTCTATGGCATCTTGTGCATCGCCGTAAACAGCCCGGATATCGTACTTTCCACCTGCTCCGCGAGGTGTGAGAGGGAGTCGGAAATCGTAAGCAGCATCGCAGAGTCGACTGAGGCTATCAATGACAAGGATACAGTCTGGCCCCCATCCGCTCGGAGGACCAAGGTCAACCGCTCCGTTTTCATCGTTATATTTCCAGTTATCCAGCATCCGGTAGGCATTCGAAAACGCCTTTGGTGTTCCAACAATTGTTGGTCCCTCGGATCCGATCGTCCTGACGTCTCTGAGAGTTCTGTATTCGACATTGTCTATCATCTCCGGGCATTCTTTGAGGACAAAAGCCTTTAGCACATCAAGCAGGTTGTCCATATCTAGGATACGGAGCTTATAGCCTGCCTTCACGAGCGAAGTTAGGGCTCCGGTCTTACCGGCTTTGCTATTGCCGATCAGGAGCATTTTGACGATTTCGTTCGAAGCGTGGTCGGCTAGCTTCATTGCAGTCTCCTTAACAGAACCTCGGTGTAGAAGGTCAGGACGTCTCCGACGCGAATGTCGTACATCTCCCCGTTTGTTAGGCTGACGGTCATGGTTGTTGATCCACCCATTGCGATTTTCATGTTTTGGCCGTCCCAATCGACAATTGTATATTTGCCGACCGGCAAGATAGCCCTCATCTGACCTTTAGTGGGTTCCATCTCTCGCTCCGCTTGTAGTTGGATTCGAGGAAACGCTCGCGGACGTGGGGGCTGCGGCCACAGATCTCACGAAAGCGACAACCGCCGTACTTATCGCAAGACATGTCGTTCATGGGCCAATAGCCGCTCTCGGCGAAGGTCACCGATTGTTGTATCCAGTACCTCGTGTCATGGACCCACTCTTCCAGCTGATCTGGTGTCCGGACGGTCCAACCACGGGTGAACCGGCTGAACTTATCGGCGACCTGAGCATAGTCGATAATAACGCCACGAATCGGGGAGTTGAGGACCACTTGCCCAGCCAGTGTGTAGAGCGTCATTTGGTTGTGGACGTCGTATTGCTTAAAATAGTACTCTCCTGGGGTACTAGTTCCAGTTTTGGTATCTTTGACCCACGGGTCGTCGCTGAACTTGACGATCCTGTCGAGGTGCCCGCAGAGTAGGACTTCTTGGCCCTCGATCTTGAAATCTGGGAATTCAAAGCGGAAAGACACCTCAACAGCTGGCGTGCCGTCTTTTCGGATATACGTCTCGACTGAATCTCTTTGATAGTGGTCGAGATACCAGACGACGGTTCGAACAAGGTTATAACGAGTCTTAAACTTGTGACGTGGATGCCAGTCGGCGATACGTGCGATAAGTGCCTTAACGATATCGTGGACCGCATCTTCGTGTGGGATCCCCGCACCGCGCGAGATATCGTAGTCTTCGAGTGCCGTATGATATTCGATGCCAAAGCGGAGATGGTCGTTTTCTTCATTTGGGCGCCACCCTTCGATCATGTTGTAGTAGTAGAGCCTGGGGCAGGTCTTGAGCCAGCCGAGCGAAGTCGAGTCCCAAGCGAACTGCACATTCGTGCCGTTGATAAACGGGCTCGGGGCAGCGACCTGTGTCGCCCCATCCTCGTCCACGACGAAAGTCTCAAGGCCTGTGGCCTCCATAGCTTTCGCTAGAAACCCGACGTCTACCATTGTTACCTCCGTACGCGAACTGTGGCCGCAGGTGCAGCTAAGGGCTTGCCCTTGAGCACCAGCTTGGTGATATCGATCGGTTCCTCTTCCTTTTCGCTGGCCTTAACCGGCGGTCCGTCGTCGGATATGGCCCGCAAGCGGCGCATCTCAGCGATGATCTCGTCGGTTCGGCTTAGAGTGAGGACCGCGTTGTTTTCGTTCAACCAAGAGAACAACAGCTTAATGTCGTCTGGCATTGGTGTGTCGTCATCGTCAGGGTTTAGCGGTCGATTGAGGATATCAGTCATACTCCTTGTCTCCCTGCATTTGCTTGATTGACTCTCGAACGAGGTCCCGGACTGCCCGTGTCCACTTGTCGCCAACGTGCGTTCGAAGCCAGTGAACATCAGCTTCGAAGAGGTTCAGCGAAACCTTTTCAAGGGGCTCTTCGGCTTGGTTTACCATCAATGGATGGTCCTCCCTTTGGGAATGCTCGCATCGAGCTTAACGACGGACCCTGACGACCGTCGCTTGGGCGATGCTCGGGAGCGGGACTTTGGCGACGGCAACTTCCCCGACTTCTCCTGCTCGATCAGCCTCTCGACTATCGCTGTTAGCGGTTTGCTGCTGGCCATCTTCGTCTCCATCTGCTAAGCTTTCAATGCCGTAGATCTGCCGATCGCGCCTGATTAGATTGAGCCAGAAGGTATCTGACCCATCACGCCCGATCCGGGTTACTATATTATCGAACTCCGAAAGGCCATACATCGGATCATCTTCCTTGAAGACCCGCATGTTCTCCTTTCGGTCGATCTTTCGAGCTTGATGGATACGAGCTCGAAGGTGTTCAGCGGCATTGAGCCGCTTGAACTTGATCTTGATCCCCTTCGGATCTGCCATCGCTTTCTCAAGGATATCGTAACAATCCTTGTAAGCGAGTCGCGAGTCGCTAAGTCCCATGTGATTACTCCCAAACGATGCTGTCGCTGGCGATTTCGTAGAGCGAGTCCTTCGCTCTTGTTGTTATTACGTACCGCAGATTTGCCTCTTGGATATCTTTATCCACGCGAATCAACTGCGGATCGAGATGGTAGACCACGTCCCATTCGAGGCCCTTGGCCTTATGTCCTGTGATCAAGGTAATCGAGCCCTGCTGGATAAAGAGGTCTTCGGCCCAAGCTACGGCTTGGCCGAGAGTTCGTCCGCGAGAGGCGAAGACTCGCATACACTCGGCCATATCAACGACTGTTGCAGTATTCTTCGCTCGCTCGAGTTTTTCGTCAAGCCAGCGATCAATAAGGATCTCAAGGCGATCTCGTGGGGTGTCCTCGACACCGAGCTTTCGCATAATAGCAAGTATCCTTGGTCCAATATCGCTTCCAACCACAGTAACAGATCGCCCCGCCTTAAGAAGATTGAATGCGGCCCCGAACAACGGCGCATTGTTTCGGCATATAATAGCCGAATTATCTCTAATTTCTCGGGCAGCGATAGATCCGAGTACTGCATAGGTCCCTCCTGGCTTACGAGAACGGTACTGTGGCACGCGAGCTTGGGCTATGCGGACCACGGCCTCCGGGCAACGGAAGGTGTTTGTGAGCTTGCATTCGAGCATGTTGAACTGCTTTTGGAGTTTCGCCATGCTTCCGGGTACGGCACCACGGAAAGCATATATTGATTGGGCGTCGTCACCAGCCCCAAATAGGCGACCTTTCGCGAGCTTTGTGAGCATTTCATGATTGACCGCGTTAAGGTCCTGGACCTCATCGATGGCGACAAGGGGAAATCTTGGAAATGTACCGCCGAACAATGCGGACATATATATTTGATCGTCAAAATCAATGAGCCCGTTGTAAGCAGCTTTAATTGACTCCGTGAGGATATGGTCGACGATCTTCTGCGTAAATGGGGTGAGTTCTTCTTCGAGACTATCATAGAAATCCTCCCGAGTTATGAGGTGCCGAGCATTCTCGAATTTGCCTTCGGGGATGTATCCCTTGTTCTTCGCTGACGCTATCGCGTCGCGGATGTTTGCAACTTCGCTCCAAGCGTCCTCTTTGTCGGTGCCCTTGAGGTTATCGCGGATGTACGATGCCAGCATGTTTCTGGTTTTGTCCTTGTCTACGACAAGTTTCTTGGAGATTGTGGATCCCCAAGCACGGTGGCCGACGCCGTTGAGGGTTCGAACTTCGATGTGCGACAGGTCGATCCCAAGCTTCTTGGCCCAAGCATCCTTCTTCGCGGTCATGTCCTTGACAATTCGTGTATTAAAGGCAACGCAGAGGATTGTCGGTGCCTCTGCATGGCCGGCTAAGACGATAGGTCGCCGGTCTGCCACGAACATAAGCATTAGGGTTGTGCTCTTGCCGGTGCCAGCAAGTGCAACAACCATGACGTTTTCCTCGGTACTTCGTACCGTATCGATGATGAATTGTTGTTCGTCGGTCGGGTCTGGGATGTTTTCTTCGATTAGGTCATGCATCTTCCACCTCGTAGGCCGTGAATTTGTTGCACCAGCCGTCAGGGCTGATAAGCCCGTTGACTATGGCGCAGGAACTGGCGTTCACGTAGTGATCACAGATCGAGCAATGCTCGGCTTCGCTGCCTTCGTTGGTATATTCGACTTCCTCCATTGTGTAGGGCTTGACTTGATCACGGACCAAGCGTTCCCATTCATCCCACGAGCGATCATTGCCCATGGCGTCTTGGAGCTTAGCTCGCTCGTGTGGTGAATAGGGGTACATCGCTAGATCTTGCGGGATCGGTCGATCGCTGTACTGTTGTCGCTCGGCATTAAGCACTTGTTCATCGATGATCTCGGAGTACAACTCCCAAGCGTCGACCCTATCCCGTAGAAGTTCGTTGACACGGTCAAACTCAGCACGATTAGCCAAGCGATGACCGCTAGGATCTTCAGCGTAATTATCGCCAATGTTGAGGAACTCACGAAGAGCCCACTCCGTGGTTTCGTGGCGGACAAGGGCGCTTTCGCATTCGATTCCATCGATGTTGCTTTGCACGTCGTAGCTGATGTAGACCCGCTGGCCATCGCTTGAGCAGCCGGCCCCGTAGGGCACGAAGAAGGTGCGGATGGGCTTGAATTGCCACGCTACGCGAAGGTAAGCGTCGAACTCAGGGTTCGTGGCCCGCAGTTGCGAGAGTTCTAGCTCGGGGCCTAGTCGATTATCGATATCGCCGGTGCTCAATTAAGCCTCCCATACTTACCCTGGGCGATCATTGTCATCACATGCTGCATTCGCTTGAATTGCTCGCTAATCGTGAGCCAAGCGAGGGCCATCTGTGGACTGTCGTTGGCGTTCGCCAGATGCGAGAGACTAGCCGCATTCTCCTGGCATTGCCGGATGTTGTGCATAAGCTCGCTAAACTTCTCACCTGAGGTAGGGACACTCATTTCACCCCTCCCATTGCCTTTGCAACTGCCCTACTAATTATACCAGCGTCAACCGCTCGTTTAAGTGCCCCTTTTGGAATGAATGACTTTCTAAAGCCCCCTGTGGCGACGGGCATCTTCTTTTGGCCTTTCACTCGCTGCTTTATCTGTCTTTTCTTGGTTAAAATTGCACCCAAAGTGAATGGCCTTTCCGCTAAATGTGGGTTTGCCCTTATAAATTCCTTATGTTTATCTATATCATTGAGTTCGACATATTCGCCGTAATGATGTTGATACCTGACACATTCTGATGGAAGCCCATCAGGGCCTAGCTTGCTGACTATATCTGTTCTAGATTGAGAGTACGCAGCCAAGAGACATGGATGCGGGAAAGCATCTGCATTTGCCATCGTACACACTGATAGATGGCAACCGATTGTGCTCCCAGGCTCACCATCCAATGCGTGTTGCAATGTTCCATTTATTGTTACTGGTTTTGAAGCGTTTTTACAACGCACACGGACAAACCGCCCTTTCGGACAGCTTTCTGACGGCTCTTGAAGATAGATCTTCACGAACTTCTGCTTCCTGATTTTACGGCTACGCATGGTTACCTCCTGACCTTAACCTTTGGTTGTGGGAACATCGCGAGGATCGCAGCGACGTCGCCAGACGGCTGGGCCGTCGGTAGATTGACGACCTTGGCCTCTTCTCGGCACTTGCGCCAGTACTCGTCGATCATCTGTCGCACGTCCATAAGATAGCTCAGGGCCGTTGCGAGCGATCCATCGAGGTTGATTTCGTCGGCCGTGTACGGCATGGCCCCGACGTAAGTCTTGAACTTGTTAAAGGCTTCCTCTTGCTCGGTCATGGTTTCACCTAAAGGTATGCCGTCCTTCGTCCGGCAGTTCCATACAGGTCCACTTGATCCTTGGATATTGCCGGGCTGCCTCGATCCACTTGCCGACTTCGTCGCAAGCACGAAGCGTTGGCATTTCAATGACCTGGAACCCTGGGGGGTTTGTGGTGATATAGATCA
>Ga0126381_100002554_pt1 | contig 19668 bp, 19 predicted proteins | sample PanSoiMetPlot_28_FD_96465 | JGI IMG/M metagenome (GOLD analysis project Ga0126381, IMG submission 96465) | Tropical forest soil microbial communities from Panama - MetaG Plot_28 | ecosystem: Environmental > Terrestrial > Soil > Tropical forest > Bulk soil | place: Panama | collected 2016-02-17
GGCTTCATCATCCCCACCGACAATCTGATGGTCGCCGAGATCAGCCCCGATTCGCGCGCCACCGCTGTCAGCCTGCTGAACTTCTACTGGGGAGTTGGAGCGGTGTTCTGCTCGCTGGCGATCGCGTGGGCGTACATGCATCACGTGCTCCTGCTTTTCCGCGGAGCGGTGGCGCTATTCCTGGTTCTCCTTGCCCTCGGCGTGCGACGACTGCCGTTTCCGGGGAAATTGCATGCCGAGAAAAGTGGGCTGGCCTGGGGACAACTGCTGCGTGAACCCGAATTCTGGCTTTTCTCCGCCGTATTTTTCCTATATCCGGGAGCGGAAACCGCGGTCGGAGGCTGGATCAGTGCCTACGTCACACGCATGGGACACGCCGAAATGGGGCCGGCGATGCCGGCATTTTTCTGGTCCGCTCTGACACTAGGACGCGGGTGCGCGGGACCGGTGTTGCGACGCGTCTCCGAGCACAACGTGCTTCGGACAGGCTTTGCCACCGCGACCGTCGGCATTGCCATCATGTTGTGGACCTCGACACTGACCGGCGCCATCGTGAGCGCCGTTATTGTTGGACTGAGTTACGCGATTCTCTATCCAGTCAATGTGGCTCGTCTATCACAGCATTTCGGACCGTCAGCGCGCGCTATCGGATCGATCATGTTCGCGCTCGCCGGACTCGGCCCTGCCCTGGTCCCCAAGTGGGTAGGGATGGTCTCGACTATGACTGGGAATCTGAGAGTGGGTCTAACTGTACCGCTAGTCGCAACGGTAATCCTGCTCATTATTCATTTGCGGAAGTGGTAAGACGCGGCGACACCCGTCAATGGGATGCGCTGGCGCGTTTTCGTCGGGCGACCTTCAACGGAACAATCGATGCGAGTTCCACGCGATTTCGACCATTGTGCTTGGCGCGATAGAGCGCCTGATCGGCGGCCTGGATGACCTGTTCCGGCTGACGATAGCGCGTGCCCGGCTCCGCCACGCCGATGCTCACAGTCACACTCAGATCTTGGGACGCTTCAACAGGAGCAATGTTTTTCGATCTGCGCGAGGTAGTCTTTCGTCGATCCGATTCGGGACGCTGGATGGTTCTTCGCTCAGGTCCGCGCAGGCGGAAGCTGGAATTCTGTATCTCTATGCGCAGAGCCTCGAGAATTTCGGCCGCATCGCGGGCAGCGAGATTCTTGAAGATAATCGCGAACTCCTCACCGCCGCAGCGGAACGCACGGCCCTCACCGCCTACTTCAGCCAGACGCGACGCCACTAATCGAAGAACCTGGTCGCCGACATCGTGTCCGTATGTGTCGTTGAACTTCTTGAAATGATCAATGTCGACGATTGCGATCGCATAGTTCTGTTCGAGCGACACGAGCGTTTCATTAAAGGCTCGACGCCCCGGGATGCCCGTGAGTTCGTCGTGATAGGCGAGAACATAGGAAGTCTCAATGATCGAAGCGACCAGGATCAGTCCCGCGGTGGCAACAAACGTGTCGGCAGTCTTTCCGATCGGCCCGAGGTAGAGCCAAAGAAGGATCGCGCCCAGCGACCAGACAAATCCGGCTTCAATCGGCTTGCGGAATTTCAAGTAGCGAACTGAAAAAACTGCGATCGCCACTGCAAAACTGACACCAGCCCACAGCGGGAATCGACCGATGTCATAAGGCGCTGTGTTCCCGACGTTCTCCGGACGGCACAAGACGACAACCACGACCGATTGAAGGAAAACCAGGCCAAACCGGGGCGCTGCACCAGCAATCGTCAGGCCGCGTTCTTTCATGTAGGAGAGCGCAACGAAATTAAGCGGCAGCAAAATCGCGATGGCCAGCATTGCAACGCGTCCCGGCCCGGATGCGGTTCCATGCCCGGACGCGAAGAACTCCACCGCGCGGTGCGCTAGGAGCAAAACTAGCAACGAAAACAGTACGCGACTGGAATTGAACCGCCAGGCGAGGAGCAAGCCACACGCGAAAACTGCGAAGTAGTAGAAACCGATCGAAGGCGTAACCCGCGGCAGCAGTGGGCTGTAAGCGAGAGCGACGACAACGGCCAGCAGAACGCCGCCGGGCACCAGCCAGGTTCTCCAGATTTTTCGCACGAGATCGGCCTCGAGTACGCTTCGTCCTCGCATTCAGGATAAGGCAGACTGCACCCATGACCGTTGAGCATCCGAGTACCCGTGCGATCACGAAAGGGCTGGTTACTGTATGACTCGGCAATGGTAGTCTTCCCTCTTCATGGCCAGTGCATCGGGCAAGGTCTTGCGGGTGGCGATCGATACGGGCGGCACGTTCACCGACTGCGTGTGGGTGGAAGGTCGAACGCTGAAGACGCTGAAGGTGTTTTCGACTCCGGACGATCCCTCGCGCGCAATTGCGGAGGCGCTCCGAAAGATCGGCAGCGGTGCCGGAGTCATCTTGCTGCACGGCACCACGGTTGGCACCAACTCACTGCTTCAGCGCAAAGGCGCGCGCGTCGCACTACTGACGACATCGGGATTTGAAGATGTAATCGAAATCGGCCGTCAGGCACGTCCGAAATTGTATGACTTCTTTTTCGATCGAATTGAGCCACTTGTTCCGAGCGAAATGCGAATCGGCGTCAAAGAACGAACTGATGCCGAAGGACACATTCTGGAATCTCTGACACCGGAGGAAGTGACCCGAGTCCAAAAAGCTGTCCGAGAGGCGCGGCCCGAAGCGATCGCCATCTCATTTCTGTTTTCCTTCGCGAATTCAACCAATGAAGCCGAAACCGCTAAGGCGCTGGAGACGGTCGGCAAACCGCTTTCGGTTTCTCACAAAATCCTGCCGGAATTCCGCGAGTACGAACGCACCAGCACAGTTGTGGTAAACGCCTATTTGCAGCCGTTGATGCAGAGTTATCTGGAACAACTCAGCGAGCGGTTGCGAAAGCTAACCTCGCAAGCGGGGGAGAAGCAACAAGCTCGCATTTTTGTGATGCAGTCGAGCGGCGGGATTACGGCGGTGGAGTCGGCGGCGCGCGAGCCGGTGCGTACTGTGCTCTCAGGCCCCGCAGGCGGCCTGGTGGGAGCCGCCGCGATGGCGAAACGCAGCAGGCTCGTCAATATTCTCTCGTTCGACATGGGAGGAACATCCACTGACGTTGCTCTCATTCAGGGACAGGCTCGGCCTGGCGCCCAATCAGAAGTCGCGGGATTCCCGGTCGGCGTGCCGATGCTCGACATCCATACCGTCGGAGCTGGCGGCGGGTCGCTGGCACGCTTCGATTCCGCCGGGGCGCTGCGCGTGGGACCGGAGTCGGCTGGCGCCGATCCGGGGCCGATTTGTTATGGCCGTGGCACGCAACCGACCGTCACCGACGCGAGCCTGCTGCTCGGACGCTTGCGGCCTGACCGCTTTCTGGGCGCGGAGTTCCGCCTTGATCTGGAACGAACGAGGAGCATTACTGCACAATGGCTGAAAGAGCAAGGTTCGCGGTTAAGTCTGGAAGAGTTTGCTGCGGGCGTGATCCGCGTTGTGAACGCGAACATGGAGCGTGCACTGCGGGTAGTCTCGATCGAACGCAGCTACGATCCGCGCGCGTTTGCGCTGGTGGCTTTCGGAGGCGCGGGAGGCTTGCACGCCTGCGAACTTGCTGAAGCACTCGCGATTCCAACCGTGGTGCTGCCGTCGCATCCGGGGGCGTTGTCGGCATTCGGGATTCTCTCCAGTGACGTCGTGAAAGATTTTTCGAGGACGCTGCGGTGGAAGGTCTCGACGGTTGGGGCAGCCCAGATTACTGCAGAATTCCGAAAGCTCGAAATCGATGCGAAGAGGGAGTTTAAGGCCGAAGGTTGGCGTGGTGCTCCGGTGTTAGAACATAGCATCGATCTCCGCTATCGCGGACAAGGCTATGAACTCAATGTGGCAGCCGGAGCCAAAATCGAGCAACGCTTTCATAAGGAACATCAGCGGCGGTACGGATACAACCATCCCTCGCGCGAGATCGAACTCGTAACGCTTCGGTTGCGCGCGAGCCTAAAGGTTTCGCAGCCAAGAATCTCGGCGAGCCACAACCGCAGTGGGCATGCCCAGAGACTGACCAACGCCGATCGAGCACAGGTATTTTTTAACGGCAGGAGTTTGACGACACCCATCTACGAGCGCAGCAGTCTTCTAACCGGACGCTCGTTCACGGGGCCAGCGGTCATCACCGAATACAGTGCGACGACTGTGATCCCTCCGAAAAAGAGATTCTGGTGTGACCGGACGGCGAACCTGCTAATCGAAATTTAGGATGAGTAGTGGACGGCGCAGACACTAGGCTTCGTCTTCTGCCTTCATCTCTTCTATCGCCATATCCTTGAATTCGCTCGATTCGAAGACTTCGCCACATTCCTTGCACTCGACGTATTCAGCATCTTCGTCGCGCGAAACGATCTGCACCCGGGGATGCTTACACTGTTCCCGGCTGACTTTCTGAGGGGGCTTGGGGGGCGGGCTAGGTGTCATACACTCGAGAAGTTTTTGTGTTTCCCGAGAGCGGCCGAGCGCCATTTCCCGGAAAATGCGGGTATTTTAGACCGCCCAATAGGGAAGTCAAGTGCCCAGTCACCGCTGACTGCGGGCCAACCGGTTCCGTCTGTAAACCATTTAGCCCTATAAAGTTGCTGTTCGACCGTCCGAAATCGCCATCTGCGTTCTGGGGTTGCACAGTAGCTTCCTTCGCGTTTAGAATGTAAATGCGACCGAAACAGTCGGAATTTTATACGACTGAAGAAGTCGGGTTTTGCCCGATGCTGAAGCTAACGAAGAAAGCCGACTACGGACTCATGGCCATGAAGCATCTGGCGGAGCGTTGCGACAAGAGTTCATGCAGCGCTAAAGATGTGGCGGAAGCATATCGCATTCCGCAGGAAGCGCTGGCGAAGATTCTGCAACGATTGGTGAAGGCTGGACTGTTGCAGTCGCACCATGGCATCAACGGCGGGTATACGTTGGCGCGCGATCCCGGCACGATCTCGGCATTTGAAGTAATCCAGGCGATCGATGGTCCTCTCTTTATTACTTCGTGCGTTACGGTGCGGGGAGAGTGCGGCCAGAGCGATCGTTGCACGGTGCGGGAACCGCTCCGCAAGGTGAATGAGAGCATCGAACAGGTTCTGAAGAACATCAAGATCTCACAGATGAGAGAAGAGCCCGAGATCATTGAAGTGAAAACAGCAGAATTGGTGAAACTATCGTAGAACCGGCGACCGCTGGTTCCATGCAGGAGAAAAGGCAATTATGAGCACGGACGTAAAGACGGCGACCCCGAATACCTTGGAATCCACGGAGCGGCACGCTCCTGACGGTATCAAGCTGCCCATCTACATGGACAACCATGCGACAACGCCTATGGATCCGCGCGTGCTGGAAGAGATGTTGCCCTACTTCATGGAGAAGTTCGGCAACGCGGCCAGCCGCAACCATCCGTTTGGATGGGTGGCGGAAGAGGCGGTCGAATTGTCGCGAGAGCGCATCGCCAAGTTGATTGGGGCGACCGCGAAGGAAATCATCTTTACTTCTGGCGCAACCGAAAGCGACAACCTTGCGATCAAGGGGGTTGCCGAGATGTACCGCGAGAAGGGAAACCACATCATCACGGCCGTCACCGAGCACAAGGCGGTACTCGATACGTGCAAGCATCTTGAAAAGATCGGATTCCGCGTGACCTATCTGCCGGTGCAGAAGGATGGGTTGGTCGATCTTGATGACCTGAAGCGCGCGATCGACGATAAGACGATCCTAGTCACGATGATGGCCGCCAACAATGAAATCGGCGTGCTCCAACCGTTGGCGGAGATCGGGAAGATCTGTCGGGAGCGCGGAGTGATTTTCCACTCGGATGCGGTGCAGGCCATTGGCAAAGTTCCAGTCGACGTGAACAAGATGAACGTTGATCTCGCGTCCATCACTGGCCACAAGCTCTATGGACCGAAAGGTGTGGGCGCGTTGTACGTACGCCGTAAAAACCCGCGCGTGCAACTGGTACCAATCATCGACGGCGGCGGTCACGAGCGCGGCATGCGGAGTGGAACGTTGAATGTTCCCGGCATCGTCGGGCTCGGGAAGGCATGTGCAATCGCAACGGAAGAAATGGCGACAGAATCCTGTAAGCTCGCAGGGTTACGCAATCGTCTGCGCGACAGCATCATGAGCCGATTGGACGAGGTTTATATCAACGGTTCGATGGAACACCGTCTTCCCGGCAACCTGAATATCAGCTTCGCGTACGTGGAAGGCGAGTCGCTGCTGATGGGAATCAACGACATCGCAGTTTCCAGCGGATCGGCGTGCACCTCTGCGACCTTAGAACCATCTTATGTATTGAAAGCGCTCGGCACGGGAGACGATCTGGCGCACAGCTCGATTCGCTTCGGCATCGGCCGATTTAACACGCAGGCTGAAGTGGACTATGTTGCGGATCGCGTGGTCGACACCGTGCAGCGGCTGCGCGAACTGTCGCCGCTCTACGAAATGGCGAAGGAAGGCATCGATTTGAAGACCGTCAAATGGGCAGGAGAAGCGCACTAAAAGTTTTTGGAGTTTGAGTCCAGCAAGGAGATTGAGGATGGCATACAGCGATAAGGTAATTGATCACTACAACAATCCGCGCAACGTGGGTTCGCTCGACAAGGCTAGCGCAGATGTGGGGACTGGCCTGGTAGGAGCTCCCGAGTGCGGCGACGTGATGAAGTTGCAAATCAAGGTGAACCCGGATACCAACGTGATTGAAGACGCGAAATTCAAGACGTTTGGTTGCGGTTCGGCCATTGCTTCTTCCTCACTGGCGACCGAGTGGGTGAAGGGCAAGACAGTCGATGAGGCCCTGGCGATCAAGAACACAGAGATCGTGAAGGAACTCGCGCTGCCGCCCGTGAAGATTCACTGCTCGGTGCTCGCGGAAGATGCAATCCGCGCAGCCATCGGTGACTGGAAGAAGAAGCAGGCAGCAGCGAAGCCGGTAGCAGCCGAAGCGAAGTAAATTTGCTGCCGCGAGCTTGGCTTGAGCTTGCTGGTTTGCGGCTCGGATAGAGGTTCGCAGCCAGAACCCCGCTGACTCTATGGAAGACACGCTAAAAGTCGTGACGCCCCCTGCTGCGGCAAAGGGCGTCCAGGTCACCGAAAAGGCGATCGCGAAAATCCGTTCTGCGCTGGAGAAGGAAGGCATTTCTCCCGAACAAGGCGGACTTCGTATCGGTGTACAGGGTGGTGGCTGCTCGGGCCTCAGCTACAACATCCGATTCGATACGCAGCCTCGCGAGCGCGACCGTGTGTTTCAGTTTGGGGATGTGCGCGTGTTTGTGGATCCCAAGTCTTTTATCTATTTGCACGGGATGATCCTTGATTACCAGGAAACCCTGATGCAACAGGGCTTCGTGTTCGTGAATCCGAACTCGACGAAGTCCTGCGGTTGCGGCAGTTCATTCTCGGCCTGATCGTGAGCGCGGCGACGGGTCCGCGCATCAAGCTGGAGGTTTCAGGGGCGGGCCGTGCGCCCGCCCCGAATTTTGTATGGCAGCTTCTGAATCCAAATCGTCATTGATCGTGCCCGGCGATGCGACCGCAAGTTGCTGGTCGTGCGGCACTATGCGCGAGATGCACTTCTGCAGCGCCTGCGGCAAGGTGCAACCCCCGGTTCCGGTCGACTACTTCACTTTCTTCGGATTTCCGCGCAAGCTGCATCTCGACACAACACAGTTGGAAAAAGAGTTCTATGCATTGAGCCGGAGACTGCATCCCGACGTGTTTGCGCAGGCCGGGCAGCAAGAACGAGAGTGGAGCCTGGAACAGAGCTCGCTTCTGAACGATGCCTATCGCACGTTAAAAGACTCGATCAAACGCACCCAATACCTGCTGAAACTCGAGGGCGTGGAACTCGAAGAACAATCGAAGAAAGCGACTGAACAAGCACGCCAAACCGGAGAGCTTAAGAAACAGGTAGTCCCGCCCGATCTGCTGGAAGAAGTCTTCGAGCTGAACATGCACCTGGAAGAATTGAAGGCGCAAAAAAAACTTGGCGAGGACGATCCCGCACTGTTGGAAGAGATCGGCAAAGCCAAGCTGTCGCTCGAAGAAAAGGACAGCGCGCTGTTCCGCGAACTTGAAGCGGACTGGAAGAAGTGGGATACGGCGGTCGACAGCGGAACGGACGAAGATCGGCGCAAGATTCGGGACAAGATGGTGGATGTCCTGAATCGCAAGAACTACATCCGGAATTTGCTACGCGAAGTGAACGAGGCAGTAGAAAGTATCTAGCACTTAGTAATTCGCAGTTGGCTTTGACAGAGCCGGATTGACGAAGTGCTAATTGCAGAGTGCTAAAGGCCGTATGCCATCCGATCACATTGTCGGCATCGATTTAGGCACCACGAACTCGCTTGTGGCGTTCATGCGGGGAGATGCGCCTGCGGTGGTCCCGGGCGAGGATGGGGTAAATCTCGTCCCTTCGGTGGTAGCGCTCGACGAGAGGAATCAGATCGTCATCGGAAATCCAGCTCGCAAGTACCTGATTGAAACTCCCGAGCGGGCCGTGTACTCAGTCAAGAGGTTGATGGGGCGGGGGATCGAAGACATCCAGGAAGAGTTGAAGCTGTTTCCGTTCCGACTCGCCGACGATCTGCAGGCGGGCGAGGTGTTGCGCATCAAGATCGGCGAGCGCACGTATACACCGCCGGAAATTTCGGCACACATCCTGCGCCAGCTCAGACGTAACGCCGAACGCTTCTTCGGCGGCCCCTTGACCAAGGCTGTCATCACGGTTCCTGCTTATTTCAACGATGCACAACGGCAGGCCACGAAGGATGCGGGCCGGATCGCCGGGCTCGACGTCCTCCGCCTGGTGAATGAGCCGACTGCCGCGTCGCTCGCATATGGGCTCGACAAGAAGAAGAACGGGATTATTGCTGTCTATGACCTGGGGGGCGGAACCTTCGATATCTCCATCCTCAAGCTTCACGATGGGATTTTCGAAGTAGTCGCTACCAACGGTGACACACACCTCGGCGGAGACGACATCGACAACCTGCTGATCGCAATAGCACTCGACGACATTCGTGGCGATCTCGGATTAGACGTTCGGCGCAACGGCGAAGCTGTAGCGCGTATTCGAAAGGCGGTCATCGAGGCAAAAATTGCGCTATCGTCGCAGGATTCGACCAGGCTCGATGTCGAACTTCCAGACGGCAAGCGTTATCGTCGCGAAATCACACGCCAGGCATTTGAACAGCTCATCCAGCCGGTAATCGATCGAACGGTTGGTCCTTGCAAGCAGGCTCTGAAAGACGCGAACCTCAACGCATCGCAGATCGATGAAGTGGTGCTTGTCGGCGGCTCAACGCGTATCCCGAAGGTGCGTCAGTTGGTGCTGGAGTTGTTTGGCCGCGTTCCACACACGGACTTGAATCCAGACGAAGTGGTGGCGTTGGGCGCGGCGGTGCAGGCCAATATTCTGGGTGGGGGATCGGCGGTCACGAAAGAGATGCTACTGCTTGACGTGACACCGCTCTCGCTCGGAATCGAAGTTGCGGGTGGCGTTACCGACAAAATTATCCTGCGCAATTCTACGATTCCCGCTTCGGCCATGCAGTACTACACAACACAAGTAGACGGACAGAAGAATGTCGCGATTCACGTACTACAGGGCGAGCGCGAACTGGCTCGCGACTGCCGTTCATTGGCCCGCTTCGACCTGAAAGGTATCCCGCCCATGACGGCCGGTATGCCGCGCATCGAAGTGAAGTTTCTTATCGACGCAAATGGAATTATGCAAGTGTCGGCGCGCGAGCAGCGTAGCGGACAGGAAGCACAAATCGAAGTGCAGCCGAGCTACGGACTCACCGATGAGCAGGTCGAAAACATGCTGCTCGAATCGTTCGACTATGCCGAGGAAGATTTCCGGCAGCGCCAGGTGATCGAAGCGAAGCGAGAGGCCGAGACGATTCTGGCCGCACTTTCGAAAGCGAAGAAGAATGATGCTTGGGCGCAATTGAGCGCGGAAGAACAGCGCAAGATCGATTCGCTCGAAAACGATCTGCGGCGAGTGCAGGAAGGCGACGATTATCAGGCGATCAGGAGCGCCATCGATGCGCTCAATCAGGGCACGATGCAACTCGCTGAACTCATGATGGACAGCGCTGTGGCTACCGCTCTCAAAGGCAAGACGATGGACGAAAGCGATCTGGGTGAAGGGCCGCAAGCTGGACATCCGGTGGCAAAAGCGGAATTCAAATAGCAGGTTTCGACGTTTCAAGGATGCAAGATGTGAGAGCAGTTACCGGCAAGTCGGATGAGCTCTCCTTGAAACTTTGAAACATTTTGAACCTTGAAATTAGGTTTGGAGAAATAATGTCTGACGAGAAAACACAAGGCGCAGGAGCCGCGATAGTGGAATCCCCCGGCGAGAACACGGTGGAAGTCACCTTTCTTCCCGAGGGCAAGACGGTCACGTTCGAGCACGGCAAGCTGCCATATAAAGATCACGGCAAGGAAGAATCCATTCTCGATGTGGCGCTCAATTTTGGAGTACACCTAGATCACGCATGCGGTGGAAACTGCGCCTGTACGACCTGCCATGTCTGGGTGAAGGAAGGCACAGAACTGATTTCAGAAATGGATGACGATGAAGCAGACCGTCTCGACATGGCCGCAGATCTACAGTTAAACTCTCGCCTCGGATGCCAGGCCGTGATTCAGAAACCAGGAAAAGTGGTTGTCGAAATTCCTGCTTGGAATCGCAACTACGTTTCCGAAGGGCACTGAAAAAGCATCTGTTAGCAATTAGCCGTTCGCAATTGGCCGGCTTGATATGCCGCAAGTGGGAAGTCACTGCAAATGCTAAGTGCTAAATACAAATTGCCATTTTTTCGGAGATCTCATGCAAAAACAACTCAGCTGGGACGACTCGGAAGACATCGGAATCCTCTTGTCGGAAATTCATCCGGATGTTGACCCACTTGCAGTGCGGTTCACCGACCTTCACAAATATGTGATCGAGCTGCCCGATTTTAATGACGATCCGAAAAAATCGAACGAATCGAAGCTTGAGGCCATTCAGATGGCGTGGCACGCCGAGTTTCTCGATCGCACGCAGGGCTGAAGACGACTTGCGGTCACCCCTTCAATTGTTTTGTTGATTCACTGTCCTCTAACAAACAATTTACGGCCCGATGACATTCCGTAAGCGGCTGTCATTTAGCGTAATTGCAATGGCAGTGCAGAAAGCAATCCGTCTTTGGTAGATTTCGCCAACCGAAAGAGGCAGGGGGAAGAACCGAAAAACAATTCGGTTTCGCTTCTGCGGAGGGTGAGAAAACCAGGTTCTGCACAGCCGCTACAGTACGTGTCTCTCCTGGAAGGCACGGCGCGACACCGTGCCTTTTTTATTCTTACTGTGCGCCCGCCGCTCTTTCCTTGTAATACTTCTGCAAAACGTAAAACGCTTGCTTGCGTTGTCCATGGTTGGAGATAAGTCCCTTGCGGTTGTAGTAGTCCTGTATCCCGGGAATCGGACGCCGGGGCGAATGAAAATCCACCAGCACCCACGGCGATAGTCCGACAAAGTTTGGGATCTTCTGCACCATTTCCAATTGGCGCGTGAATAAATTCGCTTGGTACTCTTCGCTCCAGCGCGTCTGTGCGTCGCCATGGCGGCCCGCTGGAGCATCGGCACCAAACTCCGAAATGATCACTGGTTTGTCGTATGAAATCTTCCACCGCATTACGTCTGCATCTTCCGGACGCCTCACGTACCAGCCGATATATTCGTTCAAGCCCAGAACATCGAGCGATGCACCCAGCGGATCGTTCAGCGTCTCTTCATCCGGCCCAGTCTTTTCGGTGCGGTTCAAGGCCGACGTAATCAGCCGCGTGGGGTCCATCTTGCGGGCATCATCGGCGAGCTGTTTGATAAAGGCCGTTCTGTCCTGATCGATCGGCGTCTCGTTGGACATTGACCAGAGGATCACCGATGCGCGATTGCGATCCCGAGTGATCATGTCGCGGAGCTGAGCCTTGGCGTTCGCGAGAGTCGTGGCATTTTTCCAGTCGATATCCCAATAGACGGGAATTTCCGACCACACCAGCAATCCCATCCGATCTGCTAGCCGGATTTCATATTCGTTGTGTGGATAGTGCGCGAGCCGGATGAAGTTGCACCCCAACTCTTTCGCGTAGTCGAGTAAAACCTGGGCGTCGTCGGCATTGGTAGCGCGGCCCCCGCGTTTGGGCGATTCCTCGTGCAGCGAAATACCGCGCAGGAAAATCGGCTTGCCGTTCAGAAGAATCTTCTCGCCCCGCACCTGGATGGAGCGAAATCCGATCGAATCCTGCACGGTGTCGTCGCCCGTGCGGATAGTGACGTCGTACAGCTTTGGGTTTTCAGGCGACCACAACTCGAGTTTTGCGGGAAAATGAAATTCTGCACGACCGCGCGCATCAGTAGTCAGCTGCTTGTTTATATCCGCGCCGCGAATTTCAATAGAAACCATCTGCCCCTTAACGCTACCGCTAACTTGTACCCAGCCCGCAATCTCGTTTAGTGACTCCGGCGCAAGCTGGATGAAATAGTCCTGCACGAAAGCCTGTGGAACTTCGACCAGCATCACGTCCCGAGTGAGCCCGCCATAGTTCCACCAATCTGTCCGCATCGCGGGAACGGCATCTGGGCGGCGCATGTTGTTGACTTCGACGACCACGAAATTCTCGCCGGCGCGCAGATCGTTCGTGACTTCGAAGTCAAATGGCGTGAATCCGCCCTCGTGCTCGCCGAGTTTCTTTCCGTTCAGATAGACGCGCGTGAAATAGTTGGCTGCGCCGAAATAGAGATACTCCCGAGCATGGCCGGGTTTCTGATAGGAAAACGATCGCTCGTACCACAGCGGCCCTTCGTAGAAGAACAAGCTGTCGCGCTGGGTGTTCCAGTCTCCGGGGACCTTCAGGGTCGCAGAGCGCCCGAAGTCGTATTCGATCCGGTCGCTTTTGCCTTTGGGCTTGGCGTTCTCATAGTACCGCTCGCCGAGACCTGTCTCATACGGATCCACAATCGCGTGCCATGGCCCGTTGAGACTGGTGGTCTTGCGTCCAGGAATGTTGGTAATCAGGATGGCCGGCTGCGACAGGGCCGCGCACGCAACCGTGATCAGGAAGGCGAGAAGTACCGCAACTTTCTGAGTTCGCATGGATGTGGTGAGACGTGCGATCTGTGACGGCAATCGCTGAAACTTGTCCCGCGCTGCTAGCCGACCTGGGCGGGTTGCTGATCTTCGACGCTCGCCTCGCGCAGGAACTTCGCCGCCTCCTCAGGCGGAGTCGGGTTGATGTAGAAACCTGTGCCCCACTCGAATCCGGCGGTCTTGGTCAGCTTCGGCATGAACTCGATGTGCCAGTGGTAGTGCTCGTTGGTCGGATCCTGCACTGGCGAACTGTGAATGACCAGGTTGTAAGGTGGATTGTCGAGCACGCGGTCTGCTTTCATCAGCAGCAACTTCAGTGCTCGCGCCAGATTTTCGAACATCTGCGACGATGAATTCTCAAACGCCGACTCATGCCGCTTGGGAAGAATCCAGGTCTCAAATGGAAATCGCGGAGCGTATGGCGCGAGGGTCAGAAAATCCTCATTCTCGGCCACGACTCGAATACCACTATCAATTTCCTGGCGGATAATGTCACAGAAAACGCAGCGCTCTTTGTAGATGTAATACTGCTTTGCGCCCTGAAGCTCCTCCACCACATAGATTGGCAGAATCGGCAACGCGATCAGTTGTGAGTGCGCGTGCTCAAGGGAAGCCCCGGCGGCTTCGCCGTGATTCTTAAAAATCAGAATGTATTTGAAGCGCTTGTCCTTCTTCAGGTCGAGGATGCGGTCGCGGAAGGCCCACAGGACGTCCTCAATGCGCTTGGGGGGCAACGTCGCGAGACTGGCGTTGTGGTCCGGTGTCTCGACGATCACCTCATGTGCGCCGATGCCGTTCATCTTGTCGAACATGCCCTCAGCTTGGCGATTCAGGTTTCCTTCAATGCCGAGCGCGGGAAACTTGTTCGGAACGACCCGGATGGTCCAGCCGGGAGAATCTTTGGGTGGAGTACTGCCGTTGCTGCTCGGACGATACGCCAGGATTTCCGGCGGCGTCTTGCTCTCATTACCGTAGCAGAAGGGACAGAATCCACCCTTGATTTTCACCCCTTCGCGGACAAAATCGGTGGGCCGCTTCGCGCGGTCCGTCGAAATGATGACCCACCGCCCCACGATGGGGTCTTTTCTTAATTCAGGCACGAACTAAATCCTTTCAATACTGGATCGCAGAAAAACGATTTTACGACACGGAAAAGGCATTTTGAAACAGCTCGAACGAGGACCGGGCGGTTTGCGGCTCATAGTATACGGCCAACACGTCGAAACGCCACTGGCACAATTGTGGTAAATGACGAAGGAAATCATGAGCGATGCGGTTCAGATCCCGCTGCTTATCGAGATCGACGGCGGCTTCCGCTGGCATCACCGCTCGCGTGGTACGGCTCTTCAGCTCGATAAAACATAGGACATCTTTGTCCCATCCAACAAGATCTATTTCGCTCCGATAGTGTGGCGAACGATAATTGCGGGCGATGATGACGTAGCCCCTCTGCCGCAAGTAGAAGTACGCGTCCTCTTCGCCTTGGCGGCCTGTGCGGTGGTGTTCCGGAAGATTCGAAGGAGGCAGAGTTCGGTCGGCCACCCAATCGAGAGCGCGAAGCGTCGCCTGGACAAGAGATCCCGGCAGCATAGAGGGACTCACTCAGAACGACTCTAGCCGTCACGAGTGTTAGGCTGATGTGATTCTCGTCACGCCGATTTTGGTACGTTTCGCGGTTGCTCCGTCACGGCGTTTTCAAGTGTTAAATCGATCTTCGGCGCCGCCTTGAGCTTACCCTTCGTGTTCACCAGTACAACCCCCGCGAGCGCGATCGCACCGCCCGCAAGTGAAATGACCTTTGGGACCTCTCCTAGCCAGAGCCATGCAATTCCAATGGCAAGCACGGGAATTACGTACAGGAGAGTCGCCGTTCGCCCCGCGGCACCGTGCGACATGACGTAGGCCCAGGCTACGTAGGCGAGAGCTCCTGGAAAAATCCCCAGATAAATGACCGAGAGAGTTGCTGCAATAGGCGCGGTTCTCAGTGAATGAAAGAAACCGCCCCCGAAGGGGAACATGAATACTGTGCCAGACCAGATCGAGTAGGCAGTGAACTCAAGCGCGCTATAGCGACCGAGATAGTACTTCTGCAGGATCATGTAGACGGCAGAAGTGATGGCCGCCGCGAGTATCACCAGCGCTTCCGGCGACAGATGAATGCCTTCTCCCTCGCCACTGGCGATTAGAGCGACTCCAGCGAAACTCATCAGAACACCCATCCACCCGGCCGCGGTCAGTCGTTCGTGAAGCCAGAGCCGTGCCGCCAGAGCGGTCCAGATGGGGACGGATGCAATCAGCAGACTCGCCGAGCCCGCAGGCACCCGCGTTTCGCCATAATTCAGCGCAATGTTGTAGAACGTGATCCCAATAATTCCGGTCGCGACCAATCCAGGCAAATCACGCATCCGTGGACGACGAAAGTGCGCAATGCCCGCGTAGATCCCTAGCACGAGCGAGGCAACGAGAAATCGCAGGATAGCAAGGTGGGCAGGTGGGTATCCTCGCAAGCCGGCGCGAATTCCCGCAAAGGCCGAGGCCCACAGCAGCAGGGCCACGCCCAGCGCGAGTAGAGTACGGGATGTGAAGCGCGGCATTGAGTATCCCCACGGGGTGATCAGTTGTGATTGATGGATGAAATCGCGACCCGCGAAGTCGCAAATATCGCGATGTCGTTTCGACTTTTACGCAGACACAGAAATTTGCGTCTCTGTTTTAAAGCCGGACAACGGCGTCGCCTACGCGAATCGTGCCCTGCGTTAGAATTTGAGCCCGCAGCCCTCCACGATGGCGCAACCCCTTGATCACTTGTTTGCCGGTCACCTTCTGCAGATGCTCGCAAGGCTCACACAGTCGGATACCGCGTACGCGCACATCGCCGATCCGAAAATCGCGGCCGACCAAGTGATTCAGCGGGACATCGCGTGTGACGACATTGCGCCGCGCTTCGCCGGGCGCGAGTTCGACTCGATACTCGCGTTGCAACGCCTCGATCGCCTCCGCCTCAATCAGCGTGAGCTCGAAATCCGGCTCGGGCTTATAGAAGGTGCCCTGCTTCAGGGCATAACGATCGCCTTCCAGTCCGACTCCAGGGATTGCGGCCACCTGATCCAGGGCCCGCGTAGGCCCCACAGGACCGGAGGCGATGTGGATCGATTCGACTTTTCCGTTCCACATCGCGGCCTCCGAATTACACGCTCTTGGCGACGATAGAGATCGACTCTTCTAATGCGTCGATCGCCACATCAGCTTCGTCTTTGGCAACAATCAGCGGCGGCGCGATACGCAACGTGCTCGGTCCGCAGCCCAGGAACAGGACGCCACGTTCGAACGCCATCTCCACGATGCGGTCGCGTTCGGCGGCGCCGTACTCGCGCGTCTGCTGATCTTTCACGATCTCCACGCCAATCATCAGACCACGTCCGCGGACGTCGCCGACGATCTTGTGCTTGCGCGGCCAATCGGCCATCCGCTTCAACATGTGATTGCCGACCTCGGTCGCGTTCTGGAGCAGCCCTTCTTTCTCGATCACGTCGAGCGTGGCAAGCGCGGCCGCGATGCAGACCGGATTGCCGCCAAAGGTTGATGCGTGCGAACCCGGTACCCAGTCCATGATTTCAGCTTTACTGATCACGACGCCTAGGGGCATACCCGAAGCGATTCCCTTTGCACTGCACACGATGTCGGGCTGCACATTGCTGTGTTCGACTGCCCACCACTTGCCGGTACGGCCGACGCCGGACTGCACTTCGTCCACCACCAGCAGGATGCCATGCTTGTCGCAGATGCGGCGCAGTTCCTGCATGAAGACCGCGGCCGCGACCACATAACCGCCCTCGCCCTGGATTGGCTCGACGAAGATAGCGGCCACTTCTTCTGGGGCGAGCGTCGTCTTGAACAGCTTGTCTTCGATGAAACGTGCGCAGCCAAGCGCAAACTTCTCGGCATCCTGCGGACCGCCCTCACATCCGCGATACACATCGGGATAGCGAACGTGTGTCACACCCGGCACGAGCGGCGCGAAACGGCGCTTCTGTTGCGGCTTGGAGGCGGTCAACGAGAGAGCACCCATGGTGCGACCATGGAACGCGCCGAAGAATGCAATTACGTTCTGACGCTTGGTGTGGTAGCGGGCCAGTTTCAGCGCGCACTCGATCGCTTCCGTGCCGGAGTTGCCGTAGTAAATGCGGTGGGGTCCATGCATGGGCGCGATCTTGGAGAGGCGCTCGGCAAGAGTCACCATGTTTTCGTAATAAAAGTCGGTGCCCGACATGTGGATGAGTTCGCCCGCCTGCTTCTGAATGGCGGCAACCACGTCAGGATGGCAATGGCCGGTTGAGGTCACGGCGATGCCGGCAGAAAAATCGAAAAACTCGTTTCCGTCGATGTCTTCCACGACAATTCCGCGGCCGCGCTTGGCAACCATCGGATAGGAACGGGTATAAGAAGGCGAAATGTATTTCTCGTCGCCCGCGAGCACTCGCTTGGCGTTCGTGCCCGGCACAGCTGCCTTCAGCTTGGGACCTGCAATCAGAGTCTTGGTGGTCATGGAGATCTCCTGGATCGGTTCTCAAAAATCAGTTCTCGGTTCTTTGTGTTTAGCTCGAGGCTTGCAGCTCGGAGCACTCGGACCACGCGCAGCCTGCTCGGCTCAGGCATAATGGTGGTCGATTGAAGCAGGAATGAGGAGAAACGAGAAACTAGTCGCTTCCGAAAAGATTGGCGCGCACGTGCGAAGGGAGCACAGACAAGTAGCGGCGCGGGCAAGCGCGGCCCGAAATCCAGCACATCCGCAGACGCGAATTGGAAGCATTCAAACGCATGATTGCTGGTTAGATTATATATGGGTTTTCTGCGCGGCGGAACCCCCTAAAGTGACCGTTCTGTGATGGTTGCGCGCTTACTGAGGTACCCGGATCCGGCATTACCACCACGCTGGACTGGTCCTTCGAAAACAAAACGGTCGCTCAACAAAAAGTTCACGATCGAACAGGTAGCGATTGCCGCGAGGTTGCCAATCAGGTAGTGGAGGCCAAGTGCGCCCACCAGCAGCCTCATTAACACGAGGTTGACAACTAACGAGGCGACGCCATTGCTGATGTTGAACCTAGCGAATCGCGCCAGTGACTGCATGATTCCAGCACGGCCTCGGTCGACCCAGGTGTATCGCTCGTGCCAGACATAATTGTGTAGGACGGCGGTCTCGACTGCGAGTGCGGTGGCAACGATGTAGCTCACATGCAGTCCGGATCGGAGGGCCGCCAGAACGGCCAACTGAACACCAATCCCGATACCGCCTACGAGGTTGAACTTGAGCCAGCGATAGAAAGTTCGCGTTTCCATCCCTTCAGCGCTCCTCCAACCTTTAACCGAGGACTCGAACCGGCAATTACTGAGAAACGGGACTGGAGACTGTCTATTCAATCCTCTCCTCGCGATAGAGGCGAGCGGTGTTCTTGGCAGTGAAGAAAACCAGCATTGCGATCATCCCGGCCAATCCGATTGCACCGCCGAGGTCGAACAGGCGGAATCTTCCCCCCATCACCCACTCCCAGCGGAAAAGCGCCAGGTTTCCCATCACCAGCAGAATGCGTAACTCGGTCGGGCCGAAGTGCCAAAACGACAAATGAAATTCGCCGAGCGTATGGGTCGCTAGATACGATTGGATGGAGAGCAGCAGGAAGGCAACCAGTAGGCCGATCGCGATCACCGGATGCATATAGCCCGAAAGAGCTAGGCCGCCCATCAGAGCCGTCGCTCCAATCGAATCAAGGATGTGGTCGACGTAGAAGCCGTAGCGCGGCCGTTGCCGCTGGCGTACGCGTGCCAGCGTGCCGTCGAGCGAGTCGCCGTACCAGTTGATGGCGAGGCAGGCAATCGCGGCCAACAGCCAGCGGCGGTCAAAGGCCGCGACAGCGTAGCATGCGCCGGTGGCGATCTGCCCGAGGAATCCGAGGATCGTCAAATGATCAGAGTTGACCCAGGAAGGCATGCGCTCGGCCATCCAAACCAGAGCGCGCCTCTCGATTCGCGAGAGTAGGCTGCCTTGAATCCGTATTGCCTGCCGAAAACTGGCTCGCCGAAGTTCAGCCAGCGTCTTTGGGTTTGCCTGTTCCGCAAAGTCTGCCAGGAAAGTCGCCATGAGTGCCTCCGTACAGGGAGCACTTTCGGCCGACAAGACTGGTATGACAATGCAGTGCGGGTAAAGCGGGGCTCAATCACCATCACCTTTGTTATCAGTCAGATTGCGATGACAATCTAGCGCCAAACCCTTCGCCGAGCGAGGTTAGATCCTCAGTTGAGGGTGACTTTGCCGCTGGCGAGGTTATAGACCCCGGACTCTACCCTCACCTTTCCGTTCTTAACGGCGTCACGGATTACTGTCGAGGACGTGCGTAGCAACTCGCCCTGAACAGCGGCGTTCGCCGCGATTGCTTTGTCCACATCGCCCCCGGACTGTTCGACGCCACGCCGCAGATGCGGATATAACGCGCTGA
>Ga0126381_100002555_pt1 | contig 19667 bp, 15 predicted proteins | sample PanSoiMetPlot_28_FD_96465 | JGI IMG/M metagenome (GOLD analysis project Ga0126381, IMG submission 96465) | Tropical forest soil microbial communities from Panama - MetaG Plot_28 | ecosystem: Environmental > Terrestrial > Soil > Tropical forest > Bulk soil | place: Panama | collected 2016-02-17
CATCCTCGCTGGCTGATCGGAGATACGCGCGGAAAGGGCCTGCCGGCGGTACGCCTGGCCAGCGTCTCGATGACCAGCTTCCGCGACGCCTGCGCCCAGCCCGGCCTCTCATTGGCGGAGATCGCCAGGGTCGTGGATCGGTCTGTCACCCGAGCCGCAACCGAAGAAGACTTCGTCACGGCTACCTTCGCCGAACTCGACCCGGCAGGCTGGCTGCAGATCGTCAGCTGCGGGCACCCGCCGCCGCTGCGGCTGGGGCCGGGCGGCGACCTGACGGCGCTGACGCCAACGACCTACGCGACGCCACTGGGCCTGCAGCCCGACATACAGCCGTCGACGTTCTCGGTCAGCCCGGGCGACCGGCTGCTCTTCTATACCGATGGCCTGCTTGAGGCGCGGGATCGGGCCGGTGAGTATTTCCGGCTGGAAAACAGCCTCGACGTGCTACGCAACCCCGACCTTCAGGCGGCCGTTGATGGGCTGATCGACCGCCTGCTCGCGCACACCGGGCGCGACCTCGACGATGATGTCGCGCTGCTCCTGATCGAAGCGACATCCCCGCCCGCCCCGCCACTCTCATTGCCGGTCTTGTCCCTGACGGGGACAATGCGGAATTAATGGAGCTTGTAGAGCGCGATCGGGCGATGAGGCTGCTGCACGGCCTGCTACAGGATGCGGCTGTAGGTAGCGGCAGGCTCGTGCTGGTCAGCGGTGAGGCCGGAGTCGGGAAGACGGCGCTGGTCACGGAGTTCCTTAGCCGCTGCGAGGGGCGCGTGCGCGTCCTGATAGGGGGCTGCGATCCCGTTGTGACGCCTCGGCCGCTTGGACCGCTTGTCGACATCGCGCGGCTGGTCGGCGGCGATCTTGCTGACCTGCTGGAGCGCGGAAGCGGCACCGGCCCGGTGCTCGACGCTCTGCTGCGGACGTCGGCCGGGAGCCGCCGGCCCGCTGTGGTTGTGCTTGAGGATCTGCACTGGGCGGACGAGGCGACGCTCGATGTGCTGTGCGTACTTGGCCGGCGCGTGGCTGGCCTGAAGATGCTGGTGCTCGCCACGTATCGCGATGACGATCTCGGGGATGAGCATCCGCTGCGGGTAGCGCTCGGGAACCTGCCTTCTGTTCCGGTCGTGCGACGGCTGCCGCTGTTGCCACTGAGTGAGGTCGGGGTTGACGCGATCGTCGGGGGGAGGCGCCTGGACGTCGGGAAGCTCTTCGCGGTGACTGGCGGGAACCCGTTCTACCTGACCGAACTGCTTGCCGGTGAAGGCGGCGAGGAGTTGCCGGTGACTGTGAGAGATGCCGTGCTCGCCAGGGTGAGTCGGCTCTCCCCAGAAGGCCAAGCGGCACTGGAGGTCGTGGCGGCCTTTGGCCGGCCCGTCGGGCGAGCGCTGCTCGAGCAACTCGGAGTCGGCGCGGATCCGCTCGATGAGTGCGTGCTGCGCGGCCTGGTGCGCTGGCAGCAGTCAAAGGTCGAGTTCCGGCACGAGCTCGCACGCTCGGCGGTGCTTGGTGAGCTGCCGCGCGGGCGTGCGGCAGCGATGCATGCTCGGATCCTCGCGACGCTTCGTTCCGGCGCGGCACACGATGACCCGGCTGAGCTTGCCTGGCACGCGGAAGAGGCAGCGGACGCGGCCGCCGTAGTCGAGTACGCGCCAGCGGCCGCGCTGGAGGCTGAGCGGCTGAACGCGCACCGAGCTGCAGCAGCTCAGTACGCGCGTGCGCTGCGTTTCGCCGACTCACTGCCCGCCGGGAGGCAGGTGGAGCTCGCAGAAGCCTGTTCGCGGGAGGCTGCTCTCGCGGGCCGCGTCGGCGACGCGATCGAGGCAGCCAATGTGGCACTCACGCTGCGTCGTCGTCTCGGTGATCAGCTCGCGGTCGGGAACGCGCTCGCCGGTCTGGCGGGCCTGATCTGGCACACCGGAGGTCACCACGAGGCCGTAGCGCTGGCTGCGGAGGCGGTAGCGCTGCTTGAGCTGTCGCCCCCGAGCCGTGAGCTTGCATCTGCGTACGCGACGCTCGCCGCGCTTCACGGCCAGGCGGCTGAGATGGCGGACGCGGCCGCCGTTGCCCGGCGCGCGCTCAGCCTCGCGGACACGTTCGGCCTCGCCGAGGTGCGGATCCGCGCGCTCGGGACGCTCGGCTCAGCCAAGCTGTGCGGGCCGGGTGGAGACGGCTGGCCGGAGCTCGACCAGGCGCTCGAGCTGGCTTCGGCGTTGGGATTGGCTGCCCAGACGGCGGCTGCCTACGCGCGCATCGTGTGGTTCGGGGCGATGCACCGGCAGTTCGAGCACCTCGAGCGGCATTTCGAGCCGGCGGTCGCGTTCTGCGCAACGCGCGAGCTTGATGCCGCGCGGATCGGGCTGCTTGAGAGTCGCTGCGTCGAGCTCACCCACCGGGGACGCTGGAGCGAAGCCGGCGAGCTTGCGCAGGCGCTGCTCGCCGAGCCGGGGTCAACCCTGGTCGACCGGATCCAGCCGTTGTACGTGCTCGGCCGGCTGCGGGCCCGGCGAGGCGACCCCGAGGTCTGGGCGCCACTTGACGAGGCGCTTGACCTGGCCGAGCCCCGTAGCGAGCTGCAGCACATCGGCAACGTGCGCGCTGTCCGCGCGGAGGCCGCCTGGCTGGCAGGCGACCGGGCGAGCATGGTCACCGAGGCGCGGGCGGCCTATCCGCTCGCGGTTCCTGTCGGAGATCCGTGGATACTGGGCGAACTGGCGCTGTGGCTCTGGCGCGGCGACGCGCTCGACGCGCTCGAGCCCGTGCTCGCAGAGCATCCGTACGGATTGCAGATCACCGGGGACTGGGCAGCTGCCGCCGCCGGCTGGGAACGGCTTGGCTGCCCATTCGAGCAGGCCGCCGCGCTTCTTGACAGCAACGAGGTGCCGGCGTTGCGGAGGGCTATGCAGATCTTCGACGGACTCGGTGCCCGGCCGGCCGCGGCCATGGCAGCGCGCCGGCTGCGGGCGCTTGGCGAACGTGGCGTGCCGCGCGGCGTCCAGCGTGCGACTCGGGACAACCCGTACCAGCTCACAGGCCGCCAGCAGGAGATTCTCGCGCTGCTCGGCGAGGGATTGAGCGATGCCGAGATCGCCAGGCGGCTCTTCCTGTCGGCCAAGACCGTCAGCCACCACGTGTCGGCGGTGCTCGCCAAGCTCGGCGTCCGCTCGCGCGCCGAGGCGATCGCGCGCGAGAAATGGGCATCGGCGCGCGAAAGCTAGGCAGCAATCCCGATTTGGCCGCCACCGACCCGCATTTCTATCTCAGGCCGCGATTCCAGGGCGCCGGCTAGCGTGAGGCTAGTGACTCCCGAGCCGATGGACATCGTGGAGGCCGGGTACGACCGCATCGCCGCGCGGCACCTGGCCTGGATCAACGAGATCAAGGGCGATCCCCGTCTCCGGTTCCTGCACGACCTGATCGCCCGCCTCCCTGCGTACCCGGCCGTGCTTGATCTCGGCTGCGGGGCCGGGGTTCCCTGCACCGCGCTGCTCGCCGAGCGAGGCGACGTGATCGGCGTTGACTTGTCGAGCAGCCAGATCGAGTTGGCCCGCCAGAACGTGCCCAGCGCACGCTTCATCAAGGCCGACATGACCACGATCGAGCTTGCCCAGGCCAGCTTCGACGCGGTCGCCGCCCTTTACTCGATCGGCCACGTGCCCCGCGTCAGGCACGGTCTTCTATTCAAGCGCATCGCCGCCTGGCTTCGCCCTGGCGGGCATTTCCTTAGCTCGCTCGGTTATGGCACCGATGACGGCACGGTCGAAGACTGGCTTGGCACGCCGATGTTCTTCAGCAGCAATGATGGGCAAACCAACCGCCGCCTGCTGGCCGAGGCTGGCCTCACCGTCCTCGTCGACGAGGCCGTCACCATGGAAGAGCCAGAAGGTCCGGTGACCTTTCAGTGGCTGATCGCACGCAAGCAGGCCTAGATCCCTTCGCGGCTGATCGCGATAACCACGCGCAAGATAAGCACCGTGCTGAAGAACAGCGCGACGTAGCCGAGCAGGTGGAACAGGCTGGTGCCAGGGAAGAAGGTCGGGCCGCCGTGCGTGCCGATGAGCATCACCGACATGATGCCAAGTGTCGCACCAAGGAACGCGAGGACCGCGCGCCCCACGAGCGCGCTCACGAACTGCCTGTCTGATTCGTTGGCAAGTACCCGCGTGCTGGCGGTCAGGCCGCCGTGCTCGAGCGACGCCGCGATCCGGTCGAGTCGGCGTGGCAGCTTCCGCAGTACGGGCAACAGCCCAAGTGCCTCGTCGGTTGCGGCTTCACGCAGGGACGTGGGGGACAGCATCTGACCGAGCCAGGATGTGGCGAGATCACCGGTCTCGGCGACGAGATCGAATCCGGGCGAGAGCGTGATGAGCGTTCCTTCCAGCGTCATCATCGCGCGGAACACCCCGCCGATCATTGGGGGGAACACCAGCCCGAAGCTGACAAGCAACCGGAACAGCGAGTTGAACATCGATGCGTTTGGCACCATGCCTGGGCCGAGATGCTGCGCTATGAACTGGGCCAGGCTGCGCTCAAGTGCGTCCTCGTTCCCCTGCCTGCGCACCGCCGCGAGCTCAAGCAGCGCGTCGTGCAGCTCGGTGGCGTTGCGACGTGCGACGGCGAGCAGCAGCCGCCGCAGCGCGGCCTGTTGCAGCGGATCGAGTCGGCCGACGGACCCGAAGTCGATGAGCGCAAGCGCGCCATCGCGCAGCACGAGGACATTGCCGGGATGCGGGTCAGCGTGGAAAGTCCCTTCGATCATCACTTGACGGAGCATCGTGGTCAGCAGCCCGCGGGCCAGCGTGAGCCGGTCGCATTCCTGTAGCCGCGTGGCCGCGTCGCGCACATTCACGCCGTCCAGCCACTCAAGCACCAGAACGCGCGCGGTGGCCGAGTACACAGCGGGGATCCTGATCTCCGCGAGGTCGCCGCCCGCCACCGCGGCGATGTTGCGCGCCTCAATGCGGAAGTCGAGTTCCTCGCGCAACGCGGCCGCGAACCCCTCGGCCATGTCAAGCACGCCGAACTCACGGGCCCATGCAGCCCGCACGTGCAGCGTTCGCGCGAACCGCAGCAAGATGTCGAGGTCACGTTCGACGAGGGCGCGGACCCCCGGGCGCTGGACCTTCACGACCACCTGCTCGCCAGTGGCAAGCTGGGCGCGGTGGGCCTGGGCAATGGAGGCCGCCGCGATCGGCTGGGGGTCGAAGTACGTGAAGTACTCGGCGGCGGGCGCGCCAAGCTCTGCGGTAAGCAGCTCGTTCACCGTGTCGGGTGAGGCCGGGGGAACATTGTCCTGCAGACCGGATAGCTCGGCGATCACATCGGGCGGCAGCAGATCCGCGCGCGTGGACAGCACCTGGCCGACCTTGACGAACATGCCGCCGGCCTCCTCGAGCGACTGACGGACGTTGCGCGCGATCGGTCGGGTGTCCGTTCGGGCCGGCCGGTGGCCTGACAGGTACGCGGATAGTCCATGCCTCGCGGCGATGCGACTGACTGTGACGTACCGCCGGGTGCGGGTTACACGCTGCCGCAGCGCTCGCCATGGATGCGGGATCGGGCTGTTCCGCAGCCGATCCTCCATCTCGGCGAACCGGCCGGGCCGGGCCAGCAACTCCAGCAGCACCGCGATCAGCATCGTGGCGATCAGCGCTGCGAAGAGAACCGGGAGCCACTGCAGGTCGCGCGGGCCGTGGGCGCGGCGCCCGGTGACCGCCCACACCGTGATGATCCCGAGAACGAGCCCGAACCAGCCGGCCACAAGCGCCCGCCCCCACCCCAGCCTGACGCCAAGCAATCGGCCGCCTACTCGAGCGAGGATGACAACCACCAGGAGCGTGAGCAGCCCGCCGAGGACCGGAACGCTCCACAAACCTTGCGTGCTGCCGATCGGCATCGGTATCCCATCCTGCGCGCTGCCCGCCCCGGACCGTGGTAACTGCGGTCAGCGTACCGTGATCAGGACATCCCGCCTTTACCGCACGAATGACAGGAAGTGCAGACCTTCCGTCCGCTCACCTGGTTTCGGCTTGGAGCACCTCGGCCGCGGGCCGGCGTGCGCTTATGCGGGTTGGGATGGCGGTGAGCGCGACGACCGTCAGCAACGCCCCCGCCACCACCGCGGCCAGCCACAGCACAGGCAAAGTCGCAGGCGGGGCTGCCGCGTTCCTTGTTGCGCTGCCTCGCGATGCGCCGTGGCTGGTGATCGGGCGGATCGGTGATCTGGTGCTGGATTTGCTTGGGTCGCTGCCGCCAGAGTTCGAGCGGATCTCGGCTGGGGTCGCGGTGCACCGCTCGGCGACTGTAGCGTCGTCGGCACTGGTAACCGGGCCGGTGATCTTGTCGGCTCGCTGCCGGGTTGGCCACGGCGCGGTTCTGCGCGGCGGGGTCTGGGCGGGCGAGGAGGTGACGATCGGTCCGCATTCGGAGATCAAGGGATCGCTCCTGCTGGCCCGCTCGGCGGCCGCACACCGCAACTACGTGGGCGACTCGATGCTTGGCCGCGACGTCAACCTTGAGGCCGGCGCCGTGCTGGCCAATCACTTCAACGAGCGCCGAGACAAGCAGATCAGGGTGCGGGTCGATGGTCAGGTGATCACCACCGGCCTGACCTACCAGGCGGTGGATACGACGGTTTGCGGGGGAGAGCCAGGGAGCGCGGTGAAGCGGGCTCGGTCTAGCCGGCCGAACCGATCGCAGCTCACCAGCAAGTGGTCCCCACTCAGGTCGCTGCTCAGCATCTGACACGGTGTGATGTACCAGCCAGGGCTCTCAGGATCTGCTGATCGCGCCGCGTGCTCAGCGAGTAGCGTGCGCAACGGCCGCCCCGTGCGTGCGGACAGCTCGACTATCCCCCCGACGACAGTTCCGCGGCTGACCTGGTCGGTGCCGGAATAGGTCACCGACGCGTCGATCGACTTGCCGTCCGGGCTGAGCAACGCCGACTGCACCGTGTCGTCGCCCACGCTGTCCGGGAGAATCCGCCGATCGGACAGCAGGTTGCTCCCCGGCGCGCGAGTGTCGAGCGCCCACAGCCCACCGGCGGCGTCAGTGGCCGACGTGTCCTGCCAGAAGAACCCAATCTCTTGTCCATGGTCGGCCCAGGAGAGCTGAGTCACCAGCCCGGTACGTCGAGTTGTCCAGGTCCGCGCCGCACCGGTGCGTAGCGTGATCACCTCGATCGCGGCGTGTTGACCCCCGGGGAACTGGATAGCGACCGCGAGCCTGGATCCGTCCTGGGTAACCGCGACGGCCATGACGAACTTGCCGGATGCCAGCGGTGGAACGGGAAGCAGCGTCAGCTGCGCGGAAAGGCCGTGGTCTCCGAGCCGCAGCAGATAGAAACTGGTGCTCGGATAGGTGGAGAGCGCCAGGACAAAGGTGCGTCCGTCACCGGTCGCGGCGACATGGGTCAGCTTCGGGTCAGCCGCGGGGGGAAGCTCCACCACATTGAGTACCTTCCCGGTGGCCGAGCTGCGGATCTCGGCAACGGGCCGCAGGTGGTCAGCGACGACGTAGAAAGGCGGCATTCCGGCCTGGGCGGCCGCGGCGCTCATTGGCGCGGCGACAGGAGCATCGAGCAAGCCAATTGGCGGAGCCCCTGCTGTCCTGACGGGCTTCGGCGGGCCAGGGTGCCCCGACGGGACGCTCGCGGTCCGAATGCCCGCTGCCCACACGCCGACGGCTACCAGGCACGCCGCGGTTAGCATTGCACCGGCAGCGCGCATCGCGACCAGGCGACGCCGCCTCCGCGCCAAGCCACCGGCGACAGCGGCGTTGCCGGCGACTGTGCCGAAGGACGCGAAGGCCCTCGCCAACTCCCGTTCGCGTCTAGCTGCGTCGACGGGCGTACCAGGCACGAACTCCGGCGGCCGTGCCGCTAGCAGCAGCCTGCTGATCTCATCGTTCACCGGGGAGCCCCTCCCTTGCCAGCTGCCGTTCCATCGGCGCGGCCACATTCCCGTTCGCTGACTGGCATCTCGCCGTATCGAGCGCCAGTCGAAGCCGTCTCCTGGCGCGGTGCAGCCGCACCCGGATCGCGGTCGGTGTGACCCCGAGGACGAGCGCGGCTTCGTGCGGCGTGAGATCATGCCAGGCCGTGAGGATCAGCACCTCGCGGTCCAGTTCGCCTAGCGAGGCGAGCGCCCGTAGCGCGTCGACCCTGGTGGTTACCGTGTCGTCTGGATTGACGGTCATCGCGCGAGCGGCCCACTTGCGCAGCTCCGACTCGAGCAGCCCCCGACGCCCCTCAGCCCGGATGAGTTCCCTGACCAGGTTCCTGGCCACGCCGAGCAGCCAGGGCAACGCCGGCTCCGGTATGTCGCTCATCCGACGCCATGCCACCACGAAGGTATCGCTGACCAGGTCATCCGCGCTCTGGCGGTCGGCCATCCAGGCTGCGTATGCCCACACCTGGTTCCGGTGAGCGTCGTACATGGCGGTGAAGCGACGCCGTGCTTCCTCGTCATCCATTCGCTCTCCCTCTCCTCGGAGGCATCGCCGCGGAGGCATTCCCAGCCCTTTGGCCGGCAGCCATCGCCAGGAAGTGGCCGGCAGCCCGGCGACCGTTACCGGTCTCAGCCGAACATCTGGCGGCTCAGGCGTGCGCGCCGGCCGTTACGGTGCCGATCGTCAGCGTCGCAGTCGCCTCCATGACTTCGCCGACGAGGCTGACTTCATCGTCGAGTTGCCGGCGTTGCGGCGCGGTCAGGTCGGCCAGAGGTTCGACGGTGACGGCGAGCTTCCCGCCGGCGCGGCGCTGATGCCAGACGCCGCCGACCACGCCGTCGATCAGCAGCACCGGATAGTTCCCCGCCTGGCCGGCAGGGGTGAGCGCGCGGGTGGCGGCCAGGCCAGAATAGAGCCTCATCCGGGGCTGGCCGGCGACGACGTAAGCGTCGAAGTACGGCAGCAGGCGCACGCCCCGGTGGGGTTCAGCGGGCGTCTGGGTGTCGCCAGCAACGGTCCATCCCGGCTCTCCGTCGAGTTCAACACGCTGAAGCTCGTTGCCGAGCCTGCCGAAGGCCTCGACCGCGCTACGGGGCGGTATTGCCAGCCACCGCGCGAAGTGCTGGGGCGTGGCCGGGCCGTACGAGTGCAGGTAGCGCAGGACGAGCTCGCGCAACGCCGCGTCCCCTTCCGCCGGACGGAAGCCGGGCAGCCAGCGACGCGGGCTTGTGTAGCTGACCTTGCGGCCATGGTCGGGTCCGAAGCACAGCATCCCCCGGTGCGCGGCAGCGCTCGTGAGCTGGCGCCAGCGCGGCCACTTGCCGCCGAACCCTTCCATGGTCCGCTCCACGGCCCACGGGCCGATGCGGTCAGCGATCGCCTCGGTCAGCTCCTCGACGCTCAGCTCGGCGTCGGCGAGCGCGTCGCCGATAGCCGCGATGACCGCCTCCGCCTGGTCCGGGGTGAAACGGACACCCTCAGGATGCATGGGCACCGACCAGGGCAGGACCGACATGGCGCCGGTCCACATGGGCAGGTCGGTGGCAGGTAGCAGGTGCACGGTGCCGCGCGGGCCGAACGTCTTGACCAGGGTGCGTTTCTCCCAGAGGGCGTGCCGCACGTCGGACCGAGTCGCCCCGGCGATGCGCCGCCCGATCGAGAGCTCAGCCGCGCTGAGCACCTGGGCGTGGGCGCCGCACAGCATCCCGGCGATGTCGGCCGGGCGCAGATTGGCGGCCGGCTCGGTCAAGGCGTGCCTGGCCATTCGCCGAGCGGTGACGCCGCTCCAGGTCATGGCGGGCGGGCGTGCCGGCGGGGGAGCCGGTGTCACGACCTTTTGGCCACGATCTCGACGAGGTTTCCGTCGGGATCGCGGAGCAGGGCGTTGCGGTTGTTATTGCCGGTGTCGTGCGGCGGCTGGACCGCGGGGACACCGGCGCCCACAAGTTCTGTGTAGGCATCGTCGACGTTGTCGGTCCACACGACCAAGACCATCGCTGGGCTCCCGGGCGCGGCCTCAATCCCATGCACGCGCCAGGCCGCCTCGACCGTTCCAAGGCCCAGGGTGAACTCGTTCAGCTTTAGCTCGACGTGCTCGGGAACTCCATCGCGAGGAGTGCGGAAGGTCTCGGTGAATCCAAGCAGGTCGCGGTAGAAGCGAAGCCCAGCCTCGATGTCGCTGGTATAGAGATTGACTAGCGGCGTCGCGAACATGGGCACCAGGGTATCGGGCGCCGCAGGTGGTCTCTGGCTGGGATTCGGCCGCAACTATGGTGGGCAAATGACCGCAACCGGGTCGCTTGACATCGGGATGCTGCCCTCCGTGGCGGCCGATGACGCCGCACTGATGGCGCAACTCACCGAGTTGATCAACGCCGTCTACGCGGTAGCGGAGAAAGGTCTGTGGGTAGATGGCGCGGCCCGTACCACGGCTGAAGCTCTCACCGAACTGGCGCGGGCCGGTCAGGTCGCCGTTGCCCGCGTACGCGGGCAGATCGTGGGATGCATCCGCATCCAGCTACTCGGCGATGGGGTCGGCGAGTTCGGCATGCTGGCAGTCATCCCGGCCAGCCGCGGCACCGGCGTGGGACGGGATCTGGTGGCGTTCGCCGAGCAGGCCGCCAAGCGGAGGCGATGTCACACCATGCAGCTTGAGGTGCTGGTGCCGCGCGCCTGGTCGCACCCGTCGAAGGACTTCCTGACCGATTGGTACACGCGAAGCGGCTACAAGCTGGCGCGCGTCGGCGCGATCGAGGAGTCCCATCCCGAGTTGGCGCCGCTACTCGCCACCCGCTGTGACTACATGATTTACCGCAAGACCCTGTAGCCGATCAGGCCATTAATTCGGTTGCGGGAGGTGTGACGGGCCGGGCTAGGTTGTGCCGGTGACTGAGGTTCTGGGCGAATGCGATACGCGGTTCGGCGCCGTCCGTGAGGCGCTCGGTGAGTCGCTGGCCAAGGATGACGTGGGCGCGTCGGCAGCGGTCTTCGTTGACGGCGAGCCGGTAGTCGATATCTGGGGCGGTTACGCGGACGCGGCCCGCACCATTCGGTGGCAACAAGACACGATCGCCTGCGTCTTCTCGGTCACGAAAACGATGCTGGCGCTCTGCGCGCTGATCCTGGCCGACCGGGGGGACATGGACCTGGGCGCGCCGGTCGCCAGCTACTGGCCGGAGTTCGGGGCGGCAGGCAAGGGGGGCGTTCTGGTCCGGCATGTGCTTGGGCACACTGCTGGCGTGCCTGACTTCGCGGGCCCAGTCTCGGCCGCGGATCTGTATGACTGGCAGGCGGTCACGTCGCGGCTGGCGGCCCAGGCCCCGGAGTGGGAGCCGGGCACTCAAGCCGGCTACCACTCGCTGACCCAGGGTTTTGTCGTCGGCGAGGTCATCCGGCAGGTCACCGGCCGGCCGGTGGGCGCGTTCTTCGCTGATGAGGTGGCCAGGCCGTTGAAAGCCGATTTCCATATGGGGCTGCCCGCCGAACATGACAGCCGGGTTGCGCCGATGATCGCGCCCCTATCCTCGCCGTCCGGGGATTGGGTGGCGTCGGCGCCGCAGTCCGCTGGCCAGGAGCGGGGCACGGCGCCTGGGGCCGAAGCCGGAGCCGGCATCCGGGTCAGCGACGCCAACAGCGAGGCCTGGCGGCGTGCGCAGATCCCTGCGGCGAGCGGGTTCGGCAACGCCCGCTCGGTCGCTGCGGTGCAATCGGTGCTGGCCTGCGCGGGCACCGTGCGGGGCACGCGGCTGATGTCACCGGCGGGCTGCGACATGGCCAGGAGCGAGCAGTTCCGCGGCGTCGACAAGATCATCGGCGCGCCGATGCGCTGGGGCATTGGCTACGGCATCTTCGACCGGGACGTCGTCGGCTGGGGTGGCTGGGGCGGCTCGATGGTGATGGTCGACCTCGACGCCCGCATGGTCGTCTCCTACGTGATGAACCAGATGCTCGAGCCAAGCGAAGAGACCTACCGCGGCCTCGCGATCGTCCTCGCCGCCTACGAAGGCCTGCGTTAGCCCGCCGATCGATAACAGCAGGCTTCCCCACGCTGCCCTAGGATGCGGGGTTGTTGAGCTGGATCCACTGCGTCATGGCGTCGGGGGACCACTTGGCGTGGCGGGCGGCGAACAACGTGGCCGCCCGGGCGCCGCTCCACCGCGCGGGCAGCAACCCGGCTGGCAGCCCGGGGTCGATTGAAGGGAACCGGCGCCAGGCGTGCACCAGCTCGGTGAGCCTGATCAACGGGTCTTGCGCCGACGACGCCTCGAACTCGGCGATGAACTCCTCGTACTCCTTCTCGATCGCAGGCAGGTCCCAGGCCTGCGCGACCAGGTTCTCCAGATCGCCGCCGCCGCGATGCTGGCCGACGAAGATCTGCCGGTCGGTCAGGCCGACCTGGCGCAGTACGTCATCGACCTCGCCGACCCTGTCGGTGTGGGTGGTGATCCACACCCCGGGAGCTGGGCTGCCGAGGCCTGCCCAGCTCAGCCTGGTGCGCAGGAGATGCCTGGCCGACCGGTCGCTTTCCGGCACCCGGGCGAGCACGAGCAGCCATGACCCGTCCCAGTCGCGCTGCGAGCTGGCGAACGCGTAGATCCGCTCGGTGCCTTCCGTCAGCAGCCGGGTCCCAGCCTGGGTTAGCAGCCAACTGGTACGCCTGCCGTGACGCTCCGGCGTGATCCAGCCGTCGGCGCCGGTCCGCGCGAGCGCCTGCCTGATCGCTTTCTCTTCCACGCCGAGCCTGGCGAACGTCTGGATGAAGGTCGACGTCCATGCTGAACCGCCGGTTGGCAGCACGAACTCGCCGAGCACTGTGAAAAGCAACCCGCGTGCGCTGACCGCGCCGGCCGCATGCCGCCTCGACAGCGCAGGGCTGACCTCATCACCGCGCTGAGCGGGAGCCGCCATGAGGCGGATCTTACCGGCCGCGGCCGGACTGATCCCGGCCACAGCGGATGGCCCTGGCCGGGGGTCAGTCCGCCTCATAGCTCAGCCGAGGTCGGCGAAGAACTCGCGCAGGTCATTGACGACGAGGTCGGGGTCGGTGCTATACGCGAAATGGCCGCCTCGGTCGAACTCGGTGTACCGAACGATGTTGTTCGATCGCTCGGCGAATGACCTTACCGTCCTGAAGTCCTGCGGGAACACCGCTACGGCGGTCGGCACCTTATTCGGTACCTCTCGGTAGCCGGCGCCGCTGCGGCTGTCCTCGTAGTAGTGCCTGGCGCTCGATACCCCGGTCCTGGTGAACCAGTACATGCTCACGTGGGTGAGGTAAGTGTCGACGTCGAGGTAGTCGGCGTAATCGCCCCAGCCCGTCCACAGCTCGGCGTTCCACGCGAGCTGACCGGCGGGCGAGTCGGTCAGCCCGTACCCGAGCGTCTGCGGTCTGGTCTGCTGAATCTTCTGGTACCCGGCCTTGCCCTGGAATTCGGCGGTCGTCCCAGACAGGCTTTCCCTGTCCGCGTCGGACAGGGCGGCCATCTCGGCCGGGTCGCCAGAGGGGAACGCGAAGATCTGCAGCAGGTGGACGCCGATCAGCCCATCCGGCGCGAGTATGCCGAGTTCCCTGCCAACGAGCGCGCCCGAGTCGCCGCCGGCGACGCCCCAACGCGTGTAGCCAAGCACGGACATCAGCGAGGCGAATGCCCTCGCCATCCTGGCGCTGTCCCAGCCAGGCTCGGTGGTGGGGCCGGAGAAGCCGTACCCGGGCAGGGATGGCACCACGACGTGGAACGCATGCGCCGGGTCGCCGCCGTGCGCCCGAGGGTCGGTCAGCGGCCCGATCATCCGCGCGAACTCGAGCACCGATCCCGGCCAGCCGTGCAGGAGCAGCAGCGGCAGCGCATTGGGCTCGGGGGACCGCACATGCAGGAAGTGGATGTTCTGCCCGTCGATCGTGGTCGTGTACTGCGGGATCTCGTTCAGCTTGGCCTCATGCGCCCGCCAGTCGTAGCCGCTGCGCCAGCGCTCGGCCAGCCGCTGCACAACGCCGAGCGGCATGCCGTAGTCGGTGCCCGCACCGGCCACCTCGTCCGGCCAGCGGACCGCGGCCAGTCGCGCCGCGAGGTCGTCTAGCTCGCTCTGCGGAACGTCGATACGGAACGGCTTGATCTCTGCTTGTGTCGTCATGTCCTCAACGCTACGGAGCCTTCCGGACAATTTCTGTCCTAAAGCAATGGCAGACTTCAGAGCATGTGGGAGACCTCCGCCCGGCTTCTGAAACTGCTGTCGCTGCTGCAGGCGCGCAGGGACTGGACCGGCGCCGATCTCGCGGCCCGGCTCGGGGTGAGCGAGCGCACTGTGCGGCGCGACGTAGACCGTTTGCGCGATCTTGGCTATCCGGTGAACGCGAGTCGTGGCACCGACGGCGGATACCGCCTCGGGGTAGGCGCGAACATGCCGCCGCTGTTGCTCGACGACGATGAGGCCGTGGCCATCGCCGTTGGCATGCGCACCGCGGCCCGCAGCCCAGTCACCGGCATCGAGGAAACGTCGGTACGCGCGCTGGCCAAGCTCGAGCACGTACTGCCCGCTCGCCTGCGGCGCCGAGTGTCCGCCCTTGCTGACTACACAGTGCCGATACCGCCGGACTCGCCCGCACCGCAGATCGATCCGGCGGTGCTGACCACGCTGGCCAGCGCGTGCCGCGACCATGAACGGCTGCGTTTCGACTACCAGTCGCACGACGGGACGAGCTCGGTCCGCTCCGCCGAGCCGCATCGCCTGGTCAACTGGGGACGCAAGTGGTATCTCGTTGCCTGGGATGTCGAGCGCGGCGACTGGCGCACGTTCCGCGTCGACAGGATCGCGCCCCGGACCCCGACCGGGCCACGCTTCACGCCGCGCGAACTGCCAGCGGGAGGCGATGTCGCCGCGTACGTGGCGCGCGGCGTGTCGTCGGCGGGATACCGGTTCCAGGCCAGGGTCACCGTGCGGGCTCCCGCTGCCGAGCTGGCCGCCCGCATCAACCCGGCGGTAGGCATTGTCGAGGCGATCGACGACAACTCATGCGTACTGGCGACCGGTGCCGACAGCGTGGACACCGTCGCGGTGTACCTCGGCCTGCTCGACCTGGACTTCGAGGTCACCGAGCCGCCCGAGCTAGTCGCACGGCTGCGGATCCTGGCTGACCGGTACAGCCGGGCGCTGCCGGCTTAGCGGCGCGGGCAGCTGCCATGCACCGTTTGATAACCGCCGAAGCTTGTCTCGAGCACCGCTTCGCCGCTGCTCAGCGCGGGCAATGCCGATTGCAGGCCGTGCACGCGCTCAGTCGGCAGCTTTGCCGTGAGTACGGCGCCGTCCTGGCGCAAGAGCGGCGTGTCCACGGTGGCCCTGAGGCCGGCCAGTGCCGACAAGACCGCGCCCATCCTCGCGACGGGGACTTCGATCCGCAGCAGGGCAACCGGTTCGCAGACGACCGTGCCTGCCTTCTGCAGCGCCTCGGTCAGTACCAACGGCGTCAGCTTCCTGAAATCCGCGGCAGTCGTCTTCGGCGTGGGCAGCACGCGCTTGCCCATTCCATCGCCGACGTAGTAATCGCATTGGTTCATCGTGACTACGAGGTCCGTGACCTGCCACCCGTACAGGCCGCTGACCAGCGAATCCCTGACGTATCGCGTCATCGCTTCGGCGAAGGGCCCCGCTGCCTTGTAGATGTAGATGGGGATTGTTCGCGGGTCGACATCGAGGCGGAACTTGATGCCAGAGTCGATCGCGCCAGGTTCGAGCAGCAGCCCAATCGTCGCCGAGTACGGATGGTCATCGGACTGGAGCACCTCAAGCGCGCTGGCCCTGCCAGCCGGCCGCTCGACATAGATCATCCTCGTCTCACGGAACGTGACCGCGATGCCGAAGTCGTCAGCAAGCGTGGACTGGATGACCTCCTTCTGCACCTCGCCGTAGAGCGATACGAATATCTCCTGGCGCTCGTCGTCCTGGCGCACGTTGATCAGCGGATCTTGCTCGGCAATCTGGCCGAGCGCGACCCGCAGCCTGTGCTTGTCGCCTGGGTCGCACGGGACGACGACCGACTCAAGTGTCGGAGGCGGGAACTGGGCAGGCCCGCCGTCGCTTGCCAGGTCGCCGATTGGATCGCCGATCCGCGCCTCGGCCAGGCCCCACAGCTTCCCGATCTGGCCAGCGCTGACCGACTGACGCTCGACGGCCGAGCCGCTCTCGAAAACGGCGACATTGGTAACCTTGGCGTCAAGATTGGCGCCGAGCCGAAGCCGATCTCGATTCCGCACGGTCCCGGAGAACATCCGGACGTAAGAGATCTTCTCTGAGTTTTTTCCGCGTTCGATTTTGAAAATCCGGCCGGAGACGGTGCCGTCCCGATCGCCAGCCGATGCGGGCAGCAGGTCAGCGATGCCGGTCATCAGCGGCTCGATTCCCACCCCGGTAATCGCCGATCCGAAGTACACCGGATAGACCTGACCGCGCTTCGTCTGCTCGGCAAGTTCGGCCCGCAGACGGAGGCCAGAGATGGCTGGCTCGTCGTCCACGTAGGCGGCGAGCAGGCGGTCATTGTGGTCGGCCAGCACCTCGAGCAACCTGGCCCTGAAGCTGGCGTCGTCGCCCACAGACTCGGTGAAGCTGACGTGCCGGGTGCCTACGGCGTCAGCTAGTCCCATCGGAACCGTGGCGAGCTTGAGCCGTCGGCCGATCTCATGCAGAACGCCGTCGGTACGGGCGCCCGGCCTGTCGATCTTGTTCACGAACAGCAGCGCCGGAATGTGCAGGCGCTGCAGCGAGCGCATGAGTATCTGGGTCTGCGGCTGCACGCCTTCTACGGCGGAAATTACCAGCACGGCGCCGTCAAGCACGCTCAGCACCCTGTCCACCTCCGCGATGAAATCCGGGTGACCGGGCGTGTCAATCAAATTGACGGTGATGTCATGATTCCCGCCGATTGGGAAGGATGCCACGGCAGACTTGATCGTGATTCCGCGCCGCCGTTCAAGCGCCAGCGAGTCAGTGAGAGTGGTCCCGGCGTCGACGCTGCCAAGCCGGTCAATCACACCGGCGGTGTAGAGCAGCCGCTCGGTGAGCGTGGTCTTACCGGCGTCTACATGCGCCAGGATCCCCAAGTTGAGCGTTTTGCGCGACACGCGTCATACCCTTCGAATAGGTACCAAAGCCCGTTCCGATGGACATGAACGCTGCTCGCATCCGCCCTCCCTAGGTGATTTGTCGCGTGCCCGGGCAGCGAGTCGCCCGGCGATGCTGCAGTGTAACCCTTGCCCTAGTTGCCGGCAATGCAATAAAAACGCTACTAGAGCCTGCCGGATGCGCAGGGTATTGTAGAGCGTAGGAGCCGGCCCGGCGTGTCTCCCCCGTGCAAGCCGGACCGGCTCGCGTGGGAGAAGGGCCGGCGGGAGAGGCGACATGACGACGACCGGCGAGACAGCCCGGGTCAGCTTCCAGACCGAGCCGTCGCGATACCGGCACTGGCGGCTGGCGATCGACGGGCCGGTGGCGACGCTCTCCATGGACGTCCCAGAGGATGGCGGACTCGCTGAGGGCTACGAGCTGAAGCTGAACTCCTATGACCTGGGCGTGGATATCGAACTGTACGACGCGGTGCAGCGGCTGCGGTTCGAGCACCCGGGCGTGCGGACGGTGGTGATCACGAGCGCCAAGGACAAGATCTTCTGCGCAGGCGCCAACATCAGGATGCTCGCGACCTCCTCCCATCCGGCCAAGGTGAACTTCTGCAAGTTCACGAACGAGACGCGGAACGGCATCGAGGACGCGACCGCCCATTCAGGGCAGACCTACATCGCGGCGCTGAACGGCACGGCGTCAGGCGGCGGGTACGAGCTCGCGCTGGCGTGCGACCACATCATGCTGGTCGATGACCGGTCTTCGGTCGTCTCGCTGCCCGAGCTGCCGCTGCTCGGCGTGCTGCCGGGCACCGGCGGCCTGACCCGGGTCACGGACAAGCGGCACGTGCGGCGCGACCTCGCCGACTACTTCTCCACGAAGGCAGAGGGAGTCGGCGGGCGGAGGGCGGTCGCGTGGCGGCTGGTGGATGAGGCGGTGCCTCGGACGAGGTGGGACCAGGCGGTGGCCGAGCGGGCCGCCGAGTTTGCCGCCCGGTCGGCCAGGCCGCAGGAGGCGACCGGGATCGCGCTCACCCCGCTCGAGGTGCACCGGGCCGACGACGTGATCGGCTACCGCCACGTGTCGGCGCGGCTCGACCGCGACGCCGGCGTCGCCGAGATCACCGTCCGCGGCCCCGACGACGATCCCCCGCAGGACGCTGCCGCCATCGCCGAGCAGGGTGCGAAGTTCTGGCCGCTGGCTGTGACCAGAGAACTCGACGACCTGATACTTGACCTGCGGACCAACGAGCTTGAGATTGGCACCTGGGTGCTGCGGACCGAAGGCGATCCGCGGCGGGTGCTCGCCTATGACCGCCTGCTGCTCGCCCATGCCGACCCGGGGGGCGACTGGCTGGCGGGTGAGGTCGTCGGCTACCTCAAGCGGACGCTGAAGCGGCTCGACGTGACCAGCCGCAGCCTGATCGCGCTGATCGAACCAGGAAGCTGCTTCGCCGGGTCACTGTTCGAACTGGCGCTCGTCGCCGACCGGTCTTACATGCTGGCCGGGGTATTCGAAGACGCGGACCCGGCTGCGGTCCCGGCAGTCATCGCAGTGGCGGAAATGAACCTCGGGCCACTGCCGATGGTCAACGGGCTCACCCGGCTGCGGACCCGCTTCCTTGGCGACGCGGACGGGCTGGCGGCGGTGGAGAAGCAGTCAGGCGAATTGCTCGAGGCGCAGGAGGCCGAGCGCCTCGGGCTGGTCACGTTCGTGCCTGATGACATCGACTGGGCCGACGAGGTCCGCATCGCGATCGAGGAGCGGTCGAGCTTCAGCCCGGACGCGCTGAGCGGGCTCGAGGCTAACTACCGGTTCCCCGGGCCAGAGACCATGGAGACCAAGATCTTCGGTCGGCTGTCGGCCTGGCAGAACTGGATCTTCACCCGGCCGAACGCGTCAGGCCCTGACGGGGCGCTGGCCAGGTACGGTACCGGGCAGCGGCCTCATTTCGACAAGAAGCGAGTGTGATCATGGCGACCGAGGCTGATTACAGCGAGAAGATCCCGAACAACGTCAGCCTGCACGAGGACCGGCGGCTGCAGCGGGCCCTCGAGGCATGGCAGCCGAACTACCTGACCTGGTGGGACGCGATGGGCCCGGCGCTGCCGACGCACGACGTCTACCTGCGCACCGCGATCAATGTCGGCCGCGAGGGCTGGGCGCAGTTCGGTTTTGTGCCGATGCGGGACTACCGGTGGGGGATCTTCCTGGCCGAGCGCGACCCAGGCCGGGTGATCGGGTTCGGCGAGCACAAGGGCGAGCCGGTGTGGGGCAAGGTGCCCGGCGAATACCGGGCCGAACTACAGCGGCTGATCGTGATCCAGGGCGACACCGAGCCGGCCTCGGTCGAGCAGCAGCGGAACCTGGGCGCGACCGCGCCGTCGCTGTATGACCTGCGCAACCTGTTCCAGGTCAACGTCGAAGAGGGCCGGCACCTATGGGCGATGGTCTACCTACTGCACGCCTACTTCGGCCGGGAAGGCCGGGAGGAAGCCGACGAACTGCTCGCGCGGTCATCTGGGAGCCTCGAGTCACCCCGGATCCTCGGCGCGTTTAACGAGGAGACTCCCGACTGGCTTTCTTTCTTTATGTTTACCTACTTCACCGAC
>Ga0126381_100002556_pt1 | contig 19667 bp, 18 predicted proteins | sample PanSoiMetPlot_28_FD_96465 | JGI IMG/M metagenome (GOLD analysis project Ga0126381, IMG submission 96465) | Tropical forest soil microbial communities from Panama - MetaG Plot_28 | ecosystem: Environmental > Terrestrial > Soil > Tropical forest > Bulk soil | place: Panama | collected 2016-02-17
CATATCTTTGTCAATAACGAGCGCAAGAACACTATCCAGGTGATCGACGTGAAGACCTGGAAGGCGACCGCCTCGTGGCCGCTCGATCCCTGCAAGGGGCCGACCGGCATTGCCTACGACAAGGCTTCCGACCGCATCTTCTCCGGCTGCAGCAATACCTCAGTAGTGGTGGACCCGAACACGGGCAAGGTGATTGCCGCCGTCAAGAACGGCACGCGCGTGGACGCGCTCGGATGGGATCCCGCCAAGAAGCTGGTTTTCATCCCCAACGGCGGCGAAGGCAACGTCACGGTGGTACATCAGGATTCGCCCGACAAATACACCGTGGTGGACACGGTGGCGACCTTCGCTGGTGCCAAGACGATTTGCGTCGACCCAAAGACGCATAACGTTTATCTGTTCCAGCCGGAACGCGGTCCGGCGCCGGCGCCGCCCCCCGGGACGCCCCCGCCGGCGGCGGGCGCGGGCGGGCGTGGACGCGGTCCACAGGGCCCTATCATCGCCGCCTGGTTTATCGCGTTGCGGCCGTAGACGCTTAAGATGTTACATTCGGCTCCCCGGTTGTTGCGCGCCGGGGGGCCCTCACAGGTCGCGCTGCCCGAAATGGTAAGCGGCGATCCCGAGGACTGCCAGGATATAGGAGGCCGCATATACTATCATTTCCGGGCTCGGAATAGAAACGTCCGTGAAGATGGCGAATTGCGGCAGGGAGCCCGCCAGCGGAGATTCCATCAGGAACGCCGCGCGGCGCCACACCGCTTCTGTCGGCATCACCAGGCTGGCCAGAATCCCCACTGTCGCCAAACGCGAGCCTTCGGTGAATCCGCTCATCTGTTCCAGCCATCCGCCCATGAAAGCCAGGCCGTGCAGACCCAGGACGATCACCCCATTCGTCAGGGTCGAGAACCAAGTGCCGAACAGAAAGCAGATCGACAGTGCCACGAGGCACTCCAGATAGATCAGCAGACCACCCTGTACGGGATGTTGCGGCGACATGTCTGCCATCTTGAACGTAACGGCCACCAGCCCGCCGAACATCACGATGACATAGACGGCCAGCATACCGGCGAAGCCCAGCCACTTGCCGACGAGGATTTGCCAGCGCGACATCGGCTTGGCAGCGATGGCGTGTATCGTGCCAGACGAGATTTCGCCTGCGATGGTATCGACTGAAGTCAGAATCGCCATGACCACGGCTAGCAGGTCCACGGTGTAAAGCCCGACCATTAGCATGCCGCTCAGGATCTGGTATCTGACGAATGGAGGCGTGCCGGCGCTGAAGTCCGCAATCTGAATCCGGAGCGCGATTCCAAAGACGGCCAGGAAACCAATGCCCGCGAGAAGCGCGGTCCAGAGGATCTTCTTGCGCGCTGCTTCGCGAAAGGTGATGGCAGCCATGATCCACGTGTTCATCGGCGCCTCGTGCACATCCTCACAGGCCCGTATCCTTACCCATGATGCTCACGAACAATTCCTCCAGCGTCATGGGCCGTGGAGTGCATTCGTACACATCGGCGCCCGAGCCGATCAGGTGGCGCAGAATGTCGGGCAAAACGTCGCTTGATGGCACGGTTAGATTGAGGCGTTCGCCCTCGGCGACGGCAGAGGCGCTCCATGAAGAAAGGCGGTCCACGGCCTCGCTGGTGAGGTTTCTTGCCCGAATGAGAACATGCAACTCCGCTTCATTCTTAGTCCGCAAGTCGCGGGTGGTGACTACTTCGCCCTCCTGGATGAACACCACCTGGTCACAGGTGATCTCAATTTCGCTGAGTAGATGGGAATTCAGGAACACAGTGGCGCCGCGCTCGCGCTCGGCCCGCAAGATGTCGCGCACCAGCCGCCGTCCCATCGGGTCGAGACCTGAGGTGGGTTCGTCGAGGAAGATCAACTCCGGCTCATGTACGAGCGCCTGGGCCAATCCGATACGTTGCAGCATCCCCTTGGAAAAGCCCTTGAGGCGCCGGTCGCGATGCGGCAACAAGCCAACCAGGTCGATTAGCTTCGGAACGCGGCTGTGCAGGTCGTGCGAACTGACGCCGCAGAGCCGTCCATGCAGGTGAAGCAACTCGCTGGCCGTGAGCCAGTCGTAGAAGCGAAAGTCTTCGGGCAGGAAACCGATCTTGCGCCGTACGGCCACATCCTCCGCAGGACACCCGAGTACGAACCCCTCTCCGCTGGTCGGTCTTGCCAGGCCCAGAAGCAAACGGATGGAGGTGCTTTTTCCAGCCCCATTTGGCCCCAGGAATCCGAAGATCTCGCCGCGCCGAACCTGCAGGTTCAGATTGCGCACCGCTACTTTGCTTCCAAAGCTCTTCCGGAGATTGTGCGTTTCGATTGCGAACTGATAGGAAGAGTCCAGGCTGCGGTCCTCCTACTTGAGGGAGTCCGCCAGCGCGACCGCTCCGCTGGAGTCTCCAAAGCCGGTCAGAGTATACGACATTCCCGCCTTGTTCCAGATCAGTGTGTAGTTGGGTCCACGGCGGCCTGCCAAGGTGAGAAGCGTCCCCCTGACGCCGGCGACTTTCACCTCCTCGTACGCATGCAACTGTCGCGGCACAGACACGGTTAGAGCCGACTTCCAATCGACTGCGTGGAAAAACTGGTTCGCCTGCTGCTCCGACATGCCGGCCGCCTCCAAGCCGATTTCCGCCAACTTCTGGACGTCAAGAGTCGGAGGCATGTCTACCACCGGACTCGGGCCTTCGGTGAGCCGCACGCAGTCCGCGAACTGACCGGCGGTGGGCGCAGTCTCGATAACCTGGTTGGCAATCGCCTTGGTGGCGGTGACCCGCCCGGGGCAGGATCCGAATTGGGCATGAAGTGCCCTAGGAATCTTTACTGAAAAAGTAGCTCCATCGAGCGATTCCGGCAGCACGATCTCGGAATGGCCGGCAGCTTTGAGGATCTCCTGCAGACGGGAACGATCCACCGTCATCTTCAATTCGTGACGGCCGCTCACAACCAATTTGGGACTGTCTTTCCTGGCGATGAGTTGTACGGGAAATCCGGCGGCGGTGGAAGCCGCGGACCGGTCGGCGACGGTCTGGTTGGTTTCATTCACCGAGAGCTGCACCTTGTCGGAGATCATTTGCGAGATCATCTGCTGCAACGCCGGGTTGGCGTTCGCATCGACAAAAGGCGAGAAATCCAGATTCACTGCTTGTACCTTCTGCAGGCGCAGGGAACCCAGCCATTGCCTGGCGAGCTTTTGGCCAGCCCCGCTGCTCAACGTCCCCGCGATAAAAACGACGACGACGGCAAACCAGAATGGACGCTTCGCGAAAATTGCTGCTCTCACGGGAGACTCCTTATAGCTACTTGAGCTTAGCGTCCATATACGAGCAGGCGGAAGGTTCCGGGCTTAGCGGTGGGCCGCGCTTGTTTCCCAGTGCTCGCCGGAGGCGTCGAAAAGTCGGAAGTGTCGACGAGCAAATTGTGCGTCTTGGGGTCGAGCGCCATGGTCTTGGCTCCGTACTCGGTCTTCACAGTTTGGATCGCGGTAATTTTGTTTGGGGAATCCTCGCGGAAGATGTGGGTGGTGCCATCGCCGGTGGAGCACGCCGCGATGCTGGTTTCGGGGTCGAAAACAGTAGTGTCCACCCGTTCGCCGATCGGAAATGATGGCCCGACGATCTTTCCGGTGTCCGCGTCCATTACTACGAACACGGCCGGGTTGCGGGCTCCGATAAACAGACGGCGGCTCTGCCGGTCCATGGCAATCGATACCGGCTGACCCGCAGGAGCCACCGGCCACCGGCCCGTGATCTTGAACGCCCGCGAATCAATGGCGATGACCTCGTTCTTGTCTTCAAGGTTGTCGAAAATCATACCTTTGCCGTCGGCGACGGCCTGCTCCGGAGCGCCGCCGAGCGGAAGCGTCGAAATGACTTTCGCAGTGGCAGGATCGATGACGCTAACGCTATTCGGGTCACCGTTGAAGCAGAAGATGTGCTTGGATGCCGGGTCGTAGAGGATTGAGTCAGAATCCCTGTCAGTCTTGATGTGGCCGTTGACTTTGAGCGTCTTGAGATCGAAAACCGCCACTTCACCGGCATCGCCGTCGCTGATGAATCCACGGCCGAGTTCGGGAACAATGGCAACGCCGTGGTCTCGCTTTAAGCCGCTGATGTCGCCGAGAACCTTGTCTGTGTCGGCGTCCAGAACTTTGACCTCTGTGCCGTGGGAGAGGTAGACACGCCGCGCGGCCGGGTCGAACGTGATGTAGTCGAAATACTCACTGCCGCCGGGAGCGGCCCCCAACTGGACCTTCCTAAGCAGGTGATAGCCACCCGCCGGCTGAAAGCCGAAGACGGCCAGGCTGAGCAGAAAACCCATGCCCATTGCCGAAGAAACGAAACTGGACGGTCTCATGCAATCCTCCACATTGAATTCTAGGTCATTCAAAAGCCGAGCCGGCACTGGAACTCGATCCGCCGGTTGCCGTTAGCGCTATGGCCGCCACCACCGCTCACGAGGGCGGTAGACTCGCCGAAATAGGGCGAGCTCAGATTCCCGTCCGGCAGCGCAAGGTTCGGGTGGTTCAACAGATACCGAGACGTGGCTGTGAAAGTAAGCTCCATAGGATCGCACCCGGCAGAGTCCAAATAAAGCCGTGATGGCGGCGGATTTTCGCTTACAACGGAGTTCCTCAGTTTAGTGTGAGGCGCGATTCTGAAGAATTCATGAAAGGGGCGCGGATTAGATCGCCGGCAGCAGTACGCGAGCCATTGAATTTCCACGCCAGGTCTCGTCTCGACTTGGATTTCGCCGCCGGCCGGGAAGGAATATCACATGGCGCTCTGGACATGACTCGAGTTGGCACTTTCGCACTCAAGGTCGATAACTAGACACTAACGGATATTAATCTATCGATTAAGGAATAGGATAGACCTCTTAAACAGAGCTGTAGCCGACGAGCTGCAAATGGCCAGGAAAGGGGGTTAACTCGAGGGAATTCCGAGAACGATTACCAGCCGGGGGTAGCTCTGGATAAACATTTTCTGAATCGATTCCGGCAGCTCGCCCGTGCGGGCCAGCTCGAAATCGGAAATCCCGCGGCCCCCGAGTTCGCATGTGACGGGAAGCGCGGCCGGCCAGGAAGCGCCCCACAAGAGCGCCTGCACATTGCTGGTTCTGGGTTCTCTTTGGGTTGTAAACCCAACGGCGAGCCGCGGGAAACCAACTCCCATTCGACTCCCAATACCCTCTCCTGAGGCTTACTTACGGTTCTTGACGATGCCACTCGTGCCGTAAATTGAACTACTTAGCAGGAGATCGATCGCTCATCTCCCTAATCTCGTCCAATGCTCGCAAGAGCTTAGAACAAAAAAACGTTCCTATATCTTGACCATACGGGCAGTCAGATCCATCGCCGTGTTCCAGTAAATTGGAACACATCCACGACACCCGGTTTACACCTTCCAGACGCCCATCCGTACGCAAGCCGGAGGCTCGGCCGGGCCACAGGTTCGTCCGAAGTTCCTTCCGACGTCGCCGCGGCCCGCTCCAACTCCGCGACTCGCATTTCGATCTTCTCACGGCCGTTGGGCACAGCTAGGCACGCATCGCCCCCAGCGGTAGAACGGGATATGCATGATCGGTCTCTCAACGAACTGCACAACCGTTATTTGCCAATCTCGCCGATCAAACATATCGGCCGCGGTGCGAGTGTCATCTAGAACAAACTGCGGTATTGTTACACAATATGGAATCCCGGGCTGCGGCCGCGCCGAGTCGCGTCGAGAGCTATCGGACCTCGCGTCTGTTTCTGGTGAGCGTACTCGCACTGTTTACGGCCGGCCTCGCGGCCTCGCTCCGAGCTGGGGTGGCGAACGACATCCAGCGCCTCTTTCTCGATCCCATTGATCGCACGCGTTCCGGTGAAATGATCGGCGCGATCCTCGGCGTGCCCTTTCTGGGATTCGCGATCACGATCGCCATCGGCAGTCCCCTGCTCGACGCGATCGGGATGGCGTTACTGTTGCCGCTTTCGGGAGTGTGCTTCATCGCGGGCACGCTGTTGCTCACGTTCGCAGGATCCCTGGGATCGGGTGCGGGCGTATACGACGTGCTCTATGGGGGCGCAATTGTCACCGGGATCGGGTGGGGACTGGTGGAGACGGTGATCAACCCGCTGTGCGCCTCGCTTTATCCCACGGAGAAGACGGCGCGATTAAACACGCTGCACGCATGGTGGCCCGGCGGATTGATTGCGGGCGGGCTCGCGGGCTACGGCCTAAGCCAGGCGGGCGCGAGCTGGCAGGTGAAGCTGTGGCTAATCTTGGTCCCGGCAGCGGCCGTGGTGGCGATGTGCGTAGGCGTGAAGTTTCCTCCGACGGAGCGGGCGGCATCCGGCGTCTCTTTCGGGCGCATGTTCCAGGAGTTGCTCAAGCCCATGTTCCTGGTGCTGTTCTGCTCCATGTTTCTCACGGCGGCAAGCGAACTGGCACCGGGGCAGTGGGTGGATCTGGCGCTAACGCGCACGGTACATATCCGCGGCATTCTGCTGCTTGTCTATGTGAGCGGCATTATGTTCGCCGCGCGGCATTTTGCGGGACCGATGGTACACAGGCTTTCAGCGATCGGGTTGCTGTGGTGCTCGTGTTTGCTGGCGTCGCTGGGGCTGGTGGCGCTGAGCTTCGCGAATTCGCCGATCACGGGCGTCCTGGCCGCCACATTGTGGGGCGTGGGCGTGTGCTATATGTGGCCGACGATGCTCGCGACGGCCTCGGAGCGGTTCCCGCACGGCGGCGCGCTGTTGATGGGACTGATGGGAACGGCCGGGACCTTATCCATAAATTTTGTACTACCCCAGATGGGGCGGATTTTCGACGCGAAGAAGATCGAAGCGGCCGGCGGCGCACAGGCATTCAACGCACTCTCTGGCGAGCAACTCGATCGCGTATTAGGGATTGCGTCACAAGCTTCATTCCGCGCCGTGGCGGCGCTGCCCGCTATTCTTCTTATCGTATTCGGCGCCCTCTGGCTTCACGACCGGTCGAAGGGCGGATTCAAGGCGGTGCGACTCGGAGAGCCGCACTAAGATAACGGAGAACTCGGCATGAATTCCGTGAATCTCTTTCTCGCGCCTATGTTCTGTGGGCCGTTTCTCGCAAATCCTGCACGATCTTTCGTCCCGTGGTGAGAGAGGAGACGGGCAGAGAGAGGACTTGCCCGCAGTGGTTTCGATCCCGCGGAGCATCCTCTGGATACCCCGATGACCGGGCGCGTTTGACCACAAGCACCACGACTTGGACGATCAGTCGTCTGTAGGCGGGACTCGTCCGCGAGTCGCAGCGCGAGACGGCGAAGAAACCTTACAACAATTCGCCTTCCAAGAGGATGGATATAATTAGCCCAAGGAGAGTGGCATGCGCTTTCTGCTCTTGCTCTCTATTCTGACCGCCTCCGCCTCGGCTGCCGATCGCGTTTCGCTCCGCGGCAAGGTTACCGACAACCGAGGCAATCCGCTGGCCGATGCCACCGTGATGGTTTATCACGCCGGAGTCAAAGTAGGCTACAGCACGTACTGCCCGAGCTGTTATGCGGACTGCGGTAAGCGCGCCGTCACGGATCGCGCCGGCGAATACACCATCGCGAGTCTCGATCCCGATCTGGTATTCGAACTCGCGGTGATTCACGACGGCCATACCGCCGCATTCGTAAAGAAAGTGAATCCCGCTGCGGGCCCGGCGCCGGTCGCGGTACTCGCGCCGCGCGCACCCGTGGATGATCCCGTGCGCGTCTTTCGCGGCCGTGTGGTGGATTCCGCCGGACAGCCGCAACGCATGGCGGTGATCGAGCCGTTCGCGCTGGAAACCGACTGGGAGGGTCGCGGCTTGGTCAGCATTTACGGCACCGTCGAGGGGCTCGAACCACTGGCTCTCAGCAACGCTAACGGCGACTTCGAGCTCGCATACAGGCAGAAAGCGACCGGCATGTTGGCTTGGGTGGAGGCGCGCGGCATGGCGCCAAAGCTCGTAAAGCTTTCGGCCCCGGCGGATCGCGCCAGCATCACCGTCGCGGACGGCGCGGTGATTAGCGGGCGGCTGATGAATCAGGGCAAGCCGGTCCCCAATGCCGAGATAGGCCTCATTCCCCGCAAACGCTGGGGTGGTACAAACCACCTGCAACTCTTCGGCGAACCCTACACCGAGATCCGCATCGGCACGCAAGCGGATGGGACGTTCACCATCCCCAACGTGCCGGCGGAAGTGGATTGGTACGTGTACGGCAAGATGGAATCGATTGCCTCCATTGGTGGGACGCCTCCCATGGAATTCCGGTCCGGCAAAGACGCCGAGCTTGCGGATATTGGCGACCTTACCATTCAACCCGGCCATCGCGTGCGCGGCAAGGTGACGTTGAGCGACAGCGCGCCGATTGCCAACGGCATGCGCGTAAGCATCAGCGCGGACAAAGCCTGGGATACACAGACCGTGCAGATAGCGCCCGACGGGCAGTTTGAGTTCGTCGGCGTTCCCAGTGGAAAATATCAGATCTTTGCATCCGTTCGCGGCTACGAGAACGCAGAGAAAGAGGGCGGCACGGTCGTGGTTGACCACGATATCGACAATTTTATCCTGGCCATGAATCGCGGCGCGGGGCGTTGATTGAGATCACAATCCGCCGCATCAAATTGACCGGTCAGACTTCGCGGTCGCATTCATTCAATAGCGAAGCGCGATTCGGCACCCAAGGTGAGCTTGCCGAAGTCCTTGCGCTCGCGATAGGTCCCTGGCACTGGTATCGCCCGAGGGCGATTACCGGACTTCATTGTTTTCGAGGCTTAACTACGGTTCGCTTGCGCTACGACCTGTTGCTTTGCTTGCCCTCCTTGTCGGAGCTGACCGGATCCCCGACGAACTGGATACGCAGTGGGATGGTGACAAACCCGAAAATGTGGACTTTTCAAAATCACGTCCATGGCACAATGAAGTCCGCAATCCCCCGGCCTTAGCAGTGGAGAGTGTCACCTGAATAGGAAGTGGGCGACGCGGGTCTCAAGGTCCCAGTAAATTATCGCTATCGCTGCCAAGTCGAAGGCTGCGTGCGCCAGCATCGCATTAAAGAGGCTTCCCGTCATCAAGAAGATCGTGCCGAACGCCAAACCCGTGACCGCGGCCTGTTCGACGCCCGCGAGGCCTTGCTCCGGGTAATGCACCGCGGCAAACCAGATAGTTGTCAGCATTAGCGCGAGCGGCTTCGCGACAGCTCCAGCACGCGATCCGAAGAGCTTACAGAATCGTTCAAATAAGAACCCCCGGTACACTGTTTCTTCCCCGAAGCCGCCGCTCACAATGGCGAAGACCGCCATGAATGCTGCGGCCGGTGCATTTCCCGCAAGGTAATGGTAGGCGCGGTTCATAGGGTCGGCGCCGAACAAAGGCATCACAAAGGCTTTCATCACGATCTTGAAAGCCACGCCGAACAAACACCCCATGGCGACGGCGCGTGCCCAACTCCTGGGTCGCACCAAGCCGATCTCGCGCAAGGGAGTGCGCGTCACTCGTGCCCAGATCAGAACGAGAACGGCGCCGATCACGGCGGTGCCAGCGAACGGAATGACCATCATGGTCAGGATTCCCGCTGGTCCGAAACCGCGCAGGCGCGCGGCGAGTGTAACGGGCAGTGACTCACTCGGCCTCGCGCGAGATTGACAATCACCGTTTATCAATCGTGATCCTTCCGAGAGCGACCGAAAGTGGTTAAGACAGACCTGACTGGCGTGCCAGATCGCAGCCAACCTGGGTAAGCTCGTCGAGACCGTTGTTGATGGGCGACCAGGTCGCGTCGGCGTCCTTGCTCTTGAACATTCCGCGATAGCCCGCCCGGCACTTGGTTTGATCGATTGTCATGCTGCTGTTTTTTGTACTCCGGCGGCTGGGACGCGTCTGAAGCGGAACAGAAAATACCCGGCGGCGATCCACAAAAATCCGACGGTGAGATAGAAAGGAATCCGGGCGTGCAGCGAGAACGGATTTCCGGGTTCCGCGAGCGTGTCAGGAATGACGCCGACTGTCTGGTTAACAGCCGAGTGCATCAGCATCGTGAGGAGCAGGCTTCCTTTCGTATTGGCATAAAGCCAGGCGATCGCGACCGAAAGCGCCGTGGTTCCCATCGCGAAAACGAAAAACGGCTGCCCGTAATCTTCGCCCGGAACGAAAAACAGCGGAAGATGCCAGAGGCCCCAGATCGCGCCGAGTACGATGCTCGCCGGCCCGAATCCGAGACGAGCAGCCATGCGCGGCAGAGCATACCCGCGCCATCCGACTTCTTCGCCGGCTTGAACCGGCGTCGAAAAAATTATCGCGATCAGAATTATGGCGGGAGATTCGTTTCCGAATCGCGGCCAGGCTCCGGCAAGGGCCCGATACGTGAGCGCCGCCGCAAGCTTGATTGCAGGGAAAAATGCCACCGCGAAAAGAAACCAACGTGCGCCGACCTGCCACCGGAGGATACGGCCAAGCAGCGCAGTGACTCCGGCGCTTCTTTCCGCGCGGTAGGTAAGCGACACGGCCACGATCGAGGGTGCGAAGGTTCCCAGCAGCAGCAGCGCGTAACCGGCAACCCCGACTGGTGCACTGCGGGCTAAGATCGCCAACGTGCTGAAACAGCCCCAGCTAAGGGCGAAGGTCAGCAGGAAAAATCCCATCCTCTATAAGCTACGCGTGATTTTGTTCAACGTCCAATGGGCGATCCTGATCCACGCATTCACGCAAGCTTGCCGAAACCTCGCAATCTCTCCAATGCAGGGTAGCTTCCGGAAGCGCGACTTCAAAGCCGCTTGCCTATGCCTCGACGCGTCTATCTAGCTGTCCGCAAAAGATTTGTGTCGACATCTTGGCGAGTTCGCAAACCAATTACGCCGTTGCTATCCCTTCTGGCGGTGGGGCGTCAAAGCTGGCATCGAGGATCTATGTTACGAAGAATGATCCCTTTCCTGTTGCTGCTCCCGCCGGTCGCAGAACCGCAGACCACGGAACCCAAAGCAGCGTTCGAAACGGCGTCGATCAAGATGATTAGCCCGACGGGAGGTGGCGGACATTCGCACGAGAGTAGCGATCCAGGAATGCTTCGCGGTTCGATGACGCTGAAGAGTTATATCATGACCGCGTATGGCGTAAAGGCGTTTCAAGTCACCGGCGGCCCCAACTGGATTGACGGGACGACATACGAGATCGTAGCCAAGCTCGAAAACCCACGGGTACCGCTGCCCGAGAAGCTAATGACGCACGAACGCTCGGTGTCCGAGGAGGAGCGGCTTCACCTCGCGCTGCAAAGCCTGCTTTCCGAGCGCTTCCAATTGAAATTTCACCGCGACGCAAAAGAGATGCCCGCCTACGACCTGACGGTCACGAAGCACGGATTCAAATTGAATGCCGCCCCGGAAACAAATGATTGCGGCACCAGTTCGACAGGGAACGGAGCCAGCAGAAAGCTTACGGCGACATGCATCGATATGGCGGCATTTGCCAGTTTTCTCGCTCGGCAGACCCGGCTGCCTGTCTTCGATCAAACGCGTGTCCAAGGCGTCTACAGCTTCACTATGGAATGGACGCCCGACGATCTTAAGACTGTAGATCCTGCGGATCAGGGCGCGTTGCCGTCGCTATTCACGGTTCTCAATAACCAACTCGGCCTCAAGCTCGATCCGAAGAAGGCACCAGTTGAGATCATTGTGGTGGACAGCGCCGAACGGCCGTCGGAGAATTGACCGCTTGCCCTACTCTCGCTGATTGTGTCCCAGTCCACGGCCGATCTTTGTGGTTCACTGCCGATCTCTGTGGCTCTTGTAGACCGCCTGCAGCGGGGCGCTTTCGACCGTGGACAGGGCTTGAGAATGTCAACTGGGAACGGCTCTGGAAGCTCCTGTGGCTTGCCGCCATGGGCATTACCCGCGACTTCGCCGTGTCCGAAGATCTGGCCCAGGAGTCGCTGCTGGCCTTCTGGAAATCCCCGGACCGATGGAAGCAAACAAAAGGCACCTTGGAACCGTACCTGGTAGGCATCCTGCGCAGCAAGGCCATCGATTACTTCCGTGGTCAAAAACGCATCGCGGGATCTTTGAGTGATCCTGATGGGCCGTATGCAACGGTTCGGGCGGCTGACACTACGGAGGAGGACGCGCAAACTGTCGGCGACCATACAGGGCCCCTGGATAAGTACCCGCAAGTCGGGCGGCTCCTGTACCAGGCCAAAAACTCGTCTAGGCCGAGGTTATACACCCGGCGCGAAATCGGGAGAGAACAGAATCCAGCACGAGCGCTTTCAATCGGGTCCATTTATTAGCTTTCGGAACTGCAATCAGCTCAGTCTTTAGGCCCTAAAAATGGGCAATATCGCTGCCTCTCTGGACCTTACCTCGCGTGTCGGAAGACATCCACCGCGCTCCGTAGCTTTCTTGGCCTCTATTTCTTGGCCGCGTCCCGGCAGACTGCGACTTTGGGGGCCGTCAATTGGAGCTATCTCGTCTCGAGTGGCGGCGTGATCGGCGCCCGTCAACCACCGCTGCGGGTCGCCGAACACGCGCCGTGCGATAACATGTGCCCTATGATCCGGCTTACTGCCCTGGCCCTCCTCATCCCCCTGCTGGCTCCCGCCCAAGCCGACTTTGCTGTCGACCGCTCCACTCTTCCGAACGGCCTCGATCTCCTTCTCCACGTCGACCGCAAAGTCCCCATAGTCCACGTCAACCTCCGCATCCGCGCCGGCTCCAAGCACGAAAAGCCCGGCCAGTACGGCCTCGCCCACCTGGTCGAGCACCTATTCTACGAAGATCGCAACGGGAACCCTCTCTCCAACGAACTGCAACGCCTCGGTGCCACCAACTTCTGCGGCGATCTCAATGTCGACTTCACCGAATTCTGCGCCACCATCCCCTCCGGCCGCCTGGAACGCTATTTGTGGGCGCAATCCAATCCCTTCGCTCTCTTTTTCCAGAACCTCACCCAGCACAACCTCGATAACCAGCGCGAGGTCGTTATCAACGAGCGGCGCCAGAGGCTCGAAAATGAGCCCTATCACCTCCTCGGTCCGGTCCTCCAGGAACAGCTTTTCCCGCCCGACCACCCATACCACCACGACGTGCTCGGCACCGTCGAGGATCTCAGAACAGTCACGCTTGACGCCGTCCGCACCTTCTTCGCCGAACATTACACTCCCGATCAAATCGCCATCGCTATCGCCGGCGATTTCGATCCCGCGCAGGCCAAATCCTGGGTCGCGAAATACTTCGGCCCCCTGACCCCTGCCGACCTGCGCATCGCTCCCGTGGTTTCCGCCGCGCCGCTCGCCGCGCCAAAATTTGTCGAATTCCTGGGGCGCTTCACCGACGAGCGCGTGAACTTCGCCTGGATCGGACCACCCGCGGCCAACCGTGATGCCGCCGCGCTCGACTTCGCTCAACCGATCTGGACGGACGACTACAGCCCTCACCACCTTCACAAAGTCGTAACCGGCGAATTCTCGCAAGCGGCGGGCTTCGGCCAAATCGCGTTTCAGGATGCTTCGATCTACTTCCCGAACGTAACCATAGTCCCCGGCTCCCCCATCGCCGCGATCGAGGAAAGAATCACCTCCGAGTTGGCGCGCGTCGCCCGTGAAGGGCCCGGCGATGCCGAAATGAAGGCCATTCGCAACCGCCTCGCCTCCAACCAGGTGTCGGATCTCGAAAGCCTCTCCTCCATCGCGTACACCATGCAGCAGGTGCACCAGTTTTACGGCGGCATCGATCACTGGCGCGATTGGCTAACCCGCTACGACTCCATCACCGCCGCCGACGTCCGCGCCGCCGTCAATCGCTGGCTCGTCGTACCCAGCCACCTGACCATCGATGTGAAGCCGCAAACTGCCGCCCGCCCCGACATTCCGCAGCCCGATCGCACCGAGCCCCCGCCTTTTCAGCCCGACAAGCCCTATCGCCCACCGGAAATCCAGACTGCGAAACTCGCGAACGGTCTCGAAATTCTGGTTCTGGAGCGCCACGACGTCCCCGAGGTCGCCGTTCGACTCCAGTTCCGTGCGGGCTCGCTCCAGGGCCCTCCGGAAAAACCGGCTGTGATGGTGCTGGCCGCTGCTGCTGCCCGAGGAACCACCACCCGCTCGCAGGACGAACTACAGCGAGCCTTCGACGATCTTGCAGCAGGCGCACACGGAGAGTCGAATCTCAACGGAACCGACTTTTACTTCGCCGTTCTTCGCAAGAATCTGGATCCCGTACTACATCTTTTTGGCGACATGCTACTGCACGCCGCTTATCCGGATTGGGCCGTCGAGGAATATAAGAAGGATTGGATCGCGGAGGTTGAGCACCCCGAAGGCGATCTCAAGAATTTCGGGCGGCCGCTCTATGCCGCCGCCTTCGGCCCCAACCATCCCATTGGCCGAAGCCTCGGAACGCCGGCCTCGCTCCGTTCTATCGCGACTGCCGATGTCCGCGATTTTCACGACCGCTTCTGGAAACCGGACATTGCCGTCCTGGTTTTCGCCGGCGACATCACGCTCAAGGATGCTGTGGCGCTCTCGACCGATGTATTCAGCGCATGGTCCGGAACCGCGCCTCCCGTGCCACCTATGCCGCCGCCCGCCCCGGCACACGACCGCATCGTCTACGTCGATCGCAAGGGCGTCACTCAGACCATGGTCGTCGAGGTCCTTCCCGCTATTCCCCAGGATCACCCCGATTACCCCGCGCTCCTTCTCGCCAACAGCGTCTTCGGAGGTATATCCGACAATCGCATATGGGAAAACATCCGCCAGCAGCACGGCATCGCCTATTACGCCGACTCCGATTTGACCACGTTTCCCGGCGCGGGGATTTGGATCATTCAGAGCCCCGTGCAACAGGACTCCACCGCACTCGCCATGCACGAATTTGACAAAGAGCTTGCCGCTTTCGGTCGCGCTAGGCCGATCACCCAAACCGAACTCGAACAGGCCAAGATCGGCTTCATCCGTTCCGTACCCGAGGATTTCGAAACGGTCACCGCCGCCGCCGGAACCATCGCCTGGAACTGGGCCCAAGGGCTGCCGCTGAGCGAGCTTCAGTCTTTCTCCGAGCGTCTCGCCGCCGTCACCCTCGATCAGGTAAATGCCGTCGCCCGCAAATACGCCCGCCCCGAAAAGGCATTCTTTCTCCTGGTCGGCGATCGCCAAAAAATCGAGCCGCAACTCCGCGATTTCAGATAGTCCTCGTCATTGTGGATGTTCAACCGATTCTTGGCGACAGCCGACTCACAAAGCCAGCCTTAGAAATCGCGATCTGGGAAGGGTTCCGCCGCTCACAAGGATTCGACGCCATGATATGGCGTGATATCGCGGGGCAGAACCCCGGGTCGGGCGTTTTTCAGCCAAGCGGCTTCATGAACCGTTCGTAAACGGGGCGACCAGCCGTTAGTCATTAAGTTAGCGTAGAGGGAAAAGGGCGCCGTACTCGGCAGCGGAGACGTCGAGGATCTCGCCTGGCCGTTCGTAGTGGCCCGGGACGCGGGCGCGGATTGTCAGGTCGGCGCCTCTCTGTATGAGCAGTTCGCTGACTTCGGGATGGACACCCATGAAATGGGTCAGCGCGTGAAAGATCGGAGTTTGTCCGCCAACGCCGTTGGCGTCCACGTCCGCGCGGGCGTTGACATGAGCCCCGCGATCGAGGAGGAGGCGAGTGGCATCGAAGAATCCGTACTCGGCGGCGACGTGGAGGAGGGTCGCGCCACGGAGGCTGAGCAGGCGGCCGCCGGATGGTCCGCAATCAAGTTCCGGATAGCGGCGGTGGATAAGGGTCGGGTCGGCCTCGAGCAGTGCGACCAGTTCGTCGTTACGGCCTCGGAGTAGGGGAAGGACGCCGGGCAGATCGTAGCGGGTTCGTGCACCGGCGACGAGGAGGAGCTCTATGCAGGCCATCAGGCGCTTGGGGTTGCGGACGTAGGTTCCAATTACGTCATCGAGGGCCGTTGCGACTTCGCAGTTAGGATTTGCACCGTGGTCGAGCAGCCACTTCATCGTCACGGGGTCGAGGGCTTCGCATGGCGAATTGAGAATGGGCCAGCGGCCTCGCCACACAGCGTTCACGTCGGCACCGTTGCGGACGAGCAGCTCCATCATGGCGATGCGGTCGCCGTTGAGCGCGGCGCGGCCGAGCGGACCGCCACCTCCTTCGTTAGGGTCCGAGCCGTGATCGATCATCCACTGCGCCATGGCGAGGCGAGTAGGGCTCGGCGGCTCCCAGGGGATGCGGCACTCGGCGACCCAGGTGAGCGGACCATCCTTGCCGTACCCGAGCGGGGCATCATGCAGCTCGGGATTGCGGGTCATGAGTTCCTGGACCTGGGCCATGTCGTTGGTGTCGATAGCGTGCTTGAGCTGGCCGATCTCTTCGAGCAATTCGACGTGCTGCTTGAGTTTGGGCCAGCTGGGGAAAGCGTACTGGCGCGCGATTTGGAATTGGGCGTCGGCCAGGGTGGAGGCTGCGCCGCTACGAACGAGATCCTTGGCTTGGTCACGAAGATGTCTGAGATTCGGGCGTTCGGGAAGTTGCATGGCGAAATCCTTTCCAGTGCCCGGTGTCCGCACGTTCGGGCGAAAGGCGTTTCGCACAAACAAACTTTGGAAGGTTGGGCTTCTACCCTTTCCGCGGACCGGCTGCGTCCCTCACGCTGGTCCGATGATAGCACCAGATGTGAGGTGCGTACCGAAGGCGTGTTTTTACATGCAACCGCGCCAACAAGCAATGGGTTCCGGTTACCGCGCTCAACCGGCTTTCAGTCTCCAATAATGTATATGCGGCTGATGATGAACGAGTGCTCGTTCTCTGCACTGCGCCTATCGGTAAGTTGGGATTCGCCTGGATCTCGCTTGAAGAATCCACCAAGTCAATGGTTAGATGACGACGCCGAAGCCGCTTGTCGCCGTCTCGTCGATTTGAATCGGCGCACATCCTCTGGCTGGAATACGCTTCACTCGGAAGTAATCCTCGCAGTCTGCTCCTCAGTGGCTTTGAGTGGCTATAGCGTCCATTAAGGGCGTTCGATGCCGCTATAAATTGCGGTTGTGGGCGCGAACGGCGTTCTGCCGATCACAACCGACTCACCGCTCAGCAATCGCGACTATACGCCAATGAAACCTTTACTCCCGGCCCGTTGCGAGCTCACCGAGTTGCGCCAGCAAAGACAGCGTGTCTGTCACGCTCCATTGTCCGGCGATCCGCGATAGGGGATATATGGATTTATAGAAACAATGAGCCGATGAAAGCGGGAACACATCGCGCGGGTCTTTCGTATTACAGCGGCATGAGAGTGCTGTATGTTCTTGCCTTCGCCTGTGCTTTGCATGCGCAGGCGCCTGCTTTTGAGGCGGCCTCGATCAAGCCGTTCGGCGGGGGGCCCGGTCCCAGTTCGATCCGGGTTTCTGTCGGCCGCGTACGTATGGACAATGTCTCCCTGCGCAAGCTGACGTTGTGGGCCTACGGAATCCCCGATGACCGCGCGTATGCTCTGATCGGACCGGACTGGCTCGGCACCGAGAGCTTTATCATCGAGGCGACTTTCCCCGCTTCCAATTCGCCAGACCAGGTTCGGATGATGGCCCGAACCTTATTGGCGGACAGATTCAAGCTGGCGCTCCACCGGGAGACCCGCGAGTTGCCATTCTACGCTCTGATTGTGGATAAGAACGGTCCGAAAATCCAGGCCGTCGAGCCCGGCCAGGGCGGCACGAACAGTAGTCCGGGGAAGTTGCAGGCGACTAAGACTACGATGCCCCACTTTGCCGATCTGATCGCACGCAACACCGGACATCAAGTGGTTGACGACACCGGCCTGAAAGGAGTCTACACGTTTACTCTGGAATGGACGCCGGACGAAGTCGCAGTGGGCGGCGATGCTGGTCCTTCACTGCTAGCTGCGCTGCGCGAGCAACTCGGAGTTCGACTGGAAGCTCGCAAGGGGCCGGTCGAAGTGCTAGTAGTGGACCACATGGACCGCGTTCCGACCAAGAACTGATAGGGAGCAATCTTGTCACGCCCGTGAAACTTTCGATAACGGCCCCGAAAGTGGCGTTCGTGGACTCCATTCTGCAAAGAGGTTTTCAGGGCGCATTGCGATAAGTGCGCCCACCCCGCGCCGCGCATTAAGGGCAGTGAAATATATCCGCATGGGCGAATGGGACCAGGTAACAACGAGACGCAACATATACACGACGAAGTGAGCATCGTGGCTGCGGAACTGGACCGCTTGCAACGATTGATTTTTTTGCGCTGAAGAACCACGTTCCTCTGAGATACAAGGAATGCCCATTTAGAGTGTCGAGCATGGGCGTTGGAAACGAAGAGGTCAGGCTACCATCCGATGGCATTGTGCGCCCATCAGTTCATGTAACACTGCCTATACGGAAGGAGCTGCATGAGCTGGGAAGCGAACGCAGGCGCTGCTACTGCCGACATCACGGCTGCACTAGACACTGATGAACCCGCAGAGGCGCTGTCTCACCTCCGCGAAGCCGCCGTCAGCCCGGATCTGGCTATCGAGGAACTGGAAGAGGTCGAGGAGGAGAAGCAAGGAGAGGCCGAGGAGAGATAAACCGATGTTCGTTCACGCAACGTGGACGAGATCGACGGCTGAACAGCGGTATGTTGGAAGGGAATGGGTTAGCTCAGAGGGGTAACCAGGCGCAACGGCCACCCCACCTAAGGACATATGATCTTGACGTAGCATACGCCCAGGCGAGCAAACCGATCAAGCGGGGTCTCGCATAGTTTTGGGAAGGAACGGGCGAGGGCGGCTACGTGAGTAGCCACCCTGCACATGAAAGGGTGAGGAAACCCTTACCCATGCAACGCCCCCTGCGACGGTGTAGGCGGCTGAAAGCGTGGGGTGGGTAGGTCGCAGCCACCCCACTGTGAGTCCAACCTACGCGAGGCAGTATAGACCTGGCAAACAGATTGGGCATCGGACGAATGACCGATGGGGTTACGAGGTGGGGCTGTTGCTCACCCCTGGTTGACCTTCCGAAGGCTTCTCGAACCGCCGTCGCCACTCGGCGCGAGCCTCTTCGAGCTGAACCTTCCAGGTCTTCCGAGTGCTGTGCTCAGCCATCCAGGCCGCAGCCTGCCTGTAAGCCTCCAACTTCAGGTCAGTCATCTTCGCGAGGCGCTCGCGGATGGCGTCGAGTATGATTTCTTCGCGCGTGAAGTCGTACACGCTCAAACCACCCGCGAAGTATAGCCTTTACAAGCAGATTGAGCATCGGTTAAATATCTGACAACCTATCAGCGTTTGGTCGTTGCCGGTCGAAGAGATCATGCCGACCGACCGCTTGGGAGTAGTGCTTGTTCTTGATCTTGACCCACGTCGTAGCGTCTGGAGTGTAGCTGGCAGCGGCCTGCTTGGCCACTATGCCCCCCATGTCCTGTTCGCACATCGCCTGGAAGAGGTCGGGATCGAAGCTGCTCCACCTCGGCCTCGGTGCGTTGCCGGTCGTCATGGCTTAACCGGTGCCCGGGCCAGGACCATCGCCTACAATACCGTCTGAGAGGGTTCCTAAAAATGATTGCTGCCTCGTTCGCGTTTTTGATTTACATTGCCATCGCCGGGTTCTCATTTTGGCTGGCATGGCAGTTCGTCCAAGCGTTCGTGAGCATCGCCCGGAGCGTGGAGGATATTGCCGCGACGTACCGG
>Ga0126381_100002557_pt1 | contig 19659 bp, 13 predicted proteins | sample PanSoiMetPlot_28_FD_96465 | JGI IMG/M metagenome (GOLD analysis project Ga0126381, IMG submission 96465) | Tropical forest soil microbial communities from Panama - MetaG Plot_28 | ecosystem: Environmental > Terrestrial > Soil > Tropical forest > Bulk soil | place: Panama | collected 2016-02-17
CAGCAGTCCTACGCTAGAAAGCATCGCCTTCGTTATCGAGCGGTCGCGGGATGTGCACACGCGCCTGGACCGAATTCGTGAGGTTGCGAGTTGGATGGCTTATGAAGATCTGCCCATGCCCGACTATGCGCTACCTCTCGGAACAGGCGAGGATGGTCCGGACTGGATTACCGATTACATTTTGACGACAGCCTGCGCGGACACAGCGTTCACGGATTTTTCGACTCATGAAAAATTCGCGGTGAAGTATGCGGGGCGAGAGTGGTCCGATTCGGATGCACTGTTTGCGTGTATGAGGCGTGCGCTGGATGAAGGGATTCCGGTTCTGGACGGGGCATTCCTGGCGCAATTAACGCGTCCGCAGATGGAGAAGATTTTTTCCGCCAACATCGAGCTTCCGATGTTGGATGACAAGATGGAAATCCTGCGTGAAGTAGGGAAAATTCTCGACGACCGATACAACGGCAGATTTCACAACTTCGTGCGAACCTGTTCGCGGAAGTTGTATGACCGCGGCAACGGGTTGGTGGAGCGGCTTGCGAGCGAGTTCCAGCGGTTTAATGACGTCAGCGACTATGATGGTCACACCGTACAGTTTTACAAATTGGCGCAGTTGTCATTCTGGTTTTTGTATCTGAGTTTGAGGAAATCGGGGACGTTTCGGATTGATGACCTTGACCGGATGACGGCCTTCGCGGATTACATCGTTCCGGCGGCGATGCGCCTCTTAGGAATCACGACTTATTCCGAGGGGCTGGAGAAGGCGGTGCAGACACATCAGCTCATTCCGCGGGACAGCCATTGGGAAGTAGAAATCCGAGCTCATTGTATTTATGCGTCGGCACTCCTGGCGCAAGAAATCAATCGACGTCGGCCCGGGGACCGGCAGGTCATCGTTCCGCAAATCGATTTCCGGCTGTGGAGCCACTATCACACCACGTGGTGGCCGCACCATCTAACAAAGACGATCATGTATTGAGGATAGGCTGGCGGTTCTGCAACATATTGTTGTGGTGATGTCTGCGAACGCGAACATCACCTCTGAACCTTCACGAAGCGAAGAGATACAGGGGAGGGTACTTTGCGTTCCTGTCCCGTGGACGTCAGGCGCCCGTTTTGTTGATCGATCGTGAAGGTGACGATATTCCCGCTGTCTTGGTTGGCCACGAGTAGATGAGTACCGCCTGGATCGAGTTCGAAGTTGCGCGGGGTCTTGCCGCCTGTTGGGAAATCGGCAGTGAACGACAGCTTCCCGGTATTTTGATCGATTGAAAAGACGGCGATGCTGTCGTGTCCGCGATTCGATGCGAACAAGAATTTGCCATTTGGATGAACGTGGATCTCCGCAGTATCGTTCTTTCCCTTGAAATCGGCAGGCAAGGTCGAGATGGCCTGCAGCGCCTGAAGACTGCCGTGGGATGAGTCGAACGCGAACACGGTTATCGTGGATGACAGTTCATCGATCACGTACACAAACTTGCCGTTAGGGTGAAGAGAAACATGGCGCGGTCCCGCGACGGCGTCGGTCTTCCCAAATGGTGGGTCATTCGGCACCAGAGTGCCCGTTTTCGCGTCGAAGCGATAAATAAGAATCTCGTCGAGACCGAGATCGGCGACGAGGGCAAGGCGGTTGTCGGGGGTGGTTTCGATCCAGTGAGCATGCGGGCCTTCCTGCCGCTCGGGATTTTGCCCCCTGCCTTGGTGTTGCACGAAAGCTGAGGCAGGCTCTAAATGGCCGTCTTGTGACACTGGAAAGACGACGATGCTACCACCGGTGTAATTTGCGACAAGCACGTATTTACCTGTCCTGTCGAAAGAGATGTAACAAGGGTCAGCGCCGCGGGAAGCAGATTCGTTTAACTGGGTGAGCTTACCGTCGCCTGGGTTGATCGCAAACGCGGTGACTGCACCGCTGGACGCTCCCTGGTATTCCGTCAGTTCGTTTACCGCATACAAAAAGCGCTGGTCGGGCGAGGCAGCCAGAAAGGATGGATTGGCGGTTTCGGCGGCGAGGCCCAACGACGTGGCGTCGGCGGATTTTGGATCGTAGCGAAACGCGTAAATCCCTTTGCTCTCGCCCTTGGTGTAGGTCCCTACATATAGGAGATATTGCGAGGCGGGATTCGCTTTCCCGCTTGATGACCGGCCCGATGCGGAGAGGGATAGAGAGAACATTGCCAGACCCAGGATACCCAGCTTCATGCTTCCTCGCGTTTCAATTTGTTAAATAATGGACGACAATAAAAGAGCCAACAGCAACGCCACCACTGAGATAATGGTTTCGCAGATAGACCAGCTTTTCATCGTTTGGGTGATGGTCATTCCAAGATACTCCTTCACCATCCAGAAACCGCCGTCATTGACATGAGAGAAAACCAAAGAACCGGCCCCCGTCGCGATGGTCAGTAGCTCAGGGCGGACCCCCGTATGAAGTGCGATGGGCGCAATGATTCCAGCGGCCATGGTCATGGCCACGGTGGCTGAGCCAGTCGCCAGACGCACCAAGGCCGCGACCAGCCACGCTGAAAGCAAGATCGAGATGTGGGCGCGAAGGGCGAGATGGATGATTGCTTGCGAGGTGCCGCTGTCCTGCAGAATACGACCGAAGCCACCCCCGGCGCCGATAAGCAACAAGATGGTTGCAGTGGGCGCTAGAGATTCATCCGCGAACTGCTGGATTGCTTCGCGACTGAAGCCGCGCATTTTCCCCAAAGTGATGAAGCTCACGCCCGCGCCCACGAGGAGCGCGATATCGGCGGTGCCGAACAGGTGCAAAATCCCATTGAGGCGTGTCTGGGGGACCGTGAACGCGTCCGCCCAGCTGCCCACAAGCATCAGGGAGATGGGGAGAAGAATCGTCGCAAGGGTCAGACTGAAGCTGGGCAGGTTCTCACGCGGCGTTTCCTCAACAAACTGGTCGGCGATCGGGTTATGGGGATCGAGGTGAATGTGAGGGGCGATCACTCGCGCATAAAGAGGACCAGCCAGAATCGCCGTTGGGGTGCCAATGAGCAGTGCATAAAGGACCGTGCGTCCGATGTCCGCGTTATAGGCAGTGACCGCCAGCATTGCTGCCGGGTGCGGCGGCACCAGTCCGTGTACGACGGACAGGCCAGCGACCATAGGCAGACCGACTAACGTCAAAGGTGTATTCGTGCGTCTGGCGATGTTGAAAGCGATCGGAACGAGAAGGACGAATCCAACTTCGAAGAAAACGGGCAATCCCACCAGCAGACCAACCACCATCATCGCCCAGGGAACGCGTTGTTCGCCGAAAAGCTGAATCAGCGTGTGAGCGATGCGATCGGCGCCACCGGACTCCGCCATCATCTTTCCCAACATCGTGCCGAGAGCAACGATGATCGCGATATGTCCTAACGTTCCCCCAACACCGGTTTCGAACGATTTCACGATGGTGGACAGCGGCATGCCCGCCACGATCCCGAGCGCGAGTGAGACGGTCATCAAGACAACGAAGGGATTAATCTTGAATCGCGCGATGAGGACTACGAGGGCGATAACCGCGACCAGAGCAGAGATGAGCAGGAACGCGTCATGGCTGTTGAGCATAGTTCGATCGGTCCCGGTGTTGTTTTCGATGGACAGCGCGTGCCACTACGAAGTCGGCGCTTTATAGGCGACGCAATCGATCTCGACCTTGCAATCGACCACCATCCTTGAGACCACGCACGCACGTGCGGGTGGATTGTCGCCGAAGTGCTTTTTGAAAACGGTGTTAAACGACTGAAAATCGCGTGGATCGTCGAGCCATACCCCACAGCGGACAACGTGTTCGGGTCCATATCCAGCTTCGGTCAAGATCGAGAGCAGATTACGGATGGCCTGATCAGCTTGCTGACTAATCGTCCCGGCGACGACTTCGCCATTGAGCATGGGCACTTGTCCAGAGACATACAGCCAGCCGTTTGCTTCAACGGCGCGCGCGAAAGGAAGATGCTGCCCTCCTGTGCCCCTGCCACCTTCTGTGCCGTAGCGCTTCATTGTCATTGTTGTCTCCTTGCGGGATGAGGTTCCTGCGGCGATTGGCGAGGAAGGAAGCGTCCTGCACGCTTGCCCTTGGGACCATGATTCGTATAGGACAAAGTTCCGTTGACCCACACGCCCGTGATACCGCTTGCGGGTTTTATCGGATCTGCATATGTGGCTTCATCGCGAATTGTTACGGGATCGAACAACACCAAATCGGCCGCGTATCCTTCTTTGATCCAACCGCGGTCGTTGAGTCGGAAGCGCTCTGCGGGCAAACTGGTCATCTTGCGGACTGCCTCACTCAACGAAAACAAATGGAGGTCACGGCTGTAGTGCCCGAGTACTCGCGGAAAGGTCCCCCACAGTCGAGGGTGCGGAAAACGATCGTTGGGCAAGCCGTCGGAGCCTATCATGGTTGCGGGGTTTCGCAGGATCGCACGGACGTCGCCTTCCGACATTCCGTGATAGATGGCGCCCGCGGGCTGCAATCGTTGTGCGGCTTCCTGCTGGGTTATCCCCCAACTCTGTGCAATTTGCGACAGTGGCTGGCCAGCCAGCTCCGGATAAGAACTTGACCAGGTAATTGTGATCGCGATGCGGTCGTCCACCTGCTTCAGATCGAGGGTGGTGGAACTTGCCGCGTACGGATAGCAATCCCATGCGACGGCTTGCTCGCCTCGGGCAGAGTGGAGCAGCTTCAACATCTCGCCACTGCGATGCCAATTGTCGATGCCTGTGCACTTCAGGTGAGAGATGACAACCGGTAAGTTTCTGGTGCGGCCAAGGCGTAATGTTTCGTGGATAGCATTGATGACTTGTGCACCTTCGCTACGCATGTGGGTGGCGTAAATGGCAGCGTGGTCTGCGAGAGGCTCGGCGAGAGCGCTCACTTCGTCTTCGGAAGCGGAATTGGCGGAGCGATACGCGAGGCCGGTGCTGAGGCCCAGAGCGCCCTGCTCCAGCGCTTCCGCAAGCTGCGAACACATTCCGGAGATCTCAGCAGAGGTCGCGGTCCGATCGAGACGATCCATGTGGTTGTTGCGGAGAGTTGTATGCCCCACGAGAGCAGCAACATTCACCGCAGGTTGCGCAGTCGTTACGGCATCGACGTAATCGCGAAACGTCGTGTAACGGAATTCCTCTGCCGTTCCCAGAAGGCTGGCTGGGGACGGCGGTTCTTGTTGGTTTGTGGCCACGGGCGACCCGCTGATGCCGCAATTTCCAGTAACCACCGTAGTCACACCCTGCGACAACTTGGGCAGCATCTGGGGCGAGTGAATCAGATACAAGTCGTCATGGGTATGGGTGTCGATGAAGCCCGGAGACAAACACTGCGAACGACCGTCGACAATATTGCTTGCGGAATAGCTGCCCACGTCACCGACCGCTGCGATGCGGCCGTCGATGATAGCGATGCCGCCCGGTTGAGGGTCCTGTCCGCTGCCGTCGACGATGAGAACATTCCGGAGCAGCGTGTCGCACTCGAGCGTTGACGGTTTCATTTGCAGACCCTGATATCGGGTTCGCGAACGTTCCGGGAAACAAGCGACGGACGCATTCGTCGTGATACTTTCATGCTTATAAAAAGGACTCCAAGTTTACGGACGATAGGACGTGAAAATGAGTGATGCAAAGTATCGCACAGAGCTCTCTGCGGCTGCTGATCAGGATGCCTTCGTAAGCACACAGTCAAAGGGTCTCGGTTCCGTCCGGCAAGGATTGCGAGCGAGCGACATCGCGGGCTTGGGCTGGAATCTCTTGCGTGAGGATATAAGCCTGCCCGCGGCGATTCTTTATGACGACAAATTGCAGCACAATCTGCAGTGGATGAAGGCTTTCGCGTCCGCATACGGCGTGAAACTTGCGCCGCACGGCAAAACGACGATGGCTCCGAAGTTGTTCCATCGCCAGCTGGAGGCCGGAGCATGGGGAATTACGTTGGCTACGGCAACACAGGTTCGCGTTGCTCATGAGCACGGGGTGCGACGGGTGCTGATGGCGAATGAGTTGGTGGGACGCGAAAATGTAACAATCGTTGCGGCCTTGCTCGAGGATCCTGATTTCGATTTTTTCTGTTTGGTCGATTCGGTGGATCTCGTCGATCATCTCCTAAACACGCTTCCGGCTAACGGCAGAAATCTGAACGTGCTTGTCGAACTGGGTGTGGATGGAGGCCGGACTGGAGTGCGTGACGAAAAAGACCTTGAAGCCGTCCTTGCCGCGCTTGAGAAACACAAGGGTCGAATCGCATTGTGCGGCGTAGAGGTCTATGAGGGCGTACTCGCTGATGAACACGCGATCCGGGAATTTCTGCAACGCGCAGTTGACGTGACGGCGACGCTCGCTAAGGAAGGGCGTTTCGACCGTTCGCCTGCGATCCTTTCAGGCGCGGGCTCGGCGTGGTACGACGTAGTGGCGGAAGTATTTACCTCCGGAAGGTTCGATCATGCTATCGACATCGTTCTGCGACCGGGATGCTATCTGACACACGACGTCGGCATTTATCGAGAGGCGCAGGAGCGAATCAAACATCGAAACCCGGTGGCGAAGCAACTCGATTCTAGCCTGATGCCTGCGTTACAGTTGTGGGCGTATGTGCAGTCAGTTCCAGAAAAGGACAAAGCCATTCTCGGCCTTGGCAAGCGCGATGCCGCCTTTGATGCGGGTTTGCCGAAACCGGCGCTTCACTACCGTCCCGGCGAGCGAAGGCCGACGCCAGCACCCAGGGAGTGGGCTTTAACAAAATTGATGGATCAGCATGCTTTTATGCAAATCGCGCCTGGAGCGGACATGTGCGTCGGAGACATGATCGGACTCGACATCTCGCACCCGTGCCTAACGTTCGACAAATGGAAGTATCTGGCGGTGGTGGATTCGGACTATCGCGTGGTCGACGTTGTAGAGACGTTCTTCTAGTGATACTTGGGCGGTCCGCTCGCGATACGCTCGGGTGCGTACCGTTACCGGACGGAAAAAACCTGCTCCATAAAGCATGAGGGCTTGAGCCACGAATTTAATTAGCTACAAGCCCTCCGCTTATTGCGCTTAATCGGCGGTTTCTGCCGCAGGTTAGACGGAGCTAGAAAACGAACTTCGCTCCCAGTTGCAGGACCCGGAACCCGCCCGGGCCACCGGTATTGTTGTAAGTGTCCTGGTTCCCGCCCCAATTTGAGGCTCTTGAGATGGTGAACGCTGGCGTACTTGAGCCGCCGCAGCAAGGCTGCGGGTAGGTCCATTCGCTCGGACCATCTGCATTCACACCGGCGCCATTGTTATTGCCAGTGGGGAAGAACTTGTCCATGAAGTTGGGATGGTTCAGGATGTTGTAGGCCTCAAAGCGTAGCTGAATGGTGTAGCGCTCGCGGATAGGGATGTTCTTAAACAACGACATGTCCCAATTTGTTAAGCCACCACCGCGCAACTGCGACCCACGCATCCTCGTTCCGATTGGAGGCGTAATGAAATTGCCGTTCTGGTCGAGGCTGTAGTAGTAGGGAATAATTCCCCACATGTTTCCACCATCCGCGGCGCCAGGCTCGAAGTTGTTCCAATTGTTATTAAGCGTGATGGGAGCACCGGTCATCACATTCACGACGCCACTCAACTGATAGTTGTCAGTAATGTACGAGAGCCACTTTGGCCCTCCAAAAGACTTTGCTGGACCAGGAAGGTCATAGACGTAGTTAGCGGCGAACACGTGAGTGCGGTCCCAATCGGCCGCGCGATAGTCGAGACCTCGCACGTTGAAGGGATCTTGGTAATCCTGATCACCGTTAGCCGTGGTCATCGATTTAGACCACGTGTACACAGCACCAAACGTCAAGTGAGACCCGAAACGCCGCTGCAGAGAGGCCTGCAATGAATTGTAGTTCGCAGTTCCATCCCACTGCAGATACGGGATTTGTCCGTAGCCCTTGAAAGGAACTAACGACGCGTTGCTATAGACGGGATGCCCATAGGCGTATGCACCACTGAAGCTGTATCCCGCCGCGGAGTAGATGGGTAGCAGATCGGGTTCAACCGGTGGAATTCCGTTCACACAGTTGCTCACTGTGGCGCAGTAAGCCGCGAAGTTCGCTGGATCCTGCGCGGCCGCGGTAAATGCAAAACCATACGGAACCGCGTTGATATCCCGTGAAGTTGTTAAATGGCGCGAAAGTGTTCCGACGTACGCGATGTCAAACGTCGTGCCCTTCCCGATTTCGTGCTGAATGCCAAGGCTGTAGCTGTATACAGTGGGCACGTGACCGTCCCGCGCGGCGCCGATAATGTTTTTGTCGCCCTGCACAGAGGTGTTCGTGCCCGACAAAGATGGCAGGTTGGCGATGTTATTGGAGGCCACTTGCGGAGTTTGCACGACCGCCGGATTGTTAAACACAGTGTTGAAGATGAGGTTTCCCTGGACCCGGTCGTGCATCATGCCAAAACCGCCACGCAAAATCGTCTTGTGATTGCTGTACAGATCGTACGCAAAGCCAAAACGAGGCTCTGGCATAATTCCACGGCTGTTCCATCCGCCCGCCGGTATCTGTCCCTGGTTCGCGTAGCGCATGCCCTCGAGCGGATTGCCGCTCCCAGGAATGACCTGACCACTCGATGGATCTATGCGAACGGCGGCAGCAGCGTCATACGAAGCCGGATCAAATAGAGCGATCTGATTCTTGGCGTCATATTGCGGAGGAATCCATGCGAAGCGCATCCCATAATCAAGCGTGAGGCGTTGGTTTACCTTCCATGTGTCCTGAACGTAGAACTCGAGCTGGTTGTAACGGAAGAAACCAGTTGGCCGCGCGCTGGACTGGTCAAAACTGTCAAAATCTCCTATGAGCGCGCTCGCGATTGGATCGCCTTGTTGACAAGGTATTGGCTGGTTGTTGCTGTCGACAGGACAGTTCGCGCCGCTGGTCGGCCCGGTTCCGAAATTGAACTGACCATTGATGTTTCCCCACGCGATTTGGTCCTTGCGGCTCCGCTGGTAAAAGATTCCCGCTTTGAAGGTGTGCGCATTCCGCACCCAGGACAGATTGTCGTTTACGTTGATCGTCGTGTTGGCTTGCTTCCACGGCGTCGCGCCCAGATACGGGTTGGAGAAATTGGTGTTGTTCGGGCCACCGAACGCCATGTCAGGGATCGCCTGATCCTGTCCGAGCGGGAACAGCAACTGCATGGTGATGCCGTTCTTTCCGCGCGAGATGTTGTCGTTTGTTCCCTGCGCCAGCGAGAGAGTGTGACTCGGACCGATCGAAAATTCGTTGAGAACCGTGGGCGTGATTGTGCTAACCAGGTTGGCGGAGAGATTCCACCCTGGGTGGTGCTGTGTGCAGCCTCCCGTAAAAGTCGTTCCTGACGAGCAAGCGAAAATGCCAAAGGGCCCGGGGAAGGGTGTAAACGGCGAAGTATCATCCTCGGTATTGTGGATCCAGCGTCCGTATAGGCTATGCTTGCTATTGATCTGGAAATCCACCCGCAGAATATCTTCCCGCCGGGGCGCTTCGCCAGAAAGGGGCTGCGAATAGTTGTAATTCAACCCGTTCGCGCCAAAGCCCGGGACATTGGGCTGAGGATATAGGTTCAGGATCGTTTGCACTTGTTGGAATACCGCTTGTTGTGCGGGCGGCAGCTGGGTTGGGTCAATCTTGTTGTTCGTGATTCCTGGACCGGTGATAACAATCGGCTTTCCGTTTCCGTCCACCGATTGCGAGAAGTCGCCTTGGCGCTCCAAGGCCGTGGGTGTATAGAACTGCGCTAAGGAGAGAGGAACCAGCTGCCGATAAAATTCCTGATTCCAGAAGAAGAAAAGTCTGTCTTTCTTGATCGGGCCACCAAGCTGGTAGCCGAAATAGTTATAGCGATAGATTTCAGGTGAATTAGGTTGTCCGCTGGCCAGCTGATTGCTTTTGTTGAACCACTCGTTGGCGTTCATCCCTTCGTTTCGATGGAAGAAGCGTCCGTTCCCGTGCCACTGATTGCTTCCGCCCTTGGTGGTGATCGCGATCTGGCCTCCGGCCGCTTTACCGAATTCTGCCTGGTAATTCGAAGTCAGGACTTTGACCTCTTCGATCGCGTCGGGGTTCAAGGTGACGTGAGTTCCACCATTGTTGCCGGTGTCGACGTTCGAAGCACCGTCAATGGTGAACTCGCGCTGGTTCGCGCGCGTGCCGTTTATGTTGTACGAGTCATTTCCTCCGGTGCCAGAACGATGCCCGTCGAACAACCCAGTGCTGCTCGAAGCCCCCGGAATCAGCTTCACGTAATCGAGGACATTCCGCCCGTTCATGGCAACGTTGTCCAATTGCTTGGAAGTAATCAGGTCGGACCGTTCACCCGAACTGGCTTGCAGCTGAACTTGGCCGGCGTCGGCGCTCACCGTCACGGATTCGGCGGTGGTGCCAACCTGAACAACCAGTTCGCCGACATTTAACTTGTCGGCTGCGCTCAAAACGAATCCGGTTGTCTCGAGGCGCTTGAATCCCTTGGCGTCGACGCTGACGTTATAAGTACCGGGCAGGAGGTTTGGCGCCGAGAACTCGCCCCTTTCGGTGGTGTTCACGACACGCGTCAAACCGGTCGCGGGATTGGTGATCGTAATCTGAGCGCCGGAGACAAAGGCTCCGCTCGCATCTTTCACGGTCCCGAAAATCGTGCCCGACGTGACCTGAGCCAGAATGGAAGTTGACGAGAGGGCGAGCAACGCTGCAAGGACGGTGACGCGAACGATTCCTTGCACGATTCGGCTTTCCGCAGAATGAAACATTTGGATTCTCCTCGAGACCCGAGCTTCGGAAGATCAATGCTGTGGCGAGACGCGCCGCCGGTTTGAGAACGGCAGATTCTATGGCGAATTGAGTAGAAAGTCATTCATGCGGACGGGCAGGAGGTTGGTAATACTTCCGTATAGGTGGTTAAGGCAGGCGCTAAATCGGACCACCCGATGTCCTGAACTGGCCTTAGGTTTCGGCCAACCACGATTCGAACTTCAACTCCGCCTAATCGAGCGAAATAATGCCCCTCTGGACGGCAGCCGTGGCGGCCTCAGTACGATCCTTCACGTTGAGTTTCTCCAGTACGTGGCTGACGTGCAGTTTTACGGTAACCTCCGCGATGTTCAAAACGTTCGCGATCTCTTTATTCCCCCAGCCTTTAGCCACCATGCGGAGAACCTCCAACTCTCGGCTCGTGAGGGATCGATGAGAAAGACGTTCCGCGAGGTGGGACGCGACCACGGGATCGAGGTGCCGTTTGCCGGCATGTACATCGCGTATCGCGCGCAGCAGATCTTCGCGCATCACGCTTTTCAGCACGTAGCCGCGCGCGCCAGCCTGCATGGCACGATAGATCTCCTCTTCACCGGAGTGGGTAGAAAGCATCAAGACGCACGCGTCAGGGTACTCACGCAAAATTGCAGCAGTAGCCTCGGCGCCGCTCATGCCGGGGAGGCGGACATCCATGATTACTAGATTGGGATGATGACGGGTGAAGGCGTCCACGGCTCCTTCGCCGTTTCCAACTTCGGCGACAACTTCCATGTCAGGTTCCGCGTTCAAAGATGCGGTCAACCCCATGCGCACCATGAAATGGTCGTCAACGACGAGAATACGAATCGGCTTTGCTGTGTTCGTCAAGAGACTCCTGGGTTGGGTAGGGCACTTCGACGGATATGACAGTTCCTCGGTTGGGGATGCTCTGGAGGTTCAAGGCGCTTCCCATCGACAATGCCCTTTCGCGCATGTCTTGAATTCCAAAGTGTCCGGCGCGCCCGGGTTGATCGGGTGCAAAACCGGTTCCGTCATCGGCCACAGTTAGGCAAACCGATGATGGAGCATAGTGCAATTGAATCGACACGGTTCGCGCGCTTCCATGTTTGACGGCATTTCCGACGGCCTCTTGTCCTATGCGCAGCAGGTTCATCTCAATCGGACCAGGCAATCGGAACGGAGTGCCTTCGATCTTGACGTCAATGCGTCCGCCGTCGCGTGGGGACAGGGGCTGAACGATCTGCGATAAGGCGGAAACCAGATCACCCTGTTCGAGCAACTGGCAGCGAAGGTCCCACACCGAACGCCGCGCTTCAATCATGCTGTGGCGGCTCATGTTGCGCGCGCTCTCGACAGCCTTTTGTGCCACGCGCGGTGCTCCTTCGAAACAGTCGACGGCAAGATCAAGTTGCAGTGTGATCCCCGCCAGTTCCTGCTCCAGGGTATCGTGCAGTTCACGGGCAATGCGGTTTCGCTCTTCAAGTACCGCACCGCTGCGTAGCTTCTGGCGGATGGTCTCCATCTGCTCTCGCAACCGACGACGAAGGACAAATATCCATGCCATCACGATGAGAAGGATTCCGGACGTGATGCCGAGAAGCCATAGCGCGTGCCTGAGGGTCCACCACGACGGCCTCCGCGTCACAACCACGTCCCGTGGAGATCGCAGCAGAAGGCGCAACGATTCGGGAATTTTCCAGAGTCCCCCGCTACGAACCAAACATACTCCGGCGACACGCACTTCGCTGTTTAGAGGAACAGAGGGTAGGCCGTCAGCCGCAATTCCTGCCGGCAGGGTGGCTTCAAAAATAGTGTCGCCATGTTGGAGTAAAAGCCGCAGACCATCCAGGCGGGCAGCACGATTCAACAACTTTGCATCGGTGGTTACAAGCGCACCGTCATATTGCTCCCACGGTTGATCCAGGTCGAGCTTTGCCGGGATGAGCGTTGCGGTGTGACTGAGCCTATGAAATGCGGCGTCCTCGAGGATCGGCGCCGATTCACCAGTGGCCGGAAAGCCGATGACCTCGAGTTCATCACCAACTTCTACCAAAGTGTCTTGGGAAGTGAGTACACGTAACCCCTTGCTTTGACCTTGAAGGAACAATGCGCTTCCTGGCAACTGCAGTTCGACGATCCCGCGCACACGCACCCGGTGGCGCGCATTTTCATCGAGTGAAAATCGCAGAAGACTAGATAGGGGGACCTCAGGCGCACGGGTCTCAAGCGTAATGAATTCCAAACGTGGCACGTAGAACAAGATGCCGGTAAGTTGTCGATTAATGTTGTACAGGCTGCCGCACACCCCTTCGATGAGGATCTCTCTGTCGACCCAGGATGAAAAATCCTGAACTTGGGTGATCGGCACACGAACGTTGAGATCGCCGCCATCGGATGCCACGCGCAACGCGATCGCCATCTCTTTCCACGAGGTGCGGTCGATGGACGCTGAGCGAACAATGCCGCGCACCTTGATCCATTGGCTATCCTGCTGCCCATCGGCGATTTCCGAAAAGCTCAAGAGTTGCGCTTTGGGAAGCCGTCCAGTTCCCAACGTGTGTAGTGCCGTTTCAACGATGACCGGCGCGAATTTCCCGGGGCCTGTTTTGCCTTCAAGTTCGACAGTCTCTTGAAGATGATGCGGAATGGCGAGACGGGCATTGCCTTCGACATAAATCCCGGCGGTTTCGTCCTGGATCATGAAGTCCGGCGCTGGAGCATCCATTGTGATGACTCCGCGAACACGAACCGGATATCCCCTCGACGCTTCTTCGGTGCTGAGTCGGCGGATTTCATCAATGTGAGTCAGAATCGGAAGCTTTTGAATGTCTTGCGCGAGTGCAGGACAAATCCAAAGCCAAGCAATGGCAGTGCGTAAGACGATGAGCGTGCGAATGCGTGATGCGTTTCGACTATGCTTCTGAAGGGTGCCGGAGACGATGGTCAACATGGACAGTGTCGCGACAAGACTTTGTCCCGCTAAGGGTAGCGCGAAAGCTGTGCCGGGGGAAGGCATGTATCCACGAAGACTCGCGGTGGAATCTGGCTCACTTGACACGCGTGAGATTCTGGACCTTCTTGGAGGAACCTACGAGCAGCACACGAAGAAGGTTTCTGAAACTCTCGGTTGCAGGGTTAGCGTCGGCGGCGAGTGCGGAAGTAATGCCGCAAGGTAAGTCGAATCCCTCGCAGCCTTCAGGTCGGATTCGAACGTGGGTAACCAGCGGCGAAAAGCGATACTCCCCCGGGCCGGACGTAGTGTGGTCCTCAGGAAAAGGATCGACCCAAGCTGCGACAATCGACTTGCATCCCGAGCGTCGGTATCAGGAAATCCTCGGATTTGGTGCTGCGTTCACCGACGCGTCCTGCTATATGTTCAGCCAACTTGCGCCGGATGTACGTCATGCGCTGCTGCATGAGTTATTTCATCCATCGGCGATGAACCTGACTGTCTGCCGAACATGTATCGGCGCAAGTGATTATTCCACCGAACTCTTCGGCTATGACGAAGGCGATCCTGATCCCGAATTGAAGCGCTTCTCGATCGACCATGATCGAGCGTATGTTTTGCCGGCCCTGCGCGACGCACGAAGAGTAAATCCCGACCTATTTCTGTTTTCGTCTCCATGGAGTCCGCCGGGATGGATGAAGGCCAATGGATCGATGCTTGGTGGTTCGATGCGAAAGAAGCATTTCACAAGCTACGCACAGCATTTCGTGAAGTTTATCCAAGAGTATGGCGCGGAAGGCGTGGCTATTCAAGCAGTGACCTCGCAGAATGAAGTCGACACGGATCAGGATGGAAGAATGCCTGCGTGCCTCTGGGGACAGGAGTATGAAATCGAGTTCATCTCCAAGCATCTTGGTCCGGCTTTCGAAACGGCAGGGTTGCCGACGAAAGTCTGGTTGCTAGATCACAATTACAACTTGTGGGGAAGGGTGATCTGTTCGCTTGATGATTCAGCGGTGCGAAAGTACTGCAATGCGATTGCGTGGCATGGCTACGTCGGAACACCGGAAATGATGCTGAACGTACGTGAACGTTATCCTAAGGCGGAGATGCATTGGACGGAGGGTGGCCCGGATTACACCACCGACAATTACGCGACGGACTGGGTCACGTGGGCGCAGACTTTCATCGGTGTGTTAAGGAACGGTTGCGCCTCGATTACAGGATGGAACCTGGCACTCGACGAGCGGGGGCGGCCGAACATCGGGCCATTTTCGTGCGGAGGATTGCTTACGATCCACTCCGGAACAAAGGAGATCACGCGAAGCGGCCAGTACCACGCGTTCTCACATTTCTCACGCAGCATGCAGCGGGGAGCGATAATATTCGCATCGACTGGCACATCGAAAAACCTGACGTACGTCGCCTGCAAAAATCGCGATGGCCGGAACGTCTTGGTCATCGCCAATCCGGGGTCGGGCACGCAGGTGAACGTTCGAGTATCCGGAATGTCAGCGTCAATCACCTTGGACAACGCTTCGGTTACGACGGCGATCTGGCAATAGTCTCGACAGGACCAACAACATCAGAGCGAACAAAGGGTTCAGCTGTGCGGGCAGAGTCGATCCATGGGACCTTATTCTTTGCCGGGGAAGCTACCGACATTACGGGTAACGGCACGGTTCATGGTGCGATTGCGAGGGGACTGAGAGCGGCGAAGGAAATTGCTGGAGTCTATCTCTTAATCAAGACGCTTGTTTTTCGGCGATGAGCACGATGTACTCGCCATACCAAATTTCGCGATCGAACTGTTTCAGAAACGGAAGAAGCAGTGAAGGAGTATTGTTCTGAGAGATCATACCGGTTGTCATGCAGGCAATCGGTTTTAATCCCGCAGCACTCAGAACCGCAAGATTCGACGGGATGGTCGAGGTCAAGAGCCCTCTTTCCGCGGCAATAACTAGTCCGAATGCGAGCATCAATGGGTTGTAACGATTGGGCTCGATCAGAATTACCCAGCGTCGTGAGGCGCGGGCCATTTCGCGAACAACCTTGATCCTGTCTTTTACATGGTGCAGAACATTTGCTTCAAAAACCACATCGAAGCTCCCATCGCGAAACGGCAAATCCGTGCCTTCACCTTGGACCACACGCGGGCAGGAGTTCTGCGCCAGCATGTTTCCGGAGTTGTCAAGGGCGCTGACAAATCCGCATAGCTTTTCGAGGTGATGGGTAAACACTCCATTTCCACATCCCACGTCGAGGAGCGATGTGCGTTGGTCGAGTGGAACGAAGCGTCGGATGTAATCAAGCTTTGGGCGAACGTACGCTTCGATGACCGGATGTTCGGGCGAGCGATACTGCGCTTTTTCAAAGTAAGCAACTGCCATAACAGACGTGCGCTGCGAACCTCATTCCCATGATAGCAACTCGGTCCCGATTGCGGATTTGGGGCAGGATACTCCAGCACATGAACGAACCTTCCGGGAATAGGGTTCTCCCCTGGCTTGGGGCGGCCTGCGCTTGCTATTTCTTAGACGGCCTCTTTTCGATTGCTCGAAGGAAACGATGCGGGTCGCAGAACAGAAGTCTGCCCTGGGTAAGGTACAGTTCCTCGTATCGCGGAAATGTGGTCCTGCGCAAAATCTGGAAACGGTACCTGATTCGATGTTTCCCACTTACGCACTTCGTTCGCAGCATGCGCCATCCGATTCGCGTCGACGGCTTGCTCTTTTGAAATGTACGCCACCTGTGAGGGAATGCCCCATGCAGCGCCGATGGACTCTACAAGCTCAATAATTCGAAGAAGGAGATCTTCCCTGATCGCAGCGAATTCGCGCGCGTCTTTACTGAGAATGGAGGCAGACAATTCAACCTGAAACCCTTCGGGGGCGAAGTTCGCCAATCGAAAATACGCAGTTTCCGGATCGATGCGTTGATGGGAATACAGCAATTCGCGAACTCGCGCAATCAAAAGTTGAAGTTGTGCGAGCGAGCACTCATAGCTGAAGGAAAGAGTCGTGGACATCAAAAACCTGGTTCGGCGGGATAAGTTCTCAATGCTTGCCTGCGACAACATCCCATTGGGGAATGCTATTTCAGTTCCTTCTTTTGTAATAACGCGAAGAGACCGGAGGCCTATCTCTTCTACCTTAACCACGCGCCCAGATATGACGCAATCATCACCCACTGCAGCGGTCTGGTCCAACACCAATGTAACGCCACCTATCAGGTTTTCCAATGTTTTCTGCGCCGCGAGTGCGAAGGCGATTCCTCCAATCCCAAGACCAGCAAGCAGTGTCTTCGTATCGAACCCTAATATCGTGGTTATCACCAGCAAGGCGATTATGATAATCACCACTTTATTAGCATGCTGAGCTAGTTGGAGAAGGGATTGAGATTCCCTTCGAATGGAGCTTCGACGGACGTGCTTGTATGCCATGTCAGTCACTCGGACAAGCAACCACGCAGTGCCGATCGCGAACAGTATCTGTAATATCCGAAAATAGTAAACCCTATAAAAGAGAGGCATTCCAGCGGAGAACACAATAAGCGCGTCAATAATGATTGCGAGAACTGCGATAACCGGCCTACGCAAGGTATGGGATTGAATCTGGGTTTTGGGTGAGCGCTTCAATCGCTCCCAAGCTAAGGCGCCAAGCGAAACAAGCAACCACCCTATTAGCAGCGATACAGGTATCGCTAGTAACCATACCAACCATTGTCCGGCCGGGACGCCTAATAACGAATTACTCATCAGCACGTCTGGAAAGTATTGTGCGAGACGCGGAGAGCCTACACGTTGATAAAGGCTTGGAACTTGTGACAGTGTCCCCGAAGAGATGAGCCAGATTGGCCCTGTATCTTTACGAGTTACTCTGGCCAGCAGGAGTTGGACATCCTGATCTTCGACCACGAATCTGCCGGCGACTTCGAGGTTAGCATCTTCCGTATCTTCGAGATCGCCTTGCGGCGCATTGCTGAGGGTTGGCATTGAGCCCCGGAAACTGGTGTTAATCAAAACCAACAGTTGCCTCGCAGTCTCCTCCGCGTGCTGCTCCTCTTTGGGTGTCGTGAGCTGAAGATATTTTGCAGCGGATTCATAGTCTCCACGTTGTGCATACTTGACGAAACCCATTAGGCTACCGCGTGGTGTCTGCCGGCCACGCGAGTCCTGAGGTTCCGTATCGGTGGACGAAGAAGATGTTGCGGGTGACTTCGGAAGGGCGGTCACCTGAGTTGAGCCCGCAGAGCGCGAAAAAATGGCAAGTAGAAGAAGAGACAACTCAAGGGTTCTTAACCGTGGCATGGTGTCCTCCTGGCCGAAGAACCGGCAGCAAATCACCCGGCTGTCCTGACTGGCAGTCTTTGGTATTCCTCGGTAGCGGTTTCGAAAGAGATCGCTAGCGTTGTCCGCAATTTACGCACCGTCGAACAAAGGCGAAAACTGTAAACCGTTACAGACAGGCTTTTAGGCGTGCCCCACGCTGTCAAAGGTTACAGTCGTTTTGCGTCGTAGCGTGGCCAGACACTGCGGATGTTTCTCGCCACCGGTTGTCCGTTCCCACTGTCCTGAGGGTGGCGTGAAATTCGGACGAGGGCCTGAACGGGTGGCGCGCTTGCCACCGGCGATCGCTAGGAACGGAGGAATCCTATGAACAAATGGTTGCTTTCCAGTCTCTTAGCTTTGTTCTTCGCTTTCCCCTTGTTGGCGCAAGAGAATGCCGCGCGTAGCACCGGAAAAGACCTCGACTCATTTGCTCTTCAGGCGTTGAAAGCAGCAACGGATCCAATCAAAGACGCCAAGGCATTTTCGTTCCGGATACTGACTAGCCGAGATCTGGTTGGCACAAATAATCAGATCATTACGCAATTCAGCGTCAGCGAAATTACCGTTCAACGTCCGAACAAATTGCACATCAAATTTCGCGGCCGGGGGGAACCGGTAGAACTTTTTTACGACGGAACGGGTAAGACCGTACTGTATTCGCCGTCGGTCAAGCTGTACACAACCATGGCAACGTCTACGACGATCGACGGGATGCTGTCGGCCGTCGAACAACGAGGGATGTTCATCGCCGTCCGCAACCTCCTGGAGAGCGATCCATTCAAATCATTAACGGACGACCTGACAACGGCTTACATCGTCGGTAGGACAAGTCTGTTTGATCAGGAAGTACATCATCTGGCCTTTACCGAGCCGGGAGCCGAATGGCAGATGTGGATTCTTGGTGGGGATAAGCCTACCGTTCGCCGACTGGAAGTGATCAATGAGGAAGATCCTCATCACCCTCGCGTTGTGGTCGATTTCCTGGACTGGGACTTCAATGCCTCACCCAGCGCGGACATGTTTACCTTCAATAAGCCGTCTGATGCCAGAGAGATCGAGATGCTCAAAATCACCGCGGAGAAATGAAGATGAAACGCATACTTGCATGGGTTCTAATTGCGATGGTGGCTGCGCAACCTCTCAGCGCGCGTATTGAGCGTGGTGGCGGAAGCGCGAACAGGGTCGCAGTACAAAACCGCTCGGCCAACGTCAACAACACAGCGAACGTTAATCGCAACGCAAATCTGAACCAAAATGTGAACGTCAACCGGAATGTCAATGTGAACCAGAACGTCAACGTAAACAGGAACGTTAATGTCGACGTTCACGGTGGCTATTATGGTGGCTGCTGCTATCACGAAGACCCTGATTGGGGCGCTTTCGCGGCAGGCGCGGCAGTAGGAGTTGCGACAACCGCTGCTGTCGCCGCAGCAACCAGACCAAGTACGACCACCACAACCGTGGTGACCGCCCCTGCAATCCCGGTGGGGTCCATCGTGCCCACGCTCCCGGGCGGATGTACGACCGTTGCGAGTGGCTCAGCGGTAATTTACCAGTGCAGTAGTGTGTACTATCGCCCGTACTATCAGGGTTCATCCCTCGTGTATCAAGTTGTTACGTATCCGTAGATGTCA
>Ga0126381_100002558_pt1 | contig 19658 bp, 20 predicted proteins | sample PanSoiMetPlot_28_FD_96465 | JGI IMG/M metagenome (GOLD analysis project Ga0126381, IMG submission 96465) | Tropical forest soil microbial communities from Panama - MetaG Plot_28 | ecosystem: Environmental > Terrestrial > Soil > Tropical forest > Bulk soil | place: Panama | collected 2016-02-17
ATGTTGCCCTCGCCCCAGTGGTACATGATGGGCATCTGCCGGCCCTTGCACATGTCGCGCGTGTTGGAGAGGCACTGGCACATCAGGTCGACCAGGTTGCGCCCGCGTACCACGTGCAGGCCCTGCTGGCGGTAGGAGGGGAACAGCATGTCGCCCGGCTGCAGCGCCATGCAGGCAGCGACTGCGACCGCTTCCTCACCGGTCGATTTGATGTAGAAGGAGATCCGTCCCTGACGCTGGATCTTCTGCATGCGGTCATCGAAGAGCCGCGTGAGCAGCATGTGGCGCAGTGCCACCTGCAGCTCCGCGGGCTCGAGATGCGGATTCCACGGACCGACCGCGCGGTGCTCATCATCGAGGACCCGCACCAGCTCGAGGGAGAGGTTCTCGATGTCACGGGCGCTGGCGGTCACGTCGGGTCGATAGACCGACCCGGCGGGCGAGAGCTGCAGGTAACTGAAGTCAGGTTCCTGTCCGGGCCGAGCCGGCGGCGAGGGAACGTGCAAGCGCGATCGAGGGGTCATGAGGTGAATTCCGTCTTGTGTGTTACGGTTACGACAGCGCGTGCGGCCTCGATGGATTGTAGTCGCCTCACCCTCTTAACACTACGATGAAGCCCAGACACACTTATCGAGGCGTGGTGCTGCGGAACGCACCGCCAGCAACGCGCCCGCGCGCGCAAGCAGTGCCGGCGGCGTCCGGGGCGACGCGCGTGCGTGTCGGCCGCGAAGTCGCCGGGCGGGGCGGCAAGGGCGTCACCGTGGTGAGCGGACTGGCGTTGGATACAGCGCAGCTCGAGGAGCTCTCTGCCCGTTTGAAGCGCATGTGCGGAGCCGGCGGCGCCGTGAAGGACGGGCGTATCGAGATCCAGGGGGAGCACCGCGATCGGCTGGTTGCCGAGCTGTGCCGGCTTGGCTTCGAGGCGAAACGCGCGGGTGGCTGAAGGCCTCGCCGCACCCCCCCTTCGGGCCTGCCGCGCTGTCGCCAGCGGCTCGGCCAAGTGGCTTCGGCGAGCGAATATTGCTATAGAGTGACAGTGGCACCAACCTGGGGACAGAAGATGAACAATAAGCCTGGAGACCCGCCCCGGGGACGGGGCGGTAACGTGCTGCTGTTCGCGCGTAATTTCTTCCGCCATCCGCGCATGCTCGGCTCGATCGTCCCGAGCTCGCGTTTCCTCATCAAGCAGCTGCTCGAACCGATCAACTTCGCTCGCGCCCGCGTGGTGGTCGAGTACGGGCCGGGCGTCGGAGTCATCACGGCGGAGCTGCTGCGGCGCATGCGCCCCGACGGGGTGCTCATCGCCATCGAGATGAATCCCGACTTCGTCAGTTATCTGCGCAGCACGTTCACCGACAAGCGTCTGCAGGTGATCGAGGGTTCGGCCGAGTCGGTCGATGAAGTGCTGCGCCGTTTCGGCTACCTGCGCGCCGATTACATCATCTCCGGCATTCCCTTCAGTACCATCCCGGCGCCGTCGCGCGAGCGCATCCTCGAGAAGACCCGCGATGTCCTCGAGTCCGGCGGCGCGTTTCTCGTGTACCAGTTCTCGCCGCGCGTGTTGAGCGACCTGAAACGCATCTTCGGCTACGTCGGTCGCCGATTCGAGCCACTGAACGTCCTGCCCGCGTTTCTGTTCATCTGCCAGCCCGTGACGGCCTAGGATTCGCGCGAGTGTGGCGGCGCTCCTGCGCCGCGGCCGCACCTCTGCGCGCCACGCCGTTGACAGCGGCGCGAGCCCGCGTCGATGCTTCCCCTCATGACGGATACCCTGTGGATCGGGACGCGTAAGGGCCTGTTCGCGTTGCGCGCGCCGGCAACGCGCCGCGGCTGGAAGCTCGCCGGCCCACATTTCCTCGGTCACATCGTCCATCACGTCGTGCAGGATCCGCGCGAGCCGCGCGTGCTGGTGCTCGCCGCCCGCACGGGACATCTGGGACCCACGGTGTTCCCAATGCACGCCCCCGTTCATCGAGCGGAAGAGGCCGGCGGGCGAGCTGCCCGCGTACCAGCTGCCACTCTCGCTGTGATGTCCGGGCGTGAGCCAGAACACCCGTTGGAGCACATGCGCCTGTTCGTGAACTCGAGCGAGGCACGCGAGCTCTCGGCCGAGGTCGCGGACGGTGATACCGTGCATGTGATCTGCGCACTTTCCGGAGGCTGAGAATGAGCCTGTCGATAGCCGAGCGCGAGCGCTACCGGCGCCATCTGGCGCTCAGCGAGATTGGCACGGCGGGGCAGGAAAAGCTCAAGGCGGCGCGCGTGCTGATCGTGGGGGCAGGCGGGCTCGGGTCACCGGCTGCGTTGTATCTGGCGGCCGCCGGTTGCGGCACGCTCGGGCTCCTCGACTGCGACCGCGTCGATCTCACCAACCTCCAGCGCCAGGTGCTGTTCGACAGCGCCAGCCTCGGACAACCGAAGGCCGAAGCCGGGCGCGCGCGCCTTGCGGCGCTGAATCCGGAAATACGCATCGTCGACCACGCGCTCGAGCTGCGCGCGGCGAACGTAGGCGAGGTGTTCGGGCAATACGACCTGGTGCTCGATGGCACCGACCGCCTCGCCACGCGCTACCTCATCAACGACGCCTGCGTGATCCTGCGCCGCCCGTTCGTCTCGGCGGCGATCCACCGCTTCGAGGGTCACCTGATGAGCTACGTACCCGAGCGTGGTCCGTGCTATCGCTGCCTCTTCCCGCAGGCGGTCGATGGCATGGTGGCCAACTGCGCCGAGGCCGGCGTGCTCGGTGTGCTGCCGGGCGTGCTCGGCACGCTCCAGGCGACGGAGGCGATCAAGCTCATCACCGGCGTCGGCGAGCCGCTCGTGGGAAGGCTGCTCACCTACGACGCGCTCGAGATGCGCTTCTCGGAGTTCAAGGTCACACGCCGACGCGACTGTGCCGTGTGCGGCGATGCACCCACGATCACGGAGCCACAAGATATGCAAAGAGATGCCGCCACCCCTGAAGGCCTGCGGCGACTGACCGCCGCAGCGCTGAATGAGCTGCTGCAGCGTGGCGAGAAGCCGCTGCTCGTCGATGTGCGCGAGGATGCGGAGTTCGCCGCGGGTCACCTCGAGGGAGCGCTGCACATTCCGCTCGGGCAGCTGCCCCAGCGTCTCGCGGAGATCGACCCACAGGCCGATCCCGTGTTCATCTGCCGCAGCGGCGGGCGCAGCATGGCGGCCTGCCAGATCGCGCTGCGCGCCAACATCCGCTCACCGGCCAATCTCGAGGGCGGCATGCTGGCGTGGGCGGCGGGCATCGACCCCTCGATCCGGGTGATCTGAGCCCGGCGCGGCGCGCTGCGCGGCCGGCTTGTCAGACCGCGGGGTCACAGCGTGACTTCGCGAACGACAACCGCGGCTCCGGCGGCGGCGGCCGCACGCGGCTCTTGAGGCGCGCGAGCGCCGCGCCCGGCTCGTCGATGAACTCGAAGAGCTCCAGATCCTCCGCCGCGATGGTGCCGTGGCGCACCAGCGCATCGAAGTTGACCACCTCGCGCCAGTACTCCGAGCCGTAGAGGAACACCGGAATTGGCCGGTCGAGCTTGCGCGTCTGCGCGAGTGTCAGGATCTCGAACAGCTCGTCGAAGGTGCCGAAGCCGCCCGGGAAAGCGATGAGCGCGTACGCCAGGTGCGCAAACCACAGCTTGCGCATGAAGAAATAGTGGAACTCGAAGCTCAGGCCCTCGCTGATGTAGCGGTTGGGACGCTGCTCGAATGGCAGACCGATGTTGAGACCGATGCTGCGGCCACCGGCGAGACTCGCGCCGCGGTTGGCGGCCTCCATGATGCCGGGGCCACCGCCGGAGCAGACGACGAGTCGCCCGGCGCAATGCTCGAGACTCCAGGCGGTGACGAGCCGCGCCAGCTCGCACGCGTCATCGTAGTAGCGGCCGAGCGGACCGCCGGACTTGATGCGGGCCGAACCGAAGAACACCACCGTCGCGCTGACGCCCGCAGCGTGGAACGTGCGCAGCGGTGCGAGATACTCGGAGACGATGCGGATCGGGCGCCCGTCGTCCGAATCGATGAACTGCGGATCGTGATAGGCGAGCAGAGGTGTGTGCACCGCGAGCTCCTCCCGGCAATGAGTGCGCGTCACTGACACTCTAACGAAATCCGGCGGGCCGCGTGCGATACTGCGAACGCCATGCGCTTCTCCGCAACATGGTTCATGGCCTGGCTGATAGCGAGCGCACCGGCCGCAGCGGATGCGATCGGCGGCCTCCGCATCGACTCTGCCACGTCGCTCCTGGTCATCGCGCCGCACCCGGACGATGAGACGCTCTGTTGTGGCGGTGTGATCCAGCGCGTCGTGCAAGCGGGCGGCCACGTCGCGGTGGTGTGGCTCACGAGTGGCGATGCGGCGCGGATGAATCTCATCCTCATGGGTCGCAGTCTTTTCCCCGGAGCGGCGGTCGCTCGCGAGCTCGGAGCGCAACGCATGGACGAGGCGCGCATCGCCGCCGGAAGGCTCGGGGTGGCCACCGCCGGGCAGCTGTTCCTCGGCTACCCGGATGGCGGATTGCTCGAGCTGCTCGGCACGCACCGCACTGCGCCTTACACGTCACCGACCACCGGGGCCGCCGCGGTCCCCTACCCCGCCGCGCTCTATCCGGGCCACGCGTACACCGGCGAGAATCTCGAGCGTGATTTCGCGGCGGTGCTCGAGCGCGTGCAGCCCACGCTGGTCCTCGCCCCCACCCCGCTCGACAGCCATCCCGATCACCGCGCCGCAGGGCTTCTCACGCAGCGGCTCGCCGCGCGTCTCGCAGAGCCGCCATCCGTGCGTTACTGGATCGTGCACGGTGGCGAGGGCTGGCCGAGCCCCCGGGATCTGCTCACCGGGATTCCGCTCACCCCCGCTCCGCGCGCCGCTTCTCTCGGGCCAGCAGGGTTCGCGCTCGAGCCCGCGGAGGAAGATGCCAAGCTGCTCGCGCTCCGCGCCTACGAGACGCAGTTGCGCGTCATGGCGCCATTTCTGCTCTCGTTCGTCCGCACCAACGAGCTGTTCGCATCGCGCGCGGACCTCGATTCGCAGCGCGGCGCCGCCGCGCTGACGCGCTGACGCGCGCGCCACCGTGCGGCAGTGAGCGCGATTTCCTGCCTGGGGTGGTCTTTACGGACGTCGTGGGCGGCGCCAGCGATCGATGTAGCGATCGATTGCGCCGGCGATGTTCTCGCGCAGCCGGTCGACCCAGGCTCGCTCGCGCCAGTATCGGCGGCTGATGCGCCGTGACACGGCAAAGTCCCGTTCGAACAGCGCGGCCACGGTGTCGGCGAAACGAGAGTCGGCGACCTCCTGGTTGGCCTCGAGGTTCCAGCGCAGGCTCCAGCGGTCGAGGTTGCTCGAGCCGACCGACGCCCAGTCATCGCACAGAATCACCTTGCCGTGCAGCATGTGTGGCTGGTACTCGTAGATCCGCACGCCACCACGGAGCATGCGCGCATAGAAGCGCCGCGATGCCTGGCGCACCCACGGGTGGTCGGTACGGGCGCCGGGCAACAGGAGACACACGTCCACTCCACGGCGGGCCGCGCGGCCGAGCGCCGCACGCACGCGCCGCGCCGGCACGAAATACGCGCTCATGATCCAGGCGCGCTGCACGCTGCCGTCGATGCGGCGCAGGACGCCGTTGGCGAGCACCGAGCGCTGCCGCGCCTCCGACAGCGACAGCCGTCCGGCGGCGCCGGCGCGCGGCGCACACGGCGGCGGCAATGGCAGATCGAGCACCGCTCCGGTGCGGCGCCAGCTGCGGGCAAAGGCCCGCTGCCAGTCGGGGACCACCGGACCCTCGATGCGCACCATCACCTCGCGCCACGGCTCGTGCGTGGCGCCGGGCGCGAAGTCGTCGGTGAGGCCGGTGCCGCCCACGAACGCCACCCGCCCATCGGTCACGAGCAGCTTGCGATGATCGCGCAGCAGATTGCCGAGGCGCTTACCAACCTCGAGCGGGTTGAAGAAGCGCAGCTCCACGCCCGCCTCGATCATGCGCCGCCGGTCGGCACGCGACAGGCCGAGCGAGCCGAACGCGTCGAACACCACGCAGACGCGGGCGCCGCGCTGCACGGCTGCGCCGAGCGCCGCGATGAAACGCGTGACGATGTGTCCGGAGTGCACCAGGTACATCTCCAGCAGCACCGACTCGCGCGCCGCATCGATCGCCGCGAGCATGGCGGGAAAGAACTCGGCACCGCCATCGAGCAGCTCGAACGAGTTCCCCGTTCGCCACGGCCACCCCGTCGTTGTAAATTGCTCCGGATCCCGGCTTGCCATCGGCTAACAATGACTGACCTGCGGACGACATGCCACACCGCGGTGATGCTGCTGCTCGCGCTGCTCGCACCGGCCGCCGCCTGCGCCGCCGTGATCGACTCCATCAACGCAGTGCGCCACGTCGGCTGCGCCGGGCGTCATGGCGGTGTTGCGCCGGTGCGCGAGAACGGCCGCCTCAATGAGGCGGCGCACCGCCTCTCGCAAGGCATGGAGCTGCGCACGGCGCTGCAGCTTGCCGGTTATCACGAGGTGAGCTCCTTCTCGGTCAGCATCTCCGAGGTGCCAGCGAGTGGCGATATCGAACGCATCATTGCGCAGCAGTTCTGCGAGCAGATCATCAATCCTGCGTTTCGCGAAATGGGCTCGTGGCGAAGCGGGACCCGCGTGTGGATCGCGCTCGCCGAGCCCTTCACCCCGCCCGCGCACGCTGATCTCGGCGAGGTCAGCCGCCGGGTGCTGCAGCTTGCCAACGAGGCACGTGCGCACCCGCGCCGCTGCGGGTCGACGTCCTTTGCGCCAGCGCCGCCACTCGCGCTCAGCGAGAAACTCTCGCAGGTGGCGCTCGCCTACGCGCGCGACATGGCAGCCGGGGGCTACATGAATCACACCGGCCGCGATGGCAGCTCGCCTGCACAGCGCATCACGCGCAGCGGCTACCACTGGCGCGAAGTCGGCGAGAACCTCGCGAGCGGTGTCATGACGGCAGACGAGGTCGTCGCCGGCTGGCTCGGAAGCCCCGAGCACTGTGCCAACCTGATGGATCCGCTCTACCGTCAGATGGGTGTCGGGTTCGCGGTGAACCCGCACGACCAGCGAGGCGTGTACTGGGCGATGGAGTTCGGCACTCCACCCTGAGCGCGTGTCCCTCAGTCGTGCGCACCGGGCGGCTGCTCGCCGTGCTCGAGCGTCAGCACGATTCCCGCCGTGAGGTACAGCGCCACAAACCAGGCGAGTGCGTGGATGAGGAGCACATCGGTTGCACGGTACACGCTGTGCGTGTGCTCGAAATTCTCCACCCCCTGGACGCCGCCGATGAGCAGCGCCGCCGCCACGACGAGCAGCAGCACCGGACCTGCGGCGGAGCGCGCGGCGTCCGGGCCGATACTGACCGCGGGGGTGGGCAGCCGCCCGTACCACAGCACGAGCAGGCACAGCCCGACCGCCGAGCTCAGGTACTGCAGTGCGTGGTAGACCGTGCCGTTGTAGGGGCCGAGCATCAGCGGCGCGCTGAGTGCGTCCACGCGATGCACGATCCAGCCGTCCCGGTGCGTAAAGGAATCCCACACCAGATGCGTCCACACACCGAGCAGGATCGCCGGCGCCGCGAAGGTCCACTCGATGGGACGCCGGAAAGGTAGGAGCGCACGCAGACAGATCGCGCGCGCCCGCATCGAGAGCAGCGCCGTGAGCGGCCGCTGCAGCACTACGAGGCTCGCGAGCAGCACATAGCCGAGAGCCACGTCGACGGTGAAGGAGTGCACGAAAGCGTGGGTCCACGGGACGTAGCGGGCGACGCCCCCCGGCAGGTAGTACGGCAGATCGGGAGTCACGGCACCGACGATGAGTGGCGCCATGCGCAGGTGCCGCACGCCGCGCAGGGGCAATACCGCCGCTGGATGCGCCAGGGTGAAGGGCACGCGACGCTCTAACCCGCTTGCCGCGTGCGCGGAATCACCTGCACGCAGAAATCCCGGCCGACCCAGTCGGTGCTTGACCGGTAGGTGAGGTCGACGCGACGCCCGGCTCGTAGCCACTGCCGGTCGATCTCAACCACGTGCAGTCCGAGCGGATTGGCAACCGTGTCCTGCTCGCGCACGTCCTGCCAGCCATCGACTCCCCAGCGCACCGCCCCCGGCTCGCGCAGGGCGATGGTGAGCGCACAGCCCTCGGGCACTTCACTCACCGCCGCCTGCTGCGCCCAGATCACACGCGTGAGCGGTGGGCGCTCGCCGTGATAACGCTCCCACACGGAGGCCGGTCGATCGAAGGGTCGTGCGAGCCTGCGCGAGGCGGCGAGCTTCAGGAACTCCGCGTGCGCCCACACCAGCGGCATGGCGGCGCCGGTCGGGCGTCCAGGCGCCAACCCGCGTGCGGGGATCGGTGCTGCGTCCCAAACCTGCTCCGGCAGCATGCCGCCCGAGGAGGCCATGCGTGTCATCGCCACGAGGAATGGCAGCGGATCGTGGCCGAGGCACAGCTCGTAATGCCCGCGCTCGCCCGTGAGCAGCGGCCATCCGCGCCCGCGCCCGGTGCCGTCATAGGAGCTGCCGTCGTCGTGCTCGCCATAACCGTCCTCGTTGTAGCGATGCCAGACCGGTCCTGCCGGAGTGTCCACCTTCAGCAGCGCATCCACCACCTTCACGGTGGCCACAATTAGCGGGTCATCTGCGCGGCGCAATCCGAAGCGCACCAGCTGCAGGAAGTCGACCCCCACCTGTGCGCCGACCGGCAGGCTCGGATCCATCTGCAGGTTGCGGATCGGCAATACCCCCTCGGGTCGATCGGCGATGAGAGTCTGCTCGGGCGCCACGCGCACGTAATAACCCGGCACGCCGTAGAGGCGCGCCAGCGGGGCGTCCTCGCCGACGGAGGTCCAACTCTCCAGGCGAGCATTCCAGTAATCGGCGATGGCGAGCGCCAGGTCGCGCCCCTCATCGGGAAGGTAGCGGGCACCGGCTACCAGTGCCGAGATGCACACTGCGAGGGTGAAGGTGTTGAGTCCCGCGTCCTCTTCCCAGCGGTCCTGTTGACTCACCGGGCCCTGACGCGCGAGGTACGACAGTGCACGGCAGATCATGTCACGCACCTCGACGCCCTCGAGCGCATCGCGCTCATCGAGCGCCACGGCCAGGAGCACCGGGAAGGCCGTCTCATCGAGCTGCAGGCCTTCCCAGTAGGGCTCGCCGCCGAGCCACTGGTTCTGGCTCCAGTGCCCGTCCGCGTGCTGCGTCGCGAGCAGATACCGCAGCGTGTTGCGCGCTTCGCGCGACGCACCCACCGCAAGCAGTGCGCCGGAGCTCTCGACCAGATCGCGCGGCCACACCAGGTGATAACCCGGCCGCTCCTCGCGAGTGTTGCCCCAGGGCACACTGAGTGACGCTACCATCGCACCCGGATAGGTCTTGTCCTGGTGCGCGCGCAGCACCATGGTGGAGATGCGCACCTGCTCGGCGCATTCGGCGGGCAGCTGCGTGGTGAGAACCTCGTGGCCACACTGGCCGTGCCAGCGCGTCCAGGCGACGAGCTGCCGTTCCCAGCTGACAGCGAACGGCTCCGACAGCGCGGTGAGCGCGAGTGTCGCGGCCGACTCCGGACTGCTGCCGAAACCGAGCGCCAACACTGCCTGTTGCGGCAGCTCACCGATGAGCGCAACGTTGCCGGGGCCGGCGTTGTCGTACTGCCAGGTGAGCCCGCCGTTGTGTGCGAAGTCCTGCCAGCCATCGCTGCTGCCGACGTTGCCGGCGCTGGCACGGCCAAGCGCTTCCTGCTGCGCCGGCGTGACCGCGGCGAGCGCCAGAGCGAACGGTCCCTGCTCCGCCCACAACAACCGCCGCCCGCGGTAGGTGACGACCTGGGCGCGGTTGTTGGTGCCGGTACCGCCGAGATGCGGCGCGAGCAGCGCGTAGGGTTTCAGCGCCGCATCGCCCGTCAGGCTCACCTCGATGAGCAGCACATCGCGGTGCTCGCAGGGCGTTACCCTGAGTGCGAGCTCGAAGCGCTCGTGGTGGTGGACGATGTGTACCCCGGGCACCCCCGGGGCGGCGAGTTGGATGACGTACTTCCACTGCCGCTTGACCTCGACCCAGAAGCCCGCACCATCGCCCACGAGAAAACCGAGGTCGCGGATCTGCGGGAGGTCGACGCGCGGGTAGTAGACCTCGTTGATGATGCCGCCGCCGATCGTGAACCACAGTCGCGAGGAGCCGAGCGCGCAGCCGATCAGGTCCTTGTTGCTGCTGCTCCAGGTCGAGGCAAGTCCGGGAGCTCCGGGGGCGGCGCTCATCGCCGCCCGCGCGCTTGACGCAACGCTGCGGACACCGAGGTGAACACGCCGGAGTGGGGATCCCACAGCCGCAGGCCACCGGTGAAGGCGTGTTCGTTATTCCCGAGGCGTGCATTGCGAGGCAGCTTCTCCAACCGCCGCGCGTTGCCGCCGCCGAGCACGATGTAGTCCGGCTCGAAAGCGGCGGTCAGGTCCCGAATGACTCTTCCTACCGCCTTGCGCCAGCGGTGCTTGCCGAGGCGCTTGCGGCCGCGCTCGCCGACGTACTCCTCGAAGGTTCGGCCGCGCTTGTAGGGCATGTGTCCGACTTCGGTCGCCTCGACAACCCCGTCGATGATGAGCGTCACGCCCAGACCCGTGCCGAGCCCGATAAACAGCATGCGCCCGCCCCGATAGCTGCCGATCGCCTGCATGGCTGCATCGTTGATGAGCCGTACTGGCCGGTTGAACGCCGCGGCGAAGTTGAAGCCAACCCAGCCTCCGCCGAGGTTGTGCGGCTCGGCAGCGATGCGCTCGTGATAGACGAGCCCCGGATAGCCGATGGAGACGGCGTCGTAGCGCTTGCCATCGAGCAGCTTACACAGGCACCGCACCATGCGGCGTGGCGTCATCGTCGGCCCGGAGTCGAACTCCTGTTCGGCACCGCGCGCACCGACGCGGAACTTCACGTGCGTCCCGCCGACATCGATCACCAGGATGTAGTTTCGATCGGGGGGTCGCAGGCCTTCCCTTTTGCCTCTCATCGGGCGATTCTCCTACGCATCGGCAACGAAAGGCGAGAACAGATGATTCTGCAGTGCCGGGCGTGTCTGGGTATTGCCGCGACGATCCTCGGCGTGAGCGCGGCTTGCACGCCGGCAGGCGACGGCACCGAAACCTCCAAGGTGATGGGCGATGTCACAGTCGCCGCCGGCGAGCGCAGCGGCGATGTCTCCACGGTCAACGGCTCGATCCGCGTTCGCGACAACGCAACCGTGGCAAGCGTCCACACCGTCAACGGCAGCATTTCCCTCGAGCCGCATGCGAGCGCCGCGGAGCTCAAGACCGTCAACGGGCCGATCCGGCTCGAGCAGGGGGCGCGCGTGCGCGGCGACGTGAATACCGTCAACGGCGGTCTGAGTCTCGCCGCTGGCGCCGAAGTGGGCGGCCAGCTCGGCAACGTCAATGGCGCGATCCGTGTCGCTGCCGCACACGTGGGCGGTGGCGTGGAGACGGTGTCGGGCGGCATCGAGCTCGGGCCGGATGCGCAGGTGGACGGCGGCATTCACGTGCACAAGAACGACGGCCTGTTGAATTTCGACGGCGTCAGCGTGCCACGCATCGTGATCGGTCCCGGATCCCGCGTCGGCGGTACGCTCAACTTCGAGCGCAAGGTGGCGCTGTACGTGAGCGACAGGGCGACGATCGGTCCCGTGCAGGGCGCAAGCATCGTGAAGTACTCGGGTGATCGGCCGCCCGGCTGAACCCTCAGCGCCCGAGGCGCCGCTCCGTCACACGTCGAACACTCGCGCCAGTTCCGCCAGCGCTGCCCTGCCTTTCACGAGATCGCGGCAGTTGACGATCGCGAGCCGGAACCCACCGGGGGGCATCGCATGCGCCGCCGCCGGACGGTCGCGATGAAAGGTAATCTGCACGCTCGTCACCTGCGGCATGGCGCGCACCTGCTCGACGAGTGCCGCGGGCGGATGTTGGTACTCGCGCCCGTGCGGACCAAACAGCGCGATGCTGTAGCCGTTGCTGCGCTCAGGCTCGCTGAACGTCCACTCTCCGTACTGGTACAAGCCCACCACCGCTTCCAGCCAGTCGCGGCCGTAGAGGTCCGGCCACTGATCGGCAAAGCGCAGGTGCGCATCGATGATGCGCCCACCGATGGTCTCGAAATTCGCCATGCCGGTGTAGGAGCCGAGGTTCCTCGCCAGCCACGCTTCGAGATACGCCTCGAGGTCTGGCCGCACCGCCGCCTCGATCGTCCAGTAATCGAACATCCCCCCGCCGGCCGGGATGCCACGGGAATGCCGCCGCCAGGCCGGCTTGCCCCGCACCACCGCCACATCCGTACTGACGTGCTCGCCCTCGAGCAGGGTCATCCACAAGTGTCCGGCCGTCAGGTGGCGCCGGTAATCTGCCAGGCTCTGCAGCACGCGGCTGCCGACTCCCATGCCGCGCAGATTGGTGATCGGCTTGCTGAACACCGGAAACTCCTGCGGCTCGACACCGTGCGGTGCGCACGCCAGTCCCTGCGAGGCGCAGAGTCGCAGCTTGTCGTACACCCAGCGGTGCTGCGGATACCACTCGTAGGCGTCAGAATCCTCGGTGGTTATGCGCACCTGCGGTGGACACGGCACACCCTCGAAATACTGCTGTCGCCAGGGGTCGGCTTCGCAGAACGGCATGGCGCGTTCCGTGCGGATTGCGCGCGGCGCTGGCTCAGAAGAGTCCGGTTATGCGGCCGTCGCTGTCGACGTCGATGTTGTTCGCCGCCGGAACCTTGGGCAGTCCCGGCATGGTCATGATGTCACCGCAGATCATGATCACGAACTCGGCGCCGGCCGCCAGGCGCACTTCGCGGATGTTGACGACGTGGTGCGCGGGCGCGCCGCGCAGCTTCGGGTCAGTGGAGAAGGAATACTGTGTCTTGGCGACGCATACCGGGTAGTGACCGTAGCCGCCCTCCTGGAGCTGGCGGATGTGCCCCCGCACCTTGGTGTCGGCGGTGATATCGCTGGCGTGATAGATCTCGGTGGCGATCGCCTTCATCTTGTCCCACAACGTGGCGTTGTCCGCGTAGACGAAGCGGAAGCGGCTCGGTTGCTCGGTGAGGCGGACCACCTCGCGGGCCAGCTCCAGCGCGCCGGGACCGCCATCGGCGAAATGCGCCGCCGGAATCACCCGCACGCCATGCGGCGCGATTCGATCGATCAACAGCTGGATCTCGCGCTCGCTGTCCTCGGCGCGGCGGTTGATGGCCACCACGCACGGCAGGCCGTAGCGGTTGACGACGTTGTCGATGTGGCGCTCGAGGTTGACGACACCCTTATCGAGCGCCGCCAGGTTCTCGGTCTTGAGATCGGCGAGCTCCACACCGCCGTGGTACTTGAGTGCGCGCACGGTCGCGACCACCACGGCAGCCGCGGGCTTGAGGCCTGCCTTGCGGCATTTGATGTCGACGAACTTCTCCGCGCCGAGATCGGCGCCGAAGCCCGCCTCGGTGACCACGTAGTCGGCCAGTTTCAGCGCGGTGCGGGTGGCGATCACCGAGTTGCAGCCGTGCGCGATGTTGGCGAACGGACCGCCGTGCACGAAGGCCGGATTGTTGGCGAGCGTCTGCACCAGATTCGGCGCGAGTGCCGACTTCAGCAGCGCCGTCATGGCACCGTGCGCCTTGAGGTCGCGTGCCAGGATCGGCTCGCCGCTCGCGCGATAACCGACCACGATGCGGCCGAGGCGCTCCTTGAGATCGCCGAGGGAGCTCGCCAGGCACAGGATCGCCATGACCTCGGAGGCCACCACGATGTCGAAGCCATCCTCGCGTGGCACGCCGTTGGCGGTCCCGCCGAGCCCAACGACGATCTGGCGCAGCGCGCGGTCGTTGATGTCCACCACGCGTCGCCAGGTGATGCGCCGCACGTCGAAGCCGAGCTGGTTGCCCTGGTAGATGTGATTGTCGATGAGCGCGGCCAGCAGATTGTTGGCGAGCGCGATGGCGCCAAAGTCGCCGGTGAAATGCAGGTTGATGTCTTCCATCGGCACGACCTGCGAGTAGCCGCCGCCGGCAGCGCCGCCTTTCATGCCGAACACCGGTCCGAGCGCCGGCTCGCGCAGGCAGAGCATGGCGCGCTTGCCGAGGAGGTTCAGCGCATCGCCGAGACCGACGGTGGTCGTGGTCTTGCCTTCACCGGCGGGTGTCGGCGAGATCGCGGTCACCAGCACGAGCTTCCCATTGGGGCGGTCGGCGAGCTGCTCCACGTAATCGAGCGATACCTTCGCCTTGTAGCGGCCGTAGGGCTCGAGGCTCTCCTCGGGGATTCCCAGCCGCTCCAGCGCCAGCGGGACGATCGGACGCAACTGCGCGCGCTGCGCGATCTCGATGTTGCTCGGGAAGGGCGTAGCTGGAGTGGCCGTCGTGTCAGGCATGGTTGGGGTGCCGTGATGGAAAGCGCGTAATGCTACCAGAGCGCCCGCCGGACGCGCTCAGCCTTGGCTACAATCGCGGCCCATGCTGTGGCTGAAGGCCTTGCACGTGGTGTTCGTGGTCACCTGGTTCGCGGGGCTGTTCTACCTGCCGCGACTCTACGTGTACCACGCGGTCACCACCGATACCCCGGGGCTACGACGCTTCGTCGTCATGGAACGGCGCCTGTTCTTCATCATGAGCCTCGGCGCGCTGCTCGCGGTGCTCTTTGGCATCGCCATGATCATCGCGGCACCGGGTTATCTGGCCCAGGAGTGGCTGCGCGTGAAGCTGCTGCTGGTCGCCCTGCTGATCGGCTACCACTTCTGGTGCTACCGCCTGATGCTGGCGCTGCGCGCCGGGGTCAATCCGCACACACAGCGCTGGTATCGCTGGTTCAATGAGGCGCCGACCCTGTTCCTCCTTGCAATCGTGATACTGGCGGTAGTGAAACCCTGAAGCACGGGCAGGCTGCGGGCCGGTGGAGGGTTGAGGGATGTTCCCGCGGATAGTTCGGTACTTACCGAACTATCCGCAAAGAGGTGTGTTGACTGCGCCCCGGCGCCCCGGCGCCCCCCGCGTCACCAGATCCGTACCCGCTCGGCCGGCGCAATGTAGAGCTTGTCGCCCGGCTGCACGTTGAACGCTGCGTACCAGTCATCGATGTTCGGCAAAGGGCCGTTGACGCGGAACTGCGAGGGACTGTGCTCATCCGACATCACCAGCTCGCGCAGCGCCCCATCGCGATACTTCTGCCGCCACACCTGCGCGTAGGCGAGGAAGAAGCGCTGATCGCCCGTGAGGCCGTTGATCACCGGTGCCGGCCGTCCCTTGAGCGAGATGCGGTAGGCCTCGTGAGCCACGTTAAGCCCACCGAGATCGCCGATATTCTCGCCGACGGTGTTGGCACCATTGACCTTCAGGCCCGGCAAGGCCTCGAAAGCGGAGAACTGGTTGATGAGGCGCGCGGTACGTGCCGTGAAGACCCGAGCATCCTCGGCCGTCCACCAGTCACGCAACGCGCCGTCCGGGCCGAACTTGCGCCCCTGGTCGTCGAAACCGTGGCCCATCTCGTGCCCGATCACCGCACCGATGGCGCCGAAGTTGACTGCGGCGTCGGCATTGGGATCGAACATCGGCGGCTGCAGGATCGCCGCCGGGAACACGATCTCGTTGTTCGAGGGGTTGTAGTAGGCGTTGATCTCCTGCGGCGTCATCTGCCACTCGCCACGGTCCACCGGCTTGTCGAGACGCGCCACCTGGTAGTTCCACTCCCACTCCGCCGCGCGTTGCACGTTGCCGAACAGATCATCGCGGCGCACCGTGAGCGCCGAGTAGTCCTTCCACTTGTCGGGGTAGCCGATCTTCGGCGTGAGGGCCGCGAGCTTCTCGTGGGCCCGCTTCTTGGTCTGCGGCGTCATCCAGTCGAGCGCCGAAATGCGCTCGCTGAGCGCGGCTTCGAGATCCGCAACCAGCTGCTGCATCTGTGCCTTGGATTCCGGCGGAAAATACTCCGCCACGTACAGCCGCCCGACCGCCTCGCCGAGAGCGTCATCGACGGCATCGACGCCGCGCTTCCAGCGCTCGCGCTGCTGCGGTTGTCCGCGCATTGCCTGGCCATAGAACGCGAACCGTGCCTCGTCGAAGCGCTTCGGCAGGTAGGGCGCATGGGTGCTCAGGTAATGGAAGGTGAGGAAGTCCCTGAGGGTCGCCTCATTCGTGCGCCCGAAGAGCGCCGCGAGGTCGCGGATGGCGCTGAGCTCACCGACCACCAGGTGCTCGCGGGCCCCGAGCTGCTGGGGGTCGAGGAACGCCTGCCACGGGAAACCCGGCGCGTAGGCGAGCAGCTGCGACTTGGTGCGCGGGTTGTAGATGGCATCCACGTCGCGGCGCTTCTCGATCGGCCACTGCACCTTCGCGGCCTCGGTCTCGAAGGCCAGGATGGCCTGCGCTTTCGTCGCAGCGTCGGGTATGCCACCGAGTGACAGCATCTGCGCGATGTAGTCGACGTACTTGGCGCGCAGCTCCTTGAGCGTGGGGTCGTCTTTCAGGTAGTAGTCGCGATCGGGAAGCCCGAGGGTGGATTCACTGATGAAGACGCAATAGCGGTCGGGGTTCTTGAAGTCCGGCGGCAGCTGCACATCGAACAACGAGGCGAAGCCCGGCTCGCCGAACAGGCGGGCGATGTCCGCCCGGGTGCGTGCCGCGGCGATGCGCTGCAGATCGGGCTCGGCGGGAGTGAGCCCGTTAGCCTCGATCGCCGCCTGGTCCATGTAGGCGGCGTAATAGTCGCCGATCTGCTGCGCCGGAGTGCCGGGCGCGGCGTGGGCAGCCGCCGACCGCTCGATGATCCCGCGCACGCGCTCCTTGGAAAGCTCATCGAGCCGATCGAACGGACCGAAGCTCGATTTGTCGTCCGGAATGTTGAAGCTGTCGTACCAGCCGCCGTTCGCGTAGGCGAAGAAGTCATCCCCGGGCTTCACCTGCGGATTGCGGGCGCTGAGATCGAGCCCGAAGTCGCCGATTGCGGGCTTCGTCCGCAACGGTGGGTCGGTGGCCGTGGCACCGAGCGCCATGGCTACGCCGCGTGCCGCAGCCGTACCATGCGGGTTCCCCGGCACGGTCGAGGTGGCCGCGCCCGGCGCGGCGGAAAGGGGGTTGACGGGCACCGATTTTTCCTCCAACGGTTTCGCTGCGCAGGCCACCAGGGCCACGAGCGCAGGCACCCAGAACACAAATCTCATAGCGTCGCAAACCTTCAAATTTCAGACCGGGCGCGCATCATACGGGAGTGCGGCGCGGTGAGCGCACGGATGGGCGCACCAGGGCCCCGGGAAATCGCACGCCGTGCCCGACGGCGGATGCTCACCCGCCCGGCCAGGGCGATTTTCCGGGCTGGGTCAGCGGAGCTCGCGAACGCGGTCGCGCCATTCGCTGCGGACCGCGGGAGCGCGTTCGCCGCTTTCGGTGCCGAAGTACAGAAATCCGACGATGGCATCGGTGGGCTCGAAGCCGAGAGCCTGCCTCACCGTCGCGTCATAGGCGGCCTCGCCCGTCTTCCACATGGCGTTGAAGCCCAGGGCGAAGGCCGCGAGCATCATGGCGTGCGCGGCCGCACCGGCGGACAGCGTCTGCTCGATTACGGGAATTTTCACCGCGCTGTCGCAGTGCGCCGCGACCACCACGATCAGCGGCGCACGAAACGCCTTGAGCCGCTCGCGCTGCAGGCTCTCCTCGCCGATCTGCGGGTGCGTGCGCCGCAAGTGATCGGCGAGCACCGCCCCGAGCCGCTCGCGGGCGGCGCCGCGCACCACGAGGAACCGCGCGGGACGCAGGCGCCCGTGATCCGGGGCGCGCGCGGCGGCCGCGAAGATCAGCTCGAGTGTGCCGGCATCGGGCGCGGGTTCGGTGAGCGCGCGCGCCGAGTGCCGCGCGAGCAGGGCATCTATGGCTTGCATGGCCCCATTGTCGCAGACTCATGCCATGTTGACGCTGTCGGAAGCCTGCGAGCGCAACAAGGAACCGATCCTCGCCGTGCTGCGCGCGGAGCTCGCCGCGAGCACCCACGTGCTCGAGGTGGGCAGCGGCACCGGGCAGCACGCGGTGTATTTCGCCGCCGGACTGCCGCAGCTGCTGTGGCAGCCGAGCGAGTTGGCCGAGAACCTGCCACCGCTCGCCGAGCGCATTCGCCTCGAGGGCGGCGCCAACCTGCGCGAGCCGCTCGCGCTCGATGTGCGCGCTGAACCCTGGCCGGTTACCGCGGCCGACGCCGTGTTCAGCGCCAACACGCTGCACATCATGGCGTGGAGCGCGGTGCGCGAGTTCTTTCGCGGCGCCGGCGCGCTGCTCGGCCCTGCCGGGGTGCTGTGTGTGTACGGGCCGTTCCGTTTCGGCGGACGGCATACGAGCGACAGCAACGCCGCCTTCGATCACTTCCTCAGGGAGCGCGATCCCGCGAGCGGCGTGCGCGATTTCGAGGCCCTCGACGCCGAGGCACAGGCGCGCGGCCTGCGGTTCACCGCCAACCACGCGATGCCCGCCAACAACCGCACGCTGGTGTGGCGCCGCGCGCCGCTATCTGGGCGTGCACGAGCGCCCACGCCGCGCGAGGCGTAGAGTGCATCCATGGACCCCGAAGTGCTGCGCGAGATCCGTGAGGCGATTCGCACCATCCCGGATTATCCGAGGCCCGGGGTGATGTTCCGCGACATCACCACACTCCTCGGCAACGCGAGTGTCTTTCACCTCGTGGTCGAGGAGCTGGTGCGCCCCTGGCGCAACGAGCACGTCGATCAAGTCGCGGGCATCGAGGCGCGCGGTTTCATTCTGGGCGGCGCGCTCGCCCATCAGCTGAGCGCAGGGTTCGTGCCGATCCGCAAGAAGGGCAAGCTGCCGCACACCACGGTGCGTGTCGCCTACTCGCTCGAGTACGGGCTCGATGAGATGGAGATGCATCGCGATGCGGTCGCCCCGGGCGAGCGCATCGTGCTCGTCGATGACCTGCTTGCGACGGGCGGAACCGCGGAAGCAGCCGTGAAGCTCCTGCGCTCACTCGGGGCGAGCATCCTGGCGGCCTGTTTCATCATCGACCTTCCTGATCTCGGCGGCTCGGCGCGCCTCGCGGCGCTCGAGGTGCCCGTGCGTACCCTTGTTGCCTTTCAGGGACACTAGCCGGGGGTCGCGGCAGGCGGCTGCGGTGCGAATTAGCCTTATTTATCAGTTAGTTGCGAGAGCGTAGCCGCGAACATTACGTTGCGGTCATACGGCGCTTCGGGGCGCATATTCCAGTCATAATACGCGCGCCTTGGCTTTACCTTTGGAGACCAAATCGATGTTCAAGAAGCTCGTCCCAGTCGTTGCCCTCGCTCTGCTCGCAGGTCCGGTTTTTGCGGCTGACGCACCGGCCAGCACGCCCTCCGCAGATCAGGCGAGCACGGCTTCGTCCAAGCATCACAAGAAGCACAGCAAGTCGTCGAAGAGCAAGAAGTCGACGACCGACGCGTCGACCGCCCCCGCCAAGTAACAGTTACCTGACTGGCGTTTACGAAAGCCCCGCCCCAGGCGGGGCTTTTGTTTTTTGCGTTGCGTTGCGCGCAGGGCTTGCGGCTTTTGTCAAACGGGTTCAAATTCTCATTCATGGATGGGACGCAACAGGCCGCAATACATCAGGCGCTGGTTTCCGTTCAACTTGCCGTAACGACGATGAC
>Ga0126381_100002559_pt1 | contig 19658 bp, 15 predicted proteins | sample PanSoiMetPlot_28_FD_96465 | JGI IMG/M metagenome (GOLD analysis project Ga0126381, IMG submission 96465) | Tropical forest soil microbial communities from Panama - MetaG Plot_28 | ecosystem: Environmental > Terrestrial > Soil > Tropical forest > Bulk soil | place: Panama | collected 2016-02-17
ACCTTTGTTTGCCCGCGCTCTTTGTCCTTGGGTTGATCCTGATTCCTCTCGGCATCCTGCTGCGGCGACGCAAGCTGAAAGCGTCAGGTCAGTTACCGACTGAGTATCCGAAAGTCGATCTGAGGAATCCGGTCTTTCGCGAAGCACTTATTTTCGTTGTCATTGCGACATTTCTGAATTTTGTGATTGTCGGCACGGCCAGCTATCGAAGCGTGGCCTACATGGATACGCCAAACTTCTGCGGCCAAACATGCCACGTGATGGCACCGGAATTCGCGGCTTATCAGATATCTCCCCACTCGCATGTAGCTTGCACGGAGTGTCATATTGCTTCAGGAATTCCCGGGTTCATCCATGCAAAACTGAACGGGACCAAGCAGCTGGTGCAGGTGGTATTGGGAAACTATTCCCGACCCATCATGCCTGAAGGCAGGGTTCCCGCTGCCAGCGCAACATGCGTTCATTGCCACAATCCGGGGAGGTTCATTGGCGACAAGCTCGTTGTGACCACGGCATACGGAGACGATGAGACCAATCCCGCAACCAAGTCGCTTGTGCTGCTCCATGTGGGCGGGAAGGATTTGGCGGGGCATCTGAGCGGGATTCATGGGGCTCACATGGGACGTATCGAATACATCGCCACCGACAACACGAATCAGACGATCCCCTGGGTGGCCAAGGTGAACGATGACGGGTCGACCACTGAGTACGTTTCGTCGGACGCGAAGGAGCCGGTCGCTGGCGAGAAGCGGGCGATGGATTGCCTCGACTGCCATAATCGCGCCGCACACTCGTTCGATACCCCGGAGAAGGCGCTGAACAGAGCGATGCTGCGAGGGCTGGTGGATCCTTCCTTGCCCTTCGCGCATAAGGAAGGCCTGGCCCTCATCAAAGCCGAGTACGCATCACAGGCTGATGCGGATTCGAAGATTACATCGGGCTTTCAGGATTTCTACCGCACGCAACATGCGGACGTGTGGAACCAGAAGCAGTCGCAGGTCGAGCAATCGGCAAAAGCTCTAAGCCAAATCTACGACCAGAATGTCTTTCCCTTCATGAAGCTAACTTGGGGCACACACCCTAACAATATCGGGCACAACGACTATCCCGGGTGCTTCCGCTGCCACGATGGAAGCCACAACACGAAAGACGGAAGCAAGAGCATCAACAATGACTGCTCTATATGCCACAATCTCGTGGCTACAGACGAACCAAATCCCAAGCAACTCACTGACCTAGGTCTGCAGTAGAGGTAAAGGCAAGCCGAGTGCATCGATTAAGTTCACATTGGGTCGGTCTCTTCAGACAGTGATTTTCTGCAACAGCGGATGAACCGGCCTTCGCACAGGAGTAAAAGAGTCATGTCGAAAGCTACTTTGTCTCTACCTGACGTTGCCAATGGAGGGCAGCTAGTTCAGGATCACTATCTGCTGCAGGAAGTCGTGCGCAAGTCGCAGAGTCGGGAAGCTCTGCCGGTCGCGGTGTGCTGGCCGTGCAGCACGCTGTCCCTCGCTGGCGCGATTGAGGCGGCCGATGCCGGCCTCATCCAGCCTCTGCTGGTCGGTTCGGAACATGAATTGTCGAAGGTTGCGAAATCTCTCGGTATCGAAATAAGTAGCTATGAAGTTGTTCACGCCGATACGGATGAAGAGGCTGCAGAAAAAAGCGTAGAGCTCTGCCGAACCGGACGCGCTGTGGCGCTCATGAAGGGCAGCCTGCACACCGACCTGCTCATGCGTGCTGTATTGGACAAGGAAGGCGGATTGCGCACGTCGCGGCGAGTCAGCCATGTCTTCGTGCTGGAGGCTCCCCTTTACCACCGCACGCTCTTCATTACTGATGCAGCGATCAATATCTATCCAACTCTCGAAGACAAGGTTCATATTGTGCAGAATGTGATCGATCTTGCACATGTCCTTGGAGTGAAGGAGCCGAGAGTTGCGATTCTCTCTGCTGTCGAGACCGTCTCGCCGAAGATAGTTTCCACCCTCGACGCTGCCGCCTTGTGCAAGATGGCTGACCGCGGTCAAATTACGGGTGCGATCCTGGATGGTCCACTGGCCTTCGACACCGCGGTGAGTGCTGAGGCGGCCCAAGTGAAGAGCCTGAAATCACAGGTAGTGGGAGAAGCCGATATTCTGCTTGTGCCCGATCTCGAATCGGGCAATATGCTCGCCAAACAGCTGGAGTATCTGGGTGGGGCTCAATTGGCTGGCATAGTTCTCGGAGCCAAGGTGCCGATCATTCTTACCAGCCGCGCCGATTCAGCCGAGTCAAGGGTTGCATCCTGTGCCATCGCATCGGCACTGATTGCTTCACACGCCTGATCTTGCCACGTGGAACCGAGAAAAACAAACTATGAAAGAGCAGAGATTCCCGCAAGCGGGATGCGCACCCACGCTTTCCTGTTGTCGAGCTCGTAGAGCAATTCGTAGAGTGCCTTTTCCAGGAGGTAGGCATCCAGCAACATCTGAGCTTGAGCGGGCGGTGGAATCAGGTGCGGCTCTGTCGCGCCGATCGTGATTTTGTAGGCACGGAGAAACTCCGCTGATACTGCGTTTTGCCACAGTTCGGTCCATGGTTCGAAATTCTTCGCTTCATCGGCGTGCTCATCTAACGCGTGTAATCCCGCGTAAGCGGCGTAGCCGAAAGAACGAAGCATCCCGGCCACATCTCTTAGAGGGGATTGCTTGGCGCGTCGTACTGCCAAAGTCTTGGCAGGTTCGCCCTCGAAATCGAGGATGACGAAATCGCCGTGTGCGCGGAGGACCTGCCCGAGATGGTAATCGCCGTGGATACGAATGCGCTGCCCTAAGTCGGCAGGCGTCGCTGAGGCAATCGCTCGGATGCGACTCAAAAGATTATCGCGCCTGTCAAGCGCAAGAGCAGCACGGCTGGCAGGGGCGCCGGTCAAATCCGGCAGGCTGCGCTCCAATGCGCTGAATGACAGCACCAACTGGTTTTCGATTCGGCGGGCATCCCCGGAGAGATCTTCAAGAGAGAATCGAGCGGCTGCAAAGGCTGGATTGTCTGTTGTGGTTGCCAGCGCAAGATGCATCTCGGCAGTGCGCTTTCCGAGTAATGCCGCTGCGTCAAGATACGCGCCCGCGTATTCGCGAGCGACGGCGATCGCAGGCTCGTCCGAAAGAAAGTTGGCATAGCTGCCGACGGATCTGGGTGGCGACAAGTTCGCCACGTGGCCGTAGTAGCGGGAGAGTTCGTTAAGGGTCCATTGCCATCCATCGCCGTCATTTTCGACGAGGCCCTGGAGCATGGCGATGGTCGTCGTCTCATTTCCCGATTGCTCGAGTGTGATATCGCCCAGGAAGGGAGCGATGCAAGTGAAGTGAGCTGTCTCGGTTAGAAAGCGGCCAATCTCGGTGTCTGGATTCTCGCCCGGTTGCAAACGGCGGAAGAGCTTCATGATGAGCTTGTGCCCGTAAAGAATGGAGGTATTCGATTGCTCTGCTGACCCGGTGCGTGACGATAGTGGCTCGGCACCACGAACTGAGTAGAAGGTGCTGCTCTTTCGGCCGTGCAGGGTGCCGCTTGGAGTGCAAAGCTGACTGTTATTTTGGATGAGGTTCATAATCGCCTGGCGCACGTCTTCGCGCTCCAGCCCATCATGGACGATTGCAGATCCTACAGGAGTACTGACTGCAGCAAGAGTTCGGTTCGGATCGGCCTGTACTTTCTCTAGCTCCTCGCCACTCGTGATCGACAAGGGAAGCTGATATACATCGCAGCTTCCATCCTCGAAACTGATCTCGAGATAGAATAGCGCAGCGTTTAAGCCAGAAAGCCTCGCGTAGTCGAGGACAGCGACAGACTTGACCGTTTTAGATTTGGCGCCGAACCACCGCTGACGTGGAAGATACGTAACAAGTCGATCCAGGAGAAACGATAATCCCTGTCCAGCCAAAAGATCATCGATGCCAGTCACCAGAACTTCTGCATCTGCGATGTTTCTCGTTTTATTCACTTTGCAATCCTCGTCTCTGATCCTGGACTTTGACTCGAACGGATAACCAGCTTTTCTCGCTACTCATGGATATCGTCAGTCGTGAGAACTCGACTACTACACTCGATTTGGAAGGGGCGCAACTCTTTGGGGGTTGCTGCTGGCGTCATCCGAGCTGTCTTTTTTGCAGTGATCCGGGGCGCGAATACTCACTCGCTTGCGCCGCGAACAGGAAGCCAATAAACTTGCGCGGAGCATTACGCCTCTCACTGAGAAGATACAACTGAGATCGGTTGCGTGACCACGCAGAAGAATTCATTGCATCATTGATTCATCGGAGGTAGCCAAATGCGAGTCGGCTTGTTCACGCGGGAATTTCCTCCCCAGGTTTATGGGGGTGCGGGAGTTCACGTCGATTATCTGAGCCGCGAACTCGCCAGGCAAATCGAAGTTGAGGTGCATTGCTGGGGCCCGCAGCATTCTGACGAGGGCAATCTCCACGTCCGCGGCGCTGAGCCCTGGACGGAGATTACTAACGGGACCGAAGGCAAGTTCAAGGGCGCCCTTGAAGCCCTTAGCCTCAACCTAACACAGGTGAAAGGTCTTCGCGGCATCGACATCGTGCATACCCACACCTGGTACGTGTCGATGGCCGGGTATCTCGCGAAGAAGCTGTACGGTGTGCCTTTCGTCCTCACCACTCATTCACTTGAACCGCTTCGCGCGTGGAAATCCGAACAACTCGGCAGCGGATATGCTATGAGTTCCTGGATGGAGCGCACCGCCATTCTTGACGCGGACGCAGTTATTGCTGTCTCTCAGGGGACCAAGGCCGACATTGTCCGTGCCTATCCGGACGTGGATCCAGCCCGGATTCACGTTGTCTACAACGGAATTGACCTGAACGAATATCAGAAGATCTCCGACACGAAGGCGCTTCTGGACTACGGGGTTGACCCGTCCCTGCCGTATATCCTCTTTGTTGGCCGCATCACCCGCCAGAAGGGAGTCACCCATCTGGTCGACGCCATCCGACATTTGCCGCGGGAAACCCAGGTGGTCCTTTGTGCGGGAGCTCCAGATACTCCGGAGATTGCAGATGAACTTCGCGAAAAGGTGGGTGAAGCACGCAAAGATCATCCTCGCATCATCTGGATCGAGAAGATGGTCACCAGGCAAGAGACGATCCAGCTCTACAGCCACGCCCGCGTCTTTTGCTGCCCGTCGGTCTATGAGCCGTTCGGCATTATCAATCTTGAGGCTATGGCCTGCCGCGCTCCTGTCGTAGCCAGCGCTACGGGAGGTATTAAAGAGGTGGTCGTCGACGGAGAAACAGGCTATCTCGTTCCGTTCGATCAAGACTCGGTGACGAGCTTTCCTACCGATCCTGAGAAGTTTGCCCGCGATCTCGCTGCTTCCATCAATCGTCTCCTCGAAGACCCAGAGAAGTGCCGGCGATTCGGTGATGCGGGTCGGCGGCGCGTGGAAGAAACCTTCAGTTGGACGGCAATCGCCCAACAGACAATTCGGCTTTACGAACAATTGATCGAGCAGCGGACATCTCACACATCTAACAGGGAATGAGTATGACACCGACCACAGCCGATGGCCGAAAGCGCGTCATCATTGAAGGCATCTCGCCGGAAATTGACGCCGGCCGATTTCCAGCTAAGCGTACTATTGGCGATGAGGTTGTCGTGGAGGCCGACATCTTCACCGACGGCCATGATTCCATTTCTGGCTCGCTGCTTGCTCACCGCGAAAGCTCCGACGAGTGGACTGAGATCCCAATGCGGCCTCTGGTAAACGACCGATGGACTGCGTCATTTCGCGTCAGTGAGTTGGGCCGCTACGGATTTAGGGTCCTCGGATGGGTGGATCACTTCGAAACATGGCGTCGTGATCTGCTCAAGCGCATCAAAGCCGAAAGTGACGCCGTCGTGGACTACCTTATTGGCGCCGATCTGATCGCCGAAGCGGCGTCAAGAGCAAGCGGCGCGGATGGTGACTGGCTCAGGAGTCGCGGATCCGTGTTGCGTTCGGAGAAGGACCTCAGGCTTCTACGCAACCATGCGACAGATCCGACGCTCCATGAGCTGGTCCGACGTTACCCTGACAAGCGCTTTGCAACGGAATCGGATCGCGAGCTCAGCGTCGTGGTCGATCCGGTTCGGGCTCGTTTCAGCGCATGGTACGAATTTTTTCCGCGCTCCACTTCATCCGAGGCTGGTCAGCACGGCACGTTCGCGGATTGCGAAAAGCGGCTTCCTTACGTCGCGGAGATGGGGTTCAACGTCGTCTACCTACCCCCCATTCACCCCATTGGCGTTACCTTCCGGAAGGGGCCCAACAACTCACCTGAGGCCCAACCGGGAGATCTGGGTAGTCCGTGGGCGATCGGGGCAAAGGAGGGGGGCCACAAGAGCATTCAACCGCAGCTAGGCACTGAGTCCGATCTGCGGCGGTTCATCGCCAAGGCCAAAGAGCTCGATCTCTCGGTGGCGCTTGATATAGCGTTTCAGGCCTCGCCGGATCATCCCTATGTCACAGAGCACAAGGAGTGGTTCCGCGAGCGGCCGGATGGGACCATCCAGTATGCGGAGAACCCACCCAAGAAGTACCAGGATATCTATCCCTTCGACTTCGAGACGAAGGACTGGACGGGAATGTGGGAGGAGCTGAAGAGCGTCTTCCTCCACTGGATCGGCTATGGTGTCACCATCTTCCGTGTCGACAACCCGCACACCAAGGCCTTCCCCTTCTGGGAGTGGGTGATCGGTGAGATCAAGAGGGACCACCCCGAGGTGCTATTCCTGGCGGAGGCGTTCACCCGGCCGAAGATCATGTACCGGCTGGCCAAGCTCGGCTTCAGCCAGTCGTATACCTATTTCCCGTGGCGCAACGCCAAGGCCGAGCTGACGTCGTATCTCACGGAGCTGACGCAGACGCCGGTCCGGGAGTTCTTCCGGCCTAACCAGTGGCCCAATACGCCGGACATTCTTACCGAGTATCTGCAGATCGGCGGGCGGCCGGTCTTTACCATCCGACTCCTGTTGGCGGCGACGCTGGGCTCGAACTACGGTGTGTATGGCCCGGCGTTCGAGCTACTGGAGTATCGGGCGGTACGCCACGGAAGCGAGGAGTACCTCGATTCCGAGAAGTACCAGATTCGCCAGTGGGATCTGAACCGCACCGACAGCCTTCGAGACCTGATGGCCCGCGTTAACAGCATCCGGAATGAGAACGAGGCTCTGCAGAGCGACTGGTCGCTCAAGTTCTACTCCTCGGAGAACGACCAGCTGATTTGTTACAGCAAAGAGTCTGACGACCGGTTAAATCTGATTTTGGTAGTGGTTAATCTGGACCCGCACCACACCCAGTCCGGGTTCGTGAACCTGCCGCTCGATGAGCTCCAGATTCCTCCGGACCGCGCCTATGAGGCTGAGGATCTGCTTTCGGGAGAGCGGTACATGTGGCACGGATCGCGGAACTATGTCGAGTTGAATCCGGCATCGCGATCGGGACATATTCTCAAGATTCACCGCAGGCTGAAGGTTGAGACCGACTTCGAGTACTTTCTCTGACAGGGATGGGGGCCCCTCCCTCCCGGATTCAAAACCCATTGATTCTAAAGGGAGCCTTCGAGACCCTTTCATTCTAAAGGACTAAGCCGAGACCCATTCATTTCAAGGCGCTTAACAGAAAAGGCCCCGGACTCGACAAGCCGGGGCCTTTTTGACTTCTATTTCCATTGTAGCGACTTGAGGGAAATTCTCGGCCAGGTTTCTCTACTTCATCTTGGGCGGGAAGTTCTTCAGCAACTTGGCCATCGCCTTATTCAGATTCTTTTCGTTTTTTTCCTGGTTCGAACTGGGATCCATTGACTTGGTCGCGCGACCGGTCCAGACGAGCTGCTTCTTGGCCGGGTCGTACATGTCGAGAACGATGGTGCCGACGTTGATGGTCGAACTGGTCGCCGTTCCCATTCCGCCCCAGCGAAGTCCGCCACCCATCCCGTATGCGTTCCACTCCTTTTGCTGGTTAACGGCGGTTTGATAGCCAATGTTGAGGTCCGCGGTGTCGCCATCTGTCTTCGAGAGGCCTTTGGCTGCCAACTGCGAGTCGACGGCCTGCTTGATCTCCGCATCCACGATCTGATTGGGGTGGGCGCCGCCTTCGATGGTGACCCACTTGTAGGTGTGATATTTCGAGAAATCGGTTCCCGGCATGTAGTTCGAGGTAACATCCTGTGCTGCCAGTGTTCCTGCGGCTACTGCGAGGAATGTTGTTACAGTTGCGACGGATAGAAGCCTCACGCCGATCTTTCCGAGTGCCATGTGCTCCTCCTGACTCGTGGAGGAGGATAGCAAGAACGCAAGGCCCCGTCGAACTGTTATTTGTGACAGAACTCGTCGGAAGGGCACAAACGTGGGCTTTCGAATCCTGCATACCACATTGAAGGCTTCTCAGAGCTCGGAGCTTACGCCGATGCCTACTCTAAATCCGTTTCTGCTCTCTCAGAATTTCTCCAGCGTCTCGATGACCTGCAAAACCATTATCGAATACATTTCGAGAAAGCTCGGCGCATTCAGATATTGCGCCGAATGTCCTTCGTCAAAGAGTACCTGGATGGAAGGCTTTCCCTTCTTCTTTACTTGCCAACCATCGACAATGCGGATGTACCAAGGCGGGGATTGCCAAGTGGCTCCGCCAAAATCCGGGGATCAGTTCCCCTCCGTCGTCCTCCATCTCGAGGTCAACAATAGAGCTGTAACCGATGAGCGGCAAGAGAAGCCGATGTTTGTCCAAAATGTTGAGTTGCTTCACGGACCATACGGCATCATTTCCCCCATCATAAGCCTTTATCTTTGTCAGCATCAGATCGAAGAGACCGGGGAGGGCTGTACTTCGCGACGAAGATATCCAGTCCACCAGCGGAGGTGATGCTGGCACTGCCGAAGCCGGCTGTGGCACTGAACTGACCTGTGACGTAGAGGTTCTGGTCAGGGCCAACCTTGATCGCGTTGGAGATGTTATTGCCGGGTCCGGAAGAGCCGAATGCGCGTAACCAAGAAGGAGGAGTGCCCTGCGCAGCAGCGATGATGGGGCTAAGGAGCAGCAACAACGAGACCAGCCGTCTGTGATGACTGAATGATATTTTGGTCGCAAAGCGCACTCTTTTCATGGGGGAACTGATCGAGGTCATGGAGCATCTCCGATTTTGTAGTTATGACGGAGCGCCGGTCGTCGAACGAGATCAGCGTGAAGACTCAGCCTGTGGGAAATGACGAGGGACGCCGGACCGGTGGGTGCAGGGAATTATCCGCTCGAAATGAGGAATTTACCAGCTCTTTATGGCGACGGTCACAGCCGTTTGTAGGTAGGAGCAGCATTACCAGGTCGCCACGGTGAGAGAGAGATTGACCACCGGAGGGTCACGACCGCCGCAAGTCGAAGCTAAGCATTTGTCACCTGCCAACTCTTGAACTTGGCCCTTAAAACGTTCCCTAATGCCTCGCCCTTTGTATTGAACAGCTCTCGGGGGCGGCGGACTTTGGAACGTCATTTGCTCTTCAAAGGGCGCGGCGATCGCGGCTCGCAGGAAACTCGCGGATCTGAGAAGAGTACCGACAGCCCACGTTGCTGCACTGATTAGTTCGCAGCGCGTTTTAGGCACTATTGCGTTCAATGCTGCCACGATGCTGAAAATTTGGCAGGGTTTTGTCTTGTGACGAACTCTCAGCACCGTCTGCTTTCCCCACTTGAAGTGGAGCAACACGCGGATGGGCGACTAAGTCCCAAAAATTCCGCTATTTGAAGCGTGCCTTCGGATCCTGTTCCCCGTCACCGCCGGCGTGGCAACGGAGGTGCTTGAGTAGAGGCGCTCCGTATCCACCCGCGCGGAAAGCGCCGTGGCAGGAAGTTCCTTATGATGTCGGGACCAGGCATGCAAACGGGCGCCCGATGGGGCCAACCGGTTCGATGGTTTTCGTGTGGCATCGCGGCGATGTTGCTGGGAATTACCAACGCCGCGGCTCAACAATCGGGGCCGTCTGAGCAGTTGCAGCAGCAGGTGGAGCAACTCAAGCAGGAATACGAATCCACGACGCATGCGCTTTCGCTCCGCATTGCGACCGTGGAACAGCAGATCGAAAAAGAGAAGAAGCCGATGCGCAAAATAAGGCGCGTACGGTTTCCGCCGCGGAGTTGGCCGCCGAACAGGTGGCCGGGAAGGTTTTGTCGGGACAGTCGGATCAGGTTGGGGCGAAATATCAAGGCCAGCTTTCTGCCGCACCGACCTACGACTTCATTCGAGATGCGGACCAGCGAATATCCAAACTGCAGCAGCAGCTAGGGGTCTTTGAATTTCATGGGTATTTCCGTTCTGGTTACGGATTGAATGGCGAAGGTGGGCAGCAGGTCGCGTTTCAGGCGCCCGGTGCGGAGGCAAAATACCGCCTGGGCAATGAGGCGGAGACCTATGCCGAACTGATTTTCGTCGACAACTGGATCAATCCCGACCACGAGTCTGACAGGGCGTGGGCAAAGGCCGAGTTCATGATCGAGGCCAACACGACGAACTCCACCAGCTACACGAATTTTCCCAACGACATAGGCAACGATCAGTTTCGCTTCCGGGAAGCCTTCATCCAGATGGGCAACGTCATCGAGAGCCAGCCTGGCGCTAAATTCTGGGCCGGCGAGCGTTACTACAGACGGCAGCACATCGACATCAACGACTTCTATCCCCTGGACATGAGCGGCTACGGCGGGGGTGTAGAGGACCTGGATGTGAAGGTCGGCAAAATGGCCGTGGCTTTCCTGTCGGGCGCGCGGCCAGATCTCGTCACGCAAAACGGGGTCCTCGCGAAAAGCAACATCGATGTTCGCATTTATGACATAAGAGGCCCCTGGGGTTCTGGGCCGGCTGGTTCGATTACGCGACGTCAAAGGGCGGCACTACTCCCGCGGGCGTGGTGATCAAAACGAATGAAGGTTATGCATTCGGCGTGCGTCACCAGCGCCTCGAATGGCACGGCGGCTTCCACTCCTTCAGTTTTCAGTCGGAACCGGCGCGGCCAGCAACTTCAGCTCCAACGGATCAGGGGTGATCATAGCTAATCCGACTCCCTACATCGATAAGAGCAAGAACATCCTCATCACCGAACAATTGCTGTTTCAGCCGAACAACAGATTCGCGATATATCCAGTTTTTATTTATCAGCGCACAAAGGATGGACTACCTCAGCACGATTGGAACGAGTGGGTGTCGTTTGGAGCGAGGCCGGAATTCTTCTTCACTAAATATCTATCGCTGGCAGTTGAGGGAGGTTTCGACTACGTAAAGAATCCGAATGCTCCAGGCCAGTACGATGGATGGCTGCGCAAGATCACCTTCGCGCCGCAAATCGGGGCGGGCAGAAAGTACTTCAGCCGGCCCGTTCTGCGCGCATTCATTACCTATGCAAGCTGGTCGGACGGGCTCGAAGGCTATGTCGGCGGAGTGCCATATGAGCACAGGACAAGCGGCCTGATTTACGGAGTGCAGGCCGAGCCATGGTGGTAGTTCCTGAGTTAGGTAACGGGGATTGATCGCAATCAAGTTGGCGGACGAAAGCCCCCGACGGATCGGAGTAAAGCCATGGGAACTCAACCGATAGCTTCGAACTCGGATCGAAACCGAACAGTGAGCGCTACGCCAACGCCTCAAAGGCGAGCAGGCGATTTCGGTTGAAGAAATCGAAGAGGAGGTAGGAGAATCCGAGGCGTGGGTCGACGCATCGCATGAGAAGGAAGACGCTTAGCGCTGATCGAGAAAGGGAGTGCGTTGACCGATAGCCAGCCAGTCGTTGCAGACGATCCAACTAATGAACTGCGACCGGACTCCGGCGCAGCGGGGGGCCGTCCCACATGGGAGCAGGTGGAGGGCTGTCCCTTGCCGCTCGGGGCCACGTGGATCGAAAGCGAGCAAGCATTCAACTTCGCCGTTCACTCTGAACATGCAGAGAGCGTGACTCTTCTCCTCTACTCTGCGTCGGATCTAGTGAACCCCGTTTACACCTTCAGGTTCGATTTTTTGCGTAACAAATCGGGACGGGTATGGCATTGCAGAATACCTGTTGCCAACGTAGGCAACGCCAGCTATTACGCTTACTCGGTGTCTGGACCAACGGGCCTTCCTCTTCACACCTTCGATCCGCAGAAGATTCTTCTCGACCCCTATGCGAAATGCATCTTCTTCCCGCGTGGATTCGATCGAACACTGGCCATGCGCGAGGGATCGAATGCAGGCCATGCACCTTTGGGCTCGCTTGCAGCACATCGCGCGTCGTTTGACTGGGAAGGGGACCAGCCACTGCATCACGAGTCCGACGCGATCATTTACGAATTGCATGTGAAAGGGTTCACCAGGAACCCCAACTCCGGAGTAGATGCTTCTCGCGCCGGCACGTATGCGGGCCTGGTGGAGAAAATTCCGTACCTCAAAGAGCTGGGGGTCACTGTTGTCGAGCTAATGCCCGTGTTTCAGCGTGATCCGGAAGAGGGCGATTACTGGGGCTACATGCCGCTGAATTTCTTCGCACCTCATGCACAGTACGCGAGTAGCCGCAATGATGATGGGCAGCATCTTGAGTTCCGCAACATGGTGAAAACGCTTCATCGCGCCGATATCGGAGTTGTCCTCGACGTCGTGTATAACCACACGTGCGAGGGCGATCATACCGGGCCGATTTACAGCTTCAAAGGCCTGGATGGTCCGGGCTATTACATGCGGGCTGCGGACTTCACCAGTCCATACGCCAATTATTCCGGCACCGGCAACACCCTGAACTTCGGGCACGCCCACGTGCGCAAGCTGGTCATGGATAGCCTGCGTTACTGGCGACGCGAAATGCATATCGATGGTTTCCGCTTCGATCTCGCGTCAGTTTTCAGCCGCTGCGCCGATGGCTCCCTGAATTGCGGAGATGCGCCAATCTTCGACCAGCTTGCCGCCGATCCTGAGTTGGGGCAGCTTCGGCTCATCGCGGAGCCCTGGGACACCGGAACTTATCAGCTTGGCCGTAGCTTTCCTGGCATAACGTGGCATCAATGGAACGGGCGTTTCCGAGACGATATTCGTCGCTTCGTTAAAGGCGATGCGGGAATGGTGCCCGATCTGATGCAGCGTATCTACGGGAGCGACGACTTATTTCCGGATAGTCGCGCCGAGGCCTACCACGCTTATCAGAGCGTGAACTATATAACTTCTCACGACGGCTTTACGATGTACGACCTTGTGTCTTACGACCGCAAGCATAACTGGAAAAACGGGCACAGTAACCAGGATGGGATGGATGATAACTACAGCTGGAACAGCGGGCAGGAAGGGGACGAAGGCGTGCCGGAGAGCGTGCTCGCGCTCCGCCGAAAGCAGGTGAAGAACCTCTTCTGTTTGCTGATGCTTTCAAATGGAGTGCCGATGTTCCGGGCAGGGGACGAATTCCTGAACACGCAATACGGCAACAACAACCCTTACAACCAGGACAACGAAACCGGATGGCTTGACTGGAGCCAGCTGAGGGATAACCACGAGATCTTTCGTTTCTTCAAGAGCATGATCGCATTCCGCAAGAGCCATCCCACGTTGAGCCGCAGCAGGTTCTGGCGCGAAGACGTGTCATGGTATGGTGTCGGGCGCACGATCGATCTGTCTTCCGACGCTCGCAGCCTCGCGCTTAGTCTCCACGGTGCGTCGCAGAAAGACGACGACATCTACGTGATGATCAACGCAGATTGGCGGGAGCTGACGTTCACGATTCAAGAGGGCACGCCGGAAGAATGGAGGAGAATGATCGACACGGGACTCTCCAGCCCGCACGATTTCTCGTCTCGTGGCGAGGCAATCGATCGATTAAGTTATCAGGTTGCACCGAGGTCGATCGTGGTACTTACCCGGCCGCTGAACGGTAGCGTGCGATAATCAGTGACGCCAGCAGAAGAATCCCGATGACCACAAAAAATGAAGGCGTGCTCCGCGTCTCTAGGAATTATGTTAACGGTCCTACAAGTCTAATCGGGCTATCATAGTCATGCGATTCTCATGACCCACGATATTTCGCAGTTGCAGAAAACGGTGCTGGTGGTTGCCTGTTCAGACTCGCCGGTGATGAGTGTAGTGTCGACAGTTTTGCCCTCGTGGAAGCTGCAGTGCGTGCGGGATAACGAGGAGGCGCTCGCGCTGGTGGAGAAGTCCGCTTTCGACCTTCTTATCACCGATACGGCCAGTTCAGGTCGGGAAGATATTGAACTGCTTCGAAAGGTACGGCTGGTAAGGCCGGATGCTCGTGTGGTCATCGTTGCGGACCAAAGTACGCCCGCGGATGTGATTGCTGCGGTCCGTGCGCGAGCGTTCAGCTACTTCACAAAGCCGATTTACTCGCACGCTTTTGAGGAGGTGCTGCAACTGGCGACGGGGAGTCCTGGCTGGGACGACGCGATTGAAATGCTGTCCGGGACGGATGCGTGGATACGCCTTTCGGTGCGCTGTGACGTATCAACGGCCAATCGCCTGCATCAGTTCGTTTGCGAATTTCTGGATTTGCCTGAAGTTGACGAGGATAAAGTGGCGACGGCGTCCAGAGAAATGCTGCTCAACGCGATGGAGCACGGCGGGAAGTTTAATCCGGAACGACGTATCGAGATTGCCTATCTTCGAGCGCGTTACGTAGTGCTTATCCGCATTAAAGATCCGGGAGAAGGATTCTCTGTGCACGAAAATCTCGATACTGCTGCGAATAATCCATCGGATGATCCTACGCGCCATCTGAAGCACCGTGAGGTGCACGGAATTCGAGGGGGCGGATATGGGATTTTGCTGGCCAAAAACCTCGTCGATGAATTGTTTTATGGAGAAAAAGGCAATGACGTGCTGCTCATCAAATACATCAATGATGAGCGGAGAGGATTGGCTTCTCCACCCCGTTGAGCATGGCAGGGAATTCCGTCTCGTCTTACTCGCCTTGTATCGGCTACAACCAATTTCATGAATTTGACAGCCCGTTGTCGAGCTTACTTCGGCTTTTGTGGGGGCGGATTATCGCTGGTCGGCGGCACAATTCCTTTGATTCGCAAATATGTCACCATGTTCCCATAGTGCTCATCCGTGTGCGCCGTATTTAGCGAGAGCACAGTGAGCCTCGCAATTTCGAAATTGAATAGCTTCACCATCTGGCTGCCCTTGGCATCGGTCATGCTATCGAACGCTTTGTTGCAGTAGGCAACCGCGTCCTTTATCGCGGCAGTGAGATCGGCCTTTGAGGTCTTTGTTTTTTCGATGTCCTTCATTGGATTCGCTTCGCCCGCGGCTTGCGAGCAGAACATGTAAGAAGCGTCGGCCACATGACCAACCAACTGGCCAAAACTGCGAACGTCCGGAGTGGGTTTGAAGGGGTAATTTTCTTCCGGCATTTTCTGCGCCGCACCGATTACCGCGTTGCTCACAAACGAATAGAGCCCCTTTTCGCTTACGGTGATCGGATTCGTTGGTGGAGCGGCTGATGCTTGCGATTTCTCCTGTCCGAGTAGAGCAACGGGAATAGCTGTCACTGCCGCCAACAAAAAGCAAAGTCTTCGGTTCACAGGATACCTCCGGTGAAATCATGCCACATTTCGAGCAGGTGAAGTATTAGAAAAGTCTCTGGCGTTCTGGCTTTCACTCGACCTTACCCAGAAGGATCGGAACCGTTTCAATCCGGCGCGGTCCCCTCAGCGAGGCGGTTTCAGGGCAGCAACCAGTGCGGCTTTCCAGCCCGACACATCCAGTTTCCAGCAGATCTCAATCCTTTGTCCTCTCCGCATGGCGTCACTCCAGACATCAGAGTTCCTTGGATCCGCTGACACATCTAGCCGGTCCACCACGGTCATCCCACGAGTCAGGTCGCTGTTGCACTCGATGGCCACATAGTGACGGCTTGTCTCGAGTTTCAACATCGGATCGAGCAAAACTGCCATAGCTATCGGATCAGGCAGAGAGATTCCAGTTTCACCCGTCTGTACGTGGTACGCTGTCGCCGCGGAACTGTTTGCGCGAATGACGAATTCTGCCAGCGGTGTTCCGAGCGCGAACACTTCCTGAATCTCACGCTCATTCAGGACTGCATCGACGCGCGACAGATGCCAGCCGATCATTTCGATTGGCGCGCCGGACGAGAACACCGTCCGAGCGGCTTCAGGATCAACCCAGATGTTGAACTCTGCGGCGGGTGTCACGTTGCCTTCACAGCAGGGCGCTCCACCCATCACTACACATCGGCCGATGGATTGTGCGAGTGAAGGGGAGCGTTCCAGCGCCAATGCCAGGTTCGTCAGCGGCCCCAGAGTGATGATCTCGATTTCCGGCGTCGATTGCACGGCGGCGACAATAGCGTCGACAGCATCTCCCGCAGTCATTGCATGCACAGAGGGCGCATATCCGTGGTCGCCTAGTCCATCTTGTCCGTTGAACCATTCAGCAGTCTGAAGTTCACGCTCGAGCGGCTTCGCGGACCCGCTAAACACCGGAACTTCGGCGCCGCACAACTCCACGGTGAAGAGTGCGTTTCGAGTCGCCTGGTCCACAGGGACGTTACCGGCGACGGTGGTGATTGCTTTGACTTCAACCCGAGGCGAGCGCAGAGCCATGATCAGTGCGACGGCGTCGTCGGCTGCGGTGTCCGTATCAATAAGAATTGATCGCCTAGGATGATTCATCATGGACCCTCTTTGCTCAGACTGACGTAGCGGCTAAGCTTCGACTTCACCCCACTCTTTTCCAGCTTCAGTCTCAATGTCGGAATCATCATCATTGTCTACGATCAGGCTGTACGCCTGCCGTTCAAAGAGACGTTTGTAGGTGCCTCCCGTTTTCTGTACTAACACCTCGTGCGGGCCTTCTTCGACGACCTCTCCCTGTTCGAAGACCAGAATGCGGTCGAGCATCCGCACCGTTGACAGACGGTGCGCGATCACAATGGCGGTTCGGCCAGCAATCAGACGCTCCATCGCTTCCTGAATTAGAGCTTCTGACTCCGAGTCAAGACTCGACGTTGCTTCATCAAGAATCAGGATCGGCGTGTTTGCCAGGAAGGCCCGCGCCAACGCCACTCTCTGCCGCTCACCGCCGGAAAGCTTCACGCCGCGCTCGCCTACCAGCGTCGCATAGCCTTTTGGCTGGCGGATGATAAAGTCATGCGCGTTTGCCAGTCGCGCCGCCTCTTCAATTTCGTGCCTGGAGGCGTTTGGCCGAGCATATGCGATGTTCTCCGCCAGTGTGCGATGGAACAGGACAGGCTCCTGTGGAACCAGCGCCAGTTGTGAACGCAGCGAATCCTGCGTAACCCTGGCTATGTCCTGACCGTCAATCGCAATGCATCCTCCAGATACGTCATAGAGACGGTGCAGGAGCTTCACGAACGTAGTTTTGCCGGAACCGGAATGGCCCACCAACCCGACTCTTTCGCCCGGGTCAATGCGCAGGGAAAAGTCGCGGAAGAGTGGGAGATGATGCACGCCGTATCGGAACGTGACATGGTCAAAGAGGATTTCTCCATGCGTCACACGGATCGGGCGCGCGTCGGCAGAGTCAGCTACTCCCAGCGACTGGGAATAGAAGTCGACCATCTCCTCCATCTCGTTCACGCTTCGCTGCAGATTGGCGACGTGCTGACCAATATCGCGCAAATAACCATGCACGATGAAGTAGCTGGTCAACACAAAGGTAACGTCTCCTGGCGTCGCGCGACCGAACCGCCACAACAGCACTGCATACAAAGTCACAACCGTGCGCAATACGATCAGCACAATTTGCTGCACGCTGCCACTGCGCGTGCCAAACAGCCAGGTGCGAGACGTGCGAGCGCACCACTTATTCAGCACACGCTCGAGCCGGAGATCCTCACGCGCCTCAGCGCCGAAGGACTTTACTACCGCGTTACAGGTAATAGCATCGGCCAAAGCACCGCCGACTTTCGTGTCTTGCGCATTCGACAGGCGCGCAGCCGGAGATACATAGCCGAGTGACAGCGCAATCGAGATGGCGATATAGACTGTCGCACCTGTCGCAACGATCAGGCCCATGCTCAGCCAGCGCCACCCAAGCAGCAGCGAAGAGCCGGCAAGCACCAGTAGCGCCGGCAATAGTGCGAGCAGCAGCGTATCGTCCATCAAGTCCACAGCCCACATGCCGCGCGTGATGCGGCGCACTATCGAGCCGGCAAAGTTATTCGCCTGCCAGTCCGTCGAAAAGCGTTGGACGCGCCAGAATGCGTCGCGCGCAAAGCGGGACATCAGCCGAAGAGTCAACCTGATGATGCTGAGCAAGGCAAGATAACGACCCGCCATCAGGATGGTGCCCAACACGGCCATCATGAAGATCGCACGCACTGCGGTATTGACCGCTTGTGCGCGCAAGATCGTATGCGAGGCAACCGCATCCACGAGACGCCCGGAATACAGTGGCATCAACAAATCAGCAGCTGTGGCCACAGTCATGCTCAAAGCAGTCGCAGAGACAACTGTGGCCTCTCTTCGCCAATGGCGAAACAGAAACGCTAAGACGTCGCGCATGGCGTTCTTGCGGGAGGATTCATACATAACGGTCACCCGTCGGCAACAAATGCGCGCCTAAACATTTCCGCTTGGGCAAGCATGGTTGCAGTGCGATGAAAGCTGTCGGTTTGTGGTGTCCCGAAGGGTTCGACGCGATGGATCGCTGGGAACTTCTCAGCGTCTATCGCATTACAGCTGAGCGGGAATTGTCAGCCGAGCTTCGTCCCGGGAAGGTCCACACGATTCATTGCGAGAGCATCACCAGGTGCGTGTGAATTGAACATGTCGGTCCTTCCTTTCGGTGAGATGAGAGTCTGAGTATACCAAACTTTCATGATTTCGCTCATTGGAGAGAGGACGGTCTTAATTTTTCGAGCGTAACCCAGAGCGACTTGCGCGGCTACCCATGCGCGGGTGTACTTTGAACTCCGTCATGAGTGCGTCGAAACGCAAGGCAGCTTTGCGGTCTGCATGCCGTCTGAGGCCTTGAGCATGTGAGTTTTGACGTGAGTCTATGAAGACGATTATCAGATCTATATTGGTGCTCATCGGAACTTTCGGCGCAGCCTGCGGGCCTGTCGGCGCTCAGGTAAAAGCATGGCAAGGCAGTATTACGCTTCCGACTTATGAGGAGGGAGAGCCCGACTCCAACCCTCCATTTGATGTGTATTCAACCACACAGTTCAATTACCCCTACACGCTAAGAAAAAACCTGACCGGACAGAAAGCAGAGCATGTTTGGCGTGCGGTGTTTCTCGAAAATGAATACTTGAAATGCAGCGTTCTTCCTGAGATCGGCGGTCACGTCTATACGTGTATTGACAAGCTCAGCGGTTACCCGATGTTTTATGCGAATTCGTCGATCAAGAAGGCGCAGATTGGGTATCGAGGTGCATGGGCTGCGTTCGGCATCGAGTTCAATTTTCCGGTCTCGCACAACTGGGTTTCCATGTCGCCCGTCGATTTCTCATATGCTTCGCATCCAGACGGCAGCGCTTCGGTGACGGTTAGCAATATCGATCGCGTCTATGGCATGCAGTGGAGTGTCGAGCTGATTTTGCGGCCGGGCTCGACATTGCTTGAAGAGAAGGTCAGGCTTTACAACCGCAGCGATGTGCGCCACCGCTAC
>Ga0126381_100002560_pt1 | contig 19657 bp, 16 predicted proteins | sample PanSoiMetPlot_28_FD_96465 | JGI IMG/M metagenome (GOLD analysis project Ga0126381, IMG submission 96465) | Tropical forest soil microbial communities from Panama - MetaG Plot_28 | ecosystem: Environmental > Terrestrial > Soil > Tropical forest > Bulk soil | place: Panama | collected 2016-02-17
CTCAACTGTTCCGGCTCGACGGAAGATGTTAGTAGATCGAGCGCGCCACTAAAGTCGCCATTCAGATCGCGCAACTGTGCGAGGCAGTAGCTGGCAATCTTCTTCGCCTCTTCTGTTCCACGAAAGCCGAGTTGGCGCCCACGTTCCAGATGAAGGAAGGCATTCTGATATTGCTTCGTCTCAAACTCCGACAATCCGAGAAACACCCATGCGTCTGACTGCGTGCGGTTCAGGAGAAGGGAATTTGTCAACGCTGCGATCGATTCATCGAAACGGCGCGTCGTGTACAGCAGAATGCCCAAGTCGCTCCAGCCGCGGTCCCAGGCAGCATCCCGCTTGAGTGCACCTTGGTAGTACTCAATCGCCTGACGCACTTGTCCGTCTTGCTTCGCCCGCTCGGCCAGCACACGCAGATCGGCACTGGAACCCGCAATGTCTTGCGCGGAAAAGTGCGTGGGGTCTGCGGGCGCTCTAAGAACAGCTGCATATTCTTTCGCTACCTGGGTGTCGATCTCATATTTCTCCGGGCCCGCACTATTCGCTACGGCATCCTCTCCTGCAGCGTTCTCCGTCTGCCCCAACTCAGCCAGAATTCGTGCTAGCAATCGGTGCGCTATCGGCGACGTGGGATCCAATTCTTCCACCCGGCGTGCCACGGGCAACGCGTCTCCTGGCTGATGCAGTTTGAGCAAAACTGCCGCCAGGCGCACGTGCGCAATCGCACTTCGTGGCGTAACCTTCACCTGTTCCCGTAGTTGTGCGGCCGCGTCTTCGTACCGATGCTGGAAGTCCAGGGCGGACCCATAGGCGTAGTGCAAATACGCGGCATCCGGATACTCTCGCAGCATTCGCTGAAACAAGGTCGAAGCCTGATCGAAACGGCCCGAAGCCAGAGCCGATGCTGCCTCCCCAGCCATGTCCAACTGCGCATCCTTTGCGGGAGTAACTTGCTCGGGAAGGAGAGGAACCCGCAGCATTGCCAGCGCTAACCCGATCTTCACGTGTGGCGACAGATCGTTTCCGACACGTTTCGAAGTAAGCAGTTCCCAAGCGTCCTCGAAGCGGCCGTTCGTGTTGAACAACAGGGCGAGATGGTACTGGGCAGTTTTTTCAAGATCAGGCGTCGTTTCAAAGCTCAAGTCCCTGGTACGTAACAGCGATTGGTAAGCTCTGTCATACTTTCTCAATTCATATTGAGACAGCCCAAGGGAGGCCCAGCCCGGTCCAAATTTCGGCTGCGCATCTGTCACCTTCGTGAAGGCGGCCTCCGCTTCCTCTGGCCGATCCGACGCCACGCACAGCGTTCCTACATACCACCAGCCCTCCGTCCAATCCGGACGTTGTGCCAATGCTTGCTTGTAATCAGCAATCGCCTCTTCAATTTGATCCTCCTGGCTTGCCGTGGTGGCTTTCTGAACAAGGTCGTCGAACGATCCAGAAATCTGCTGCTCGTTTCCCGGAGACCTAATCGCGGAGTTTGGGTTTCTCGCGGCTGCGGACGCATCCTGGGCGCACACCACTCCCGCAGGGCACAACAGCGCCATGATCAGGCCGACGCCGGCTGTGATTGCTTTAGAAACGATCGCCCGGTTTCCCACGGGCGGATGCTAGCAAGCAGACGACACAGGCGTCTGTGATCTCTAACCATTTGCGCTAGGCGTCTTCCGTCGCTGCAAGCCACAAACATGAAGCTCCAAATTGTCATGTGTGCCCGATCACATTCACGACCCCGCTTTTCGCCTATCGTGTCTATATGTTCCAGCGCCGACGCACAGGCCGACGTATCCCCAGAGGCTCGCGTCGCACTTTCCTCCGCGGGTTGGGCGCAGCCGCATTGTGGAGTCCACTATCCAGATTATCGTTCGCCGGATCGCCATCCATACCAGCATTCGAGGAAGTCCCTCCTGCGATTAGTGGAATCCACTGGGTTCATACCGCGGGCATGACCGAAGAAAAGTATCTTCCGGAAACCACCGGCGCCGGCTGCGCTTTCCTCGACTATGACAGCGATGGTTGGATGGACATCTACCTGGTCAACAGCGGCAAGGCCGACTTCTTTAGCCCCTCTACACCGCTAAGAAACGCGCTTTATCGCAACAATCGTGACGGCAGTTTTACCGACGTCACTGAGAAGGCCGGGGTTTGGGCGGGTGGATACGGCATGGGCGTGGCAGTTGGTGACTACGATGCCGACGGCTTTCCCGACATGTACGTCACGCAGTACGACCGCAGCATCCTCTATCACAACAACAGGGACGGAACCTTCACTGACGTCACCGAGAAAGCCGGAGTCGCTGCTCCGGGATGGGCGACCAGCGCCGCCTGGTTCGACTACGACAACGATGGGCGACTCGATCTGTTCGTCTGCCGCTACGTCGATTTCAGCAAAGCCCGCAACATCTATTGCGGCTCTGGTCCGAAAGGGAGTCATCACTACTGCGATCCGCGAATCTATCCCTACATGCTCACCTGCTGCCTCTTTCACAACAATGGCGATGGCACGTTCACCGACGTCAGCAAGGAAACGGGTATCGCAAAATATCCCGGCAAGTTTCTTGGTGTCGTCGCCACCGACATCAACAACGATGGCTGGATGGATCTGTTCGTCGCCGATGACACCGTCGCCGATCTTCTTTTCGTCAATCGCGGTGGAAAGTTCGAGGAGATCGGTTTTCAGGCGGACCTTGCATTCAGCGCCGATGGCCGCACCCGTTCCAGTATGGGTACCGATTCGGCGGACTTCGACCAGGATGGCTGGATGGATTTATTCGTCGCCAACATCAACGAAGAGATCTTTTCTCTCTATCGCAACAAGGGCGACGAGACCTTCGAAGATGTCGCAATGCCCATGGGCATCGGCATGGCTACGCGTTCAATGAGCGGATGGGGTGCCCGGTTTTTCGACTACGATAACGACGGCCGCCTTGACCTCTTCCTCGCCAACGGCGCGCCGGACGACCGGATCGAAGAAATCTACAGCGGGTTGAACTACCGCGAGCCCCTGCTTCTTTTTCAGAACACGGGTACCGGCTTCAAGAACGTCAGCGCGGAAAGCGGACCCATCTTCGCGAAGTCATTTCCCGCGCGCGGCATGGCGATCGGAGACTTCAACAACGATGGGGCCGTCGACGTGCTCGTCTCTACCAACAACGGTGCCCCCGTTCTCCTCAAGAACAACATCGGCAAAGAAAATCACTGGCTGGGACTGAAACTCGTGGGCAAGAAGGCGAACATCGACGCCGTCGGGGCTCGCGTCCTCTATCAGGCTGGCGACCTGAAAGCCACCCGCATGAAAGTAGGAGGCGGCAGTTACCTCGCGGCCCATGACCCGCGGATCGTGCTCGGTATCGGCAAGCGCTCCCGGATTGACTCGCTAGAGATTCGTTGGCCGCAGCCAAGTACAGCCGTTAGCCGCTTCACCAACCTACCCGCCGACCGCTATATCACGATCGTTGAAGGCGAGAAGACGATCGCAGAATCGAAGTAAATTGGGGTAACCGCGAGAGGTAGATGAGTCAGTTGCCCTTCGGTTCGCCGCTAGATTCGAATCGAACTCCACCGACCACATTTCCAGACGCTAGGACCTCCCGCACTTTGCTCCGGTCGGGCCCCACTTGTTGCACTGCCTTCGCCAGCGTTTCGACAGCGGTCGACGTCGATGTTCCTTCGGAAAGGCGAAAAATCCATGGGATATTGATCGACGTCAGCGTGCGATCCGACGATATCGCAATGACCGGGACAAAGGCTTTCACCGCGATCTGCTCGGCTAGATGACTCGACGCACGATCGAGGCTGACGATGCCCACAACGTTGCTATCGAAGACCGCATGCACCAGATCGTCCGACGCCTTGCCCCACGGCACGTTCGACGCAATCGCAACAAGCGAAATGCGTGGCTCGCCCGCGCTCAGCCTCTTCAGGTCTTTCACGATCCCGTCGGCCTGTGCGGCTTTCTCCGCGTCCGGCCCAAACACCGCGATCCGGACTTCGTCTCCAGCAATCGCCTTTGCCGGTGGGCCCGCGTATGTCACGCCATCTTCGCCGACACGCGCGTACGGTTTCTCCATGGAAGCGATCTTGTATCGTATCTGCCCATCTCGTACCGTCCCCAGGTACATCGGACGAATCTGCTTATCGTTCGTGTCGAATGTCATATCACCCGTCACGCCCTTGTATTTCTGAGTGCCGTAGAGTGCGTCGCGAATCAGCGCCCGGTTCAGTCCAGCCTCGCAGATCGCTTTCAGCAGGATCTGCATTTGGTCGTAGGCGAGCGCGGCAAAGTGATCCGGCTTTTCGCTGTAGCGCTTTTCATACCGGCCCACAAATTCGCGCCACCCTGTTTCCGTGCTGCTGGGATCATATGGATACACCGCTTCGAATCCCTCCGCCGCCGGCCCCGCCTGTGCAAGGAGTTGATCGTCCAGCGTGCGGTGACTTCCAAACACCCTTTGCTTCATCCCGAGTTCGCGCATCTGCTCGAGGATCATTGCCGCCTTCCCGACATCAGTCCACAGGACGATCCCGTCCACGCGTGAATCGTTGATCACGCGGAGTTGCCGCCGAAAGTCCGTGTCATACGGCATGAACTTCTGCTCGATCACTACGGGATGACCAAGCCGCCGGGAAGCGTCGCGGAACTTGGGCACACCGAAACGCCCGTAACGGTCGTTCCCGCGGAGAATCGCCACCCGTTTCAGTCCGACTTCATAATAGATATGCCGAGCCAGCGTGTAACTCTGCACGCGGTCATCCTGGATATCGGTGAAGTACCAGGGAATCAGAGTCTCCGGAATCGTCGGATCGGTCGAAGCGCTGTTGACAATCGGTACCTCGGCGCGCAGTGCAACCCGCAACGCGATGTGCGTCGTGTCACCGCTGATCGAGCCGAAGATCGCCCACACTCTGTCGTCGTACACCATCTTCACGACTTCGTTGCTCGACGCACCCCAGATCGCCGAGTCGTTGTGCAACATCAACCGGAATGGCTTGCCGCCATACCCGCCCGCGGCATTCGCTTCTTCGATCGCCAGTGACGCGCCATTCAGCATCCGCTTTCCCCCCGCGGCATCCGGATGATTCTCCAGCGGTCCGATAAATCCAATACGCACTTCGGAGACATCCTGCGCAACAGGCAGATCGCGCGCCGCACCGTTGTACTCGACCTGATCAACATAATGCTGATAGTACGGCGCAGTGAATTTTGAGAACGGCCGCAGATCCTCCGGTTCTTGCGCATACGGCTTCATCGACCGCATCGCGGGACGCTCCGGTGGATGTGCTCCGCACGAGCACCCTGTGAACGTCTGGGCCCAGCTCAGGAGCGCAGACATCAGCACCAACAGCACGAGTTGCGCGGATCGTCTCATCGTCATCGCTCCTCTACAGATCAGCTGCGAAACATCGCGATCGCCTCGATCTCGATCAGCAATTCCGGCCGGCACAAAATCGCCTGAATGCCAGTCGACGCCGGCAACGGCTCGAGACCCTGCTCTGCGTAGAACGCCGTCCGCTCTTCGTTGAACGCCGCATAGTCGCGCTCGATGTCGCGCAGATAGCAGGTTGTCCGCACGATGTCCTTCCAGCTCGCGCCTTCTGATTCGAGCAACGCCGTGATGTTCTGGAATGTGCGCCGCGTCTGCGCCCGGAAATCGCCGATGTGAATGCTGTAGCCACTTTCGTCGATGCTCGCTGTTCCCGAGATCAGCAGGATCACAACTCCATTCAGATCGATCCTCACGCCGCGCGAGAACGAACTCGGCTTCGCATACGAGAAGGCCTCGTTCAACACATCGAGATTCGTGATCGCGCGCTTTTGCACCGGCGACTTACTTACGTCCTGTATGAGTTCCTGCACTGTCATGACGTTCTCCTTAGGAAACCGAAACTATTTCTGTCGAATTCCGTGACTCAATCCTTTCGCGGTCGCAACCCAGATATCGTCGCCCTGAAAATCCACTCCAAGGATGTAGTTATGTGCCGGAGCACTATCCACAGCCACCGGCGTTACGTTGCCCTGGTCGTCGCGCACATACATCTCCGGCTTGCCGCTATCGAGCGCCGGACGATACACCGCCCAATTCGTCCCGTCGTAGAAGGCCAAGCCCTTGTCCGTCGAAAACCACGCGCGATTCGCATCGATCGCCCTCACCTGGTTGGTGAAGTTGCTCGGTAGCCCGCTGTCTTTCGTCAGGAAGTTATGCCAGTTCCGCCCGTCGTAGCGGCTGTCGCCGAAGTACGTCGCGACCCAAAGGATCTTGTCCACATAGCTCACCGACGTCGTGATCTCGTGAATCAGACCCTGGTCCTTAAACAACACGATCTCTGTTTCTCCATCGGGATCGTTGTAATCCTTCCAGCCCTGTGTCTTGAGGTCGTATTCGAGCACTCCACCGCCCCACACGGCGTAATAAACCTTGTCCGGTCCAACCGTCACGTTATAGGTCCAGATCTCGTACATCGGGGTATTGCGTTCGTTGAACAGGCTCCACTGCCCGGTACGCGTATTTAGTCGGCTCGCCCCCGCAGCCGTTGCTGTCCACACGTACTCGTCCTGCAGCGCGACGCCGTACACCACGTCATTGCTTAGCCCAGAATTCAGTTGATTAAACGAATCGATCCTCCCCGCCGACACGCGGCTCAGCCCGCCCATCGTGCCCACCCACAGGTCGCCGCTGCGTTTGTCGAGAGCCAGCGAAAGCACCGCGCGATGCACCAGCCCATCCGCCGTCGTGAACACCTTCCACTTGCCGTCCTCCAGAACCGCAAGCCCGTTTTCCGTTCCCACCCACACACGATTGCCATCGACCAGCACGCAATACACATGGTTGTCGGGCAGTCCATTCGCGACGGTAAAGTTCTCCCAGCGGAAGCGCGGCATATCCGGCGTGGCCGCACATAGCGGAACGCTGATCAGCAAACACAACGAGACGAGCCAGAGTCTTGGTCTCATAACGTCCTCAGGTACTCGATCAAATCGTTCAATTCATCTTTGGTCAGGTCGTTGGTGACGCCGTGCGTGTCCTTGGGGTTGAACACGGTCCAGATTTCTTCCAGGCTCCGCGCCGACCCGTCGTGCAGGTAGGGCGGGGAATAGACGACATTCGTCAGGTGAGGTACATCGATCATCGGCGAGCGGTCGGTAGGCTTACCGCTCCCCACGTCTGCGAGCTTCGTGTTGGTGTACTTCGGCCCGCTGTGACAGAAACCGCATTGGTTTTCCCTTGGGATCGGACGCCCATCTTTGTAAGCAACGCGCTCGAAGATCGCCTTGCCGTGCTCCTGCGCCGGCGTCAGTTCGCCGCCCGGCAAGCGAAACCGGTTCGGCCGCATCGGCAGCGCCAACACATACGTGACCAGGTCCGCGAGCTCTTTGCTGTCGAAGCTTTGCGACCGATAGATGAACTTCTCGGTGCGCGGCCCGCACTCGGTCGCCATATTCGGATTGCCGCCATTCCACTTGAACGGTTCCGTCCCAGATAGATCCTCGAGCGAACGGTTGTCGACGATGTCCTTCCCGAAACCGTCAGGCTCCAGATCCCATTCCAGCCCATCGAATGTCGCGTCAATATGGCAGTTGCCGCAGCTGAACTGTCCCTGAAACGAATATTGCGCGTTGTGAAAGAGCCGCTCGCCTCGGCGCAGCGCGTCATAATCTTTCCGGCCGCCCAGATCGATCGTCGCGACGACTTCATCTGCATGGGTATCGATCACGCTGATGTTGTCATCCATGCGGTTGGCGACGTAGAGATGTCCACCGTCAGGCGACAGCCGCAGCCCACGCGGATTCAGACCCACCGGAATCCTCGCCACCACGTAATTCGCCGACGCCGACAGATCGTTCGCAGCGTTCTTGGGCGCCCTCCGCGAAAACGCAACAAGCTTCGGGACGCTGATGACCGTGATTGATCCCGATCCGGCCATGCTCACATAAAGCTTTGACATGTCCGGCGTGATCGCCACGTCGAACGGCATCGCAAAGTAGCGATCGAGTTCATCAAGCGGTAGTTGTGCCACGCCATCGAATTCAGATCCGAAGAGCGCCAGAGAATTTCCAAACACCCACCCATGCTCGACGTGCGCCATCGGAATCAGATTCTTCGGACGCAGCTGCGCCGCCACGCCCAGCTTTCCATCCCCCAAAAACGCAACGTGAAAGACACCGGCCACGTTCTCGAGAGAAATGCGATCTACCACCATCTGGCGTGTCGTATCGACCACCGTGATCTCCGACTGCGGAGGCACGCGGCCACTCCCAGTATTCCCCACCCGATTGCTCGCAATGCGCGGATACACATGCGTGCAGTAGAGTCGCTTTCCATCGGGCGACAACGTCAGATAACTGGCGCCGCGACCAGCCATCAACCGCTTGCGCTCCTGTCCGCTCGCAAGATCAATGACGGAGATGTCGTTGCCGAGTCGGTTCGCGGTGTAGATCGTTAGCCGTTCACGATCAATAACGACGCCTGTCGGCTCTGCTCCAGTGGCCAAGGTCTGCACGACTTGCAGAGTCTTCGTATCGATCACCGAAACCGTGTCGTCCCAGGAATTCGTGACATACACGCGCTCGCCGTCCTCCGACAGCGCCACCCCGCGCGGCACCGACCCGACGTCAATCCGCTTGAGGACCTGAGCAGCATCCGTTCCCGCCGACTTTGTCTCACCCGACCTCAAATCAACAACCAGCAACTGATTGGCACGCTCGCAGACGACGTAAAGCAGCCCGCCGTCCGGCGAGATAGCCATCTCTCCCGGCGAAAGATATTTCGGCTGCTCGCTCTCCGGCGTCGCTCGCAAGCCAATGGCAAACGCCCCGACAATCACCGCCAGAACTACAGAAGGGAACCATCGCCCGAACACTCCCGATCCAAACGATCGTCCGGCGACGTTGTCACGACGAGCCATCATCGCGGCTCCTCGACGCTAAGAATCCGATCCACCGCAAGACTCTGCAAAGTCTGCGTCTTGCCGCTCGGCCACCGAACAACTAGCTTGTCGATCTTTGTCGCCGGGCCCAATCCAAAATGAATCCGTCCGTCATCCTGTGACAGATATCCCGACCCCGCCACCCGCTGCGCCACCTGAGTGCGCCCGCCCGCCGACAATTCAAGCCGCGCTCCAATGCCGTCCCGATTGCTTCGAGTGCCTTTCAACTTGATCGTCAGCCAATGGCCGTTGCTCGTTGAAACGTTGTGAAACAGCTGCGCCGGACCACCCAGATTGACGAGAAATGCATCCACCTTGCCGTCGTTGTCATAGTCAGCAAAGCACGCGCCTCTCCCGACCGTCTTCACGTCAAAAACCGCGCCCGCTTTCTCCGAAACATCCGAAAACTTGCCGGCCCCCAATCCGCGAAACACCGAGTGCTCCTGCGGAATCAGGTGGATCAAACCGCCGTGATACGTCAAGATGTCGAGCTGCCCATCATTGTCGAAGTCATAGATCCCCGTACCCCAGCTCACGTACTGCGCGGTCTGCTGCGAAATTCCCGAGCTAGCGCTGATGTCCTCAAACTGATTCTTCCCCGTGTTTCGCATCAGCCGGTTGTAGCGCGAGTCCGTGACCCACAAGTCAAGCAGGCCGTCACCGTCGACATCCGCCGCTACCGGGCCCATCGACGACGTCGACTCGCCGTTCTGTCCGTAAGCAACTCCCGCCTCGGTAGCAATCTCTTCAAAGGTGCCATCGCGCCTGTTGTGGAAGAGAAAGTTCTCGGTCTTGTCGTTGGCCACGTAGATATCGGGATCGCCGTCGCCATCAAAGTCCGCCGCCGCGACGCCCATCGCGCGGCCTTTGTAAGCCGCGATTCCAGACTTCTCACTCACGTCTGCAAACGTACCGTTGCAGTTGTTGTGATAGAGAATGTTGGTGTCAGCTTCATAGTCGAGCGGCCCCGGATAGTTGTCCGCGGGGTAAAACGCCCGATACTTCGGATCGAACTTCACGTACCGCCCGACGAACAAATCGACGCAGCCGTCGCGATCAAAATCGAGCCACGCGGAGCTGATCGACCACCCTGCGACGTGAATCCCGGCTTTTTCCGTCACATCCTCAAATGTTCCGTCGCCCTTGTTGCGATACAGGATCGCCTGGCCATAACCGGTAACGAACAGATCCACGAAGCCATCGTTGTCGAAGTCCGCGGCGATCGCGGCCATTCCGTAAATGTTCGCTGCCACGCCAGCCTGTTCGGTGACATCGGTGAATGTCCCGTTCCCGTTGTTGCGATAAAGATGATTGTGCGGAGCAACCGGAGGCACCTGCTTCAGCGGATACGGATGAACTCCAGCTTCAAGCGGTTTGCCGCTCACGACATACAAATCGGGTAGGCCGTCGTTGTTGTAATCGAACCACACGCACCCGCCACCGGTACTCTCAAGAAGGGATCCCAGTTTCTGGGCGCCGAAATTGTGGCTGAACTGGATGCCGGCCGCTGCCGTTGCATCTTCGAATCGGATCGTCGAAGCAGGTTGGGCCTGTGCGAAAAGGGAAGAGGCCAATGTAAGAAAAGAAATAACCCGGGATCGCACGTCAATGACCTCCGCTGTGCGGACCGGAGTGCGAGCGCGTGAGGTCAACCGGTTCTGTCGATTTCACCAGCACCGCGGGGACGACGTTCTCGGGTGCCCGCTCCGGACCGGTATGACAGCCCACGCACACACGCTGCTCCCCGCGCCGCATCCAGTACCAGCCTCGCTCGCGCTCAAGCACCTTTCCTGCGCGATCAACCAACTCAAATTTTAGAGGCTGATCTGCAGGCACATGGACGAAGAACGAACCATCCTTCTCCACGTTTGAAGTACCCAAGAGCACCGTCTGTCCGCGCGCGTTCTGCGTATAGAGACGAACCCCAGTGATCGATCCCTCTGCAATCGTTGAAGACTTCGAGGTGTACGCATTCAGGCAAAGGACATTCGCTCCGTCCCAGTCATGAAGTCCCGACGGGTGTCGATGGGGAATAGCTCTCGCGCTCAGCGCCCGAGGCTGCACCAGATCCGCCCCCGACTTTGAGATAACCTGAGTAATCTCTCTGCCGTCCGCACTCCACTTCGCAATCGAGTACGCACTCTTGGAATCCGGCCGCCACGCACCTACCAAAGTTCCGGGCGAAGTCTCCGACACGTCGCCAGCGAATTCCCCGGCTGGTGCCACAACGTCCACCTGCTGCGCGAGGGCCGACGTGAATCGAGCCAAACGCCCGGCGCTCGCAAACACTACATCGCCCGAACTGATTTGCGTGCCCGCGAATCGAGCGGCGCCGTGATCGCAGCGATACGACTCCACGCCGCTCCCATCCGAATACACCGTGTACAGTTCGGCCGTTGCCCTCCCACCCAACGGGAACGCCGCCTGAAAAAGAATTCGCCCGTCTCGCAACACGTCCGAAGGAATCGCGTCGCCCGGCACACGCGTGAGCACCAACGGCTCTCCACCCTTGATGGGCATTCCTTCGATCTGAAAGATCCCGCGTACCTTGTGTGCGTAGACGATCCGATCTTCGGGCAGGTATAGCGGCAGAACGCAATCTTGTTGGCACGACGTCAATCGAATGGGGCTACCACCCGCGACGGCAATCTCCCAGATCTGCCACGGGTCCGATGCATGTTGCTTGCCCGCGAACAGCACCCGGGTCCCGTCAAACGAAACCGAGGCGTCGGACGATGCGAAAAAAGCGGGTACCATCACCCGCGAAGTCTTTCCGTCGAACACCAAAAGCTGGGCACCACCCGGGAAGCGATTCCCGCCATGCAACCAGGCCAATGGCTCGTAATGCGGAGTCGCCGTATAGAGAAGAGAAGTCCCTCCTTGGAATTCCCCTTGTGGTGTTCCCCAAACAACCGCCAGCGTTCCGGCGAATACCAGGCACGCTGCGATCCACCCTGCTCTCACGCGCGCCTCCCGCCCACCACCACATCAAACTCGGCACGCTTCGGTGCCAACCGCACATACTCTTCGAGGTCCCGCATCATCGCTGTGAATTGTTCGAAGGTCAGTGACTGCTCGCCATCACTCAGTGCCTTCTCCGGTTCCGGATGCACTTCCACCAGCAGGCCGTCCGCGCCCGCCACCGCTCCAGCGCGTGCGAGAATCGGCACGAGATCTCGAATTCCGGCTGCATGACTTGGATCAACGATGACTGGAAGGTGCGTGACCGACTTCAGCAGAGGGACGGCTGCGATATCAAACGTATTGCGAGTAACCGTATCGAAAGTCCGAATGCCGCGCTCGCACAAGAGAATGTTGGCGTTCCCCGCGCCCGCAAGGCATTCTGCCGATCGCAGCAGGTCGTGCAGCGTCGCTACCATCCCGCGCTTCAACAAGACCGGCCGCGCGCAACTGCCCAGGCGCTCGAGCAGGGAGAAGTGCTCCATGTTGCGCGAGCCGACCTGCATGATGTCGGCATATTCGGCGACCAGTTCCACGTCGCTCTCCGACATCACCTCCGTGACGATCGCCAGCCCAGTCCGCTCTCGCGCCTTCGCGAGAAGCTTGAGCCCCTCCTGTCCCAGGCCCTGAAACGAATAAGGAGACGATCGCGGCTTGAAAGCGCCGCCACGCAGAACATGCGCTCCTGCTGCCGCCACCGCCTCGGCCGTCTGCATCAGTTGCCGCTCCGACTCCACCGAGCACGGCCCCGCCATTACGATGAACTCGCCCGCGCCGAACGACACATCTCCAACTCGCACTACCGACCGCGCATACTCCGGCGTCTTCCTGACCCGATGGAATCCCGAGAACTGCTCCTGCCACTTTGCGCTCATGCCGCCGATAGAGATCCGTCCCTAAAGTAGCCAGCGGCCAACCAAGGGTCTGTGATCTACGCACGGCGCGGCTGTGACATGGGTGTGACGCGAGCTTCTAATGGATTCGTGCTATTGAACTTGGACGAGTGCGTCGGTCGACGCTCGGCAAGCAACCGAAGTACAACAGAAATGGACCTGTCGCGAAGGCGGGCTCAAGTGATAACTACATATAATCGTAGGAGACTGCCCAAGCCCAAAAAACAGTTTTCCCAGTCAAACATCCGTCTCGTGACGAATGTCATTCCGGCATCTTTTCTAAATGAAGATGCCGACTTCTCCGGCCGATGACTCTTTAGAATCGCAATATCTCTACTCCGGTGCGCGCAGGCCGCTACAGATCGCGGTGTCCGAAAACCAGACTGCGGGCTATAATCGGCGCCATAATCATTTTCAGGCCTTTTTTGAGTGCAGCGTTTTCGGTATCGGTAGCCGAATGAGATGCGCTCTAAACGGCTTTGCTGTGCGGCGATGCCTGTCGCGCCAGTCGCGGATGGATTCGACTGCGTTTGAAACAGACACGTTGGAGCAAGCGACGCAGTGCTACAGAGAAATGTGCTGCCGCTTGCACGTGCATCACGAAGATGCACGCTTACGATCAAATTTGCTGTAGGACTAGAGTTCAGATGCGCGCTGTTTGTGGTTTTCCGCCTTCGTTCGTCCAAAGCGTACCGCTGTCACTGATGGCACTCGACGTGGAGAGCGTTTTTAGCCACGCCGAAGCACCGGAGTGTGTCGCTGCGATCGCCGAGCACGCACACGATCCGCTGGCGTTTTGCTCAACGCCCGCTTTAGCTCTGCGAATCTAGGCGCACACCTCATCGGCTCGTGCCTTAAACGAAGTCGTGTGCTTCGTAGAACCCACCATCGCCGGAGGAAAATGTGAGTACTGGGAATGTCCCAATCGGAAAGGCGGCCCCTGTCCGAGTCCTGGTGGTTGATGATCACGAGCCTTGGCGCCGTTTCGTCACAACGACGCTCCAAAACAACGAACACTTCGTCGTCCTCGGCGAGGCCGCCGATGGCCTGGACGCCGTCCAGATGGTGCAACAACTCCAGCCGGACCTCGTTCTGCTCGACATTGGATTGCCCCGCCTCAACGGGATAGAGGCCGCAAAACAGATCGCCAAAGTCTCGCCACAATCGAAGATTCTGTTCGTGAGCGAGAATCGATCGCGCGATATCGCCGAAGCTGCCTTGGATACGCGCGCCAGCGGTTACCTGGTCAAGTCCGATGCCGGTAGTGAACTCCTGCCGGCTGTCGAAGCTGTGCTTGAAGGAAAGCGATTTATAAGCGCGAGTCTGGCCGGTCAGTTTTTGCTGACCACCGTTTCCACGTGGATGGCAATGCTCACTTTGGGGATTCTTTAACCGGCGGGACGCCGCAGACTTACTGCGGTTAGCCGGCCGCCCGTTGCGAAGCAAGTTCCAATGGGAGCGGCACCCGAACTCGAATCGTTGTCCCTTCTTGCAGCTTCGATTCGATCGCGATGATCCCGTTCACAAGTCTGATTCGTTCCTGCATGCTCGTAAGGCCGAGGCCTCTGCCTTGCTGTGCTGCTTCGACATCAAATCCTCTGCCTGAGTCGCTGACCGTCAGCCGTACTTCGTTCGAGTCTTCACTTACGTGCACTTCGACCCGTTTCACGCCGCTGTATTTCATGGAGTTGTGCAGCGCCTCCTGCAGAACCCGTAGCAGGCAAACACCAATGTCGAGCGGCAGAGCGCTGGAAACGTCGCTTTTAAACTGGATTTCCATTCCCTGGCGCTCGGCGAGCTCACTGCACCAACTTCTCAGGCCCGCAACTACCCCCAGATACTCCAATTTTGACGAATGCAGTTCATGCGATAGGGCTTGCACGTCGTCTGCGATGTCGGCCGTTTCTTTCCGCAGATCTCGCAAGCGACTTTGGACCTCCGATGGGTTTTGTTGCAGCTGCTCAAGTTTCACAGCCAGCATTGCCAGTCGCTGGTTGATGTCATCATGAAGCTCTCGTCCAATCCGTGCACGTTCCTGTTCCTGCGATTCGATCAACTTTCGGCTCATCTGCGACAGCGCGTCTTCCATCTGCTTGCGGCGGGTAATGTCCTCGGTGAAGATTAGAATCCCCCCCGGCGACCCTTCGGCGCTCCACCACGGACGAACTTCCCATCGAACCCACCTGGTGCCATGGCCATTGCGCTCCCAAAGGTCTTCTTCGGCCCGTAGAGTTTCTCCGCAAAGCGCGCGTTGGTGAACCTCTCTCCAGTGAGCGGGGATGTCGGGAAACAACTCGTAATGCAACCGGCCAGGTAACTGCGAACCATCGACCCCGAAGTCTGCACAGAAGCGATCACTCACTTGCAAGTAGCGCATGTCCCGGTCGAGCATGACAGCGCCAACCGGGACGTTTTGGACGAAAATTCTCAAAAGTTCCTGCCGCTCCTGCAGGGCCCCGGTCCGTTCTTCTAATGTGCGGTTCAGGCTCTTGAGCGCCTCTTCGGCTAGCTTGCGCTCGGTTACGTCCATGCTGACGCCGACCACTCGTAAGGGCGCGCCAGAGTCATTCATAAGAACCTGCCAGCGCGCGGCGAGCCAGTGAAGGCTTCCGTCCGGCCAAACCACGCGCCACTCGCCCGCGGTCGGTTGCCCGGTCTTAACCGCCTCCTCCTGCAACTCGATCACTCGCGCACGGTCATCGGGATGAATCAGATCTCGCATTTCTGACAGCGTTTGGTCGAAACTCCCTGCGCGCAACCCATACATGGATTCCATTTCCGGCGTCCAAGTGACAACGCCAGTGCGAATATCCCGCTCAAACGCTCCTATACGAGCCACCTGCTGCGCCAACCGCAGTCGTTCTGCACTGCAGCGTACAGCCTCCTCAGCCTTCTTCTCCTCCGTGATGTCCTGCACCATCGCGACCACTAGCGGGGACGGGTGGCTCTTCAGCAACGAAAGACTCAAGCGTCCCCACACCAGCGAGCCGTCGCGCCGGAAATACTGTTTGTCCAATTGATAATGGTCGATCGACCCCGCTCGCAGCTGCTGAAACAGAGCCCAGTCCTTTTCGGCATCTTCACGAGGAGAAAAATCCACGCAGTGTTTACAGCGCAATTCTTCCTCGCGGAAGCCGAGGAACCGGCAAAACGCGGGATTCACGAACAGCGGTTGCCCTTCCAGGGTCTCTACAACAATTCCGATCGGACTTGCGTTGAAAACGTCGCGGAAAAGCTGAGTGTCGGGCGTTCGGGTTGGCATTGCTTCGCCCATTTGAGCCAACGTGTATAACACCAATTACATGTAACAACAATCCATTTTGCGGTGCTGGAAGGCCATCCTTCCTTCGAAGCACTCAAGGGACCCTTTTGCCTCGGCCGCTTCTCCGCTGGCGTTTATTTACAAAAAGCTGTTCATTTGGAGAATGAAGGAAAAATCTTGTGATTGCGTCGCTCTTGATTCACACGCCACGCGATCGGCCGGGAGCCCACACTACTATCCAGAGCACGGTGGATAACCAGAAGCCTAAAAGCAGAGAACCAGCCTGACCAGGCATGAGATTCCTTGTGTCGAGAAAGCAATGGCGCGCCCTGAGAGATTCGAACTCCCGACCTTCTGGTTCGTAGCCATAAGGTAAATCAACGCATCTCTCTGATTCGGTAACGCTTACAAATTTTTCAGGGCGCGTGAAGTTGCACCCTTGTTGCACCCTCCACCGCAGGCGAACGAAACGCGTAACCACTCTTCGCCATTCTACTCGGCCTTAATCCCGCGACAGGAGCGCCTGTGTTGCCCTCTGTGCGCGAGTCACGACTCGGTCGGATATACGACCGTGGAAAAAGAAGTATGAGCAAAAAACGCCGGTAGCGTGTGTAAGAAATCCCGCCACAGCAGGCCCTACGTTGCCCTGTGTGCGCGCGTCACGCCTCAGGTCGAGCCTCAAGGCCGCCGCTGCGGACTCACAAACGTCTCGCCGCGAAGTACCGCTGCTATTCCTCGTAGTAACTCCGTCGCGGCGTTCGTTTTCAGGATGTAGCCACAGGCTCCGTTGTTCAGAGCGGCTGCCACGATCTCGGGATCGCTCTGTTCGCTTACGAAGAGCATTTTCGCCGTCGGGAGTAGCTGAGAGATTCGATGTGCGACTTCGATTCCATTCAAGCTGGGAAGACCAATATCCAACAAGATTAAGTCAGGCCTTAGTTCTGCGGCCTTTTGAATAGCTTGTAGCCCATCTTCGGCTTCGCCCACGATTTGCAGGTCAGGGTGCTGTCTCAGGGTGGAACACAACAGATCACGCCACGGCTCGAAATCATCCACCACGAGAATCCGTGATTTTGACGTTTGCAAGTAACCACTCTCTCTGTAAAAGGTTCACGCCCTCGCGGTCAGCAGAGGGAGACAAAACCTAACAGTGTGGCATGCAAGCGCGTTCGAGTCGTTGCGCGAGGACAACCTGGTTTTTGCCCTGTGTGTGCGAGTCGCATCTCAGGTCGAGACGAAATAGTCTCGGTTGCAGTAGGCGACCTTCGACATGTATTTGAAGGTTGTTCAAGCGCAACGACCGCTAGGCTGCTCGAGGGATATGTTTGAAGGTGAAGCCGCACGGCTGATGTCCCGCAGAAGACTAGCCCTCCCCAATTGCAGCTACTTCAAATAGGACAAATCTGGAAATGAAATACTTGATCGCTCTTTTACTGTGCTCGGTGCCATGCATCGCACAAACTGATCTCAAAACTGAACGCCTGCAGAAGATCCAAGCGGTGCACACCATTTTCGTTGATGGCAATAACGTCGGCGCTCTCAAGGCGCGCGAGCAAATCGAAAAGGGAAAAACGTGCGATCAACAGCTACGCTCAGCAACCGGCCAACGAGAGCCTCAACGGCAGAAGAAGAAGGCCTAGAGGCCGTGTACTTTGCACTCCTTAACAGCTTCATCTTCCTCTTGCTTATGCTGCCGCCTTGCGGCAGTGCTTTCGGATTGACCACCGAGGGCACGGTCAACAGAGAACGCCCCACTGCCACGAACCATCAATACAGCGGCCATGGACAAGGCCAGCAGGTGAAATTCAAAACCCTCGCCCCTTTGTTGTCCCGTCCAGTTCATAAACAACCCATTTGGAAGATGCACCATCAGCACAGCCACCGCCATGTTGCAGGCAATGCCGAACGCGGCCACGCGACCTAGGGCACCTAGGATCAGGCCGATTCCTCCCAGAAACTCAGCACAGATTGCCAGAAATGCAAAGACCGCGGGAATGCGCATCTGTTGGGTGAAGAAGCCCATGGTTCCAGAAAAGCCGTAGCCCCCGAACCAGCCAAGCGCTTTCTGTGCGCCATGCGCGAAAAAGATCACGCCCATGACGACGCGCAGGAGGGTGATAGTCCAATCATCGCAGGTAGCAAGCAGTTTGCGAATCATGCGTTGGCCTCCTTCATAAGTTCGCGGATTATATCTAAAGGTAGGTAGAGAGAATAGCGTGGAGTTGGCAAGTGTGACCGATTGAAAACTGTGTGGTGGTTCATTCAGTCTTGAAGGACTGGAAATTCTGTCAGTAGGGATGACAATACCGATGACTAGAATGGCTCAACTTCGTTCCGTTGATCCGATTCTGACAGAGGAAATGTTCCCATCAGGAGTTGTCGATGCCATTTCCTAAAGCAAACATACTTGTTGTGTTTTACTCTCGTGATGGCTCCGTAGAATCGCTTGCTAAAGCCGTCGGTGAAGGAGCCCGTGAAGCCGGAGCCGAAGTCCGGCTCCGTCGCGTGCCCGATATCGTTCCTCCCGCTGTGATGGCCAAAGTTCCCGGCTGGGCGGAGCGCAGCAAGGGAATGCTCTCCGAGTACGGAACCCCAACGCATGCCGACGTAGAGTGGGCCGATGGAATCATATTTGGCACTCCGACGCGGTTTGGTAACACGTCGGCGGAGTTGAAAGCCTTCATCGACAGCCTTGGTGGTCTGTGGTTTCAAGGCAAGCTAAACGGAAAAGCATCTGGTGCCTTTACTTCCACATCGGGACCGCACGGCGGAAACGAGACGACGGTTGTGTCGCTGTTCATCCCTATGGCGCATTTGGGATTCATCATTGTTCCGACCGGGTACACTCACGAAAAGGTTGTTCAGGGTCACGGGACGCCTTACGGAGCGTCATCGGTTTCCGGACAGACCATGACTCCTCCGACTCCGCACGACCTTGAGGTTGCGAAGCATCAGGGTGCACGCGTCACGCAAGTGGCTGCCGCTCTGAAGGCCGCACGGTAACGCGAGTGCTGACATCGGGAACGATAAGTGATTCATCTGCCGGGCGAATTGTAACAAGGCGATTTCACTCAAGTGGAAGACGCATGTCACGGTCGCCGCAACAAAGCGACTCCAAAGATTAGGAGCAATAGCGAGGACAAGGCTCCTTTCACCGGAATCATTTGAGCTCCAATGACGCCTACAAGACTCTGTAGAATTAGGGGGACTGGCAGCCGCAGCAGCACGAGTGCACTCATTGTCAGTCCGATCGCCCCGACAGCAATGAGAACGATCGCGGCCGCTGTTCGCATCCGCTCATTGTAGTTGCTGCCCAGACGGGAATACAGCAACTTTCCCAGGAGACACCAATCCGTTCTTGACACCGATACTCAGACCCCTTGGGCAACCCTAGCCCACTACCTAGTTGGCGATAACAGATTTTTCACCAACCGTGGGGGATACGGAATCCGATTTCTGCGGGAAAGATAAACTTTGTCGCGGCTGCTGGCAGGCCTTAAAAGTGTTGTTTCCCCACCGAAAGGTCCATCGGTTGCTCAAGCGGCCAGCGTTAAGTCTGTCCTGTTTTTCATGCAATTGATCATCGCTTCGAGCCGATGCTCGTCAAAACCTACGACTA
>Ga0126381_100002561_pt1 | contig 19657 bp, 17 predicted proteins | sample PanSoiMetPlot_28_FD_96465 | JGI IMG/M metagenome (GOLD analysis project Ga0126381, IMG submission 96465) | Tropical forest soil microbial communities from Panama - MetaG Plot_28 | ecosystem: Environmental > Terrestrial > Soil > Tropical forest > Bulk soil | place: Panama | collected 2016-02-17
ACCAACGCTCCACCTGTCGGTGATCTTCGCCCTCTTCTTCATTCCGCAGATCTTCTTCTACGGCATGAGCTCACTCATCGGTGCCATCCTCAACTCGCGGGGAAGCTTCGCCGCACCGATGTGGACGCCGATCGTGAACAACATCGTCGTCATCGCTGTCCTCGTCATGTACGTCGTGATGGCAGGTATCCACAAGACCCCGAGCACACTCTCCGGCGGTGAGGTCGCCCTGCTCGGCCTCGGTACAACGCTCGGCATCGTCGCGCAGACGCTGGCTCTCGGGCCGGCCTTGCGCCGGGTCGGCTTCCGCTGGCACCCGCGAACTGACTTCCGCCGCAATGAGGTCCGCGAGATCGGCCGGATGGCCGGCTGGATGTTCGCCTATATCGCCACTACCCAGGCGGCGTTCCTCGTCACCACTAAGGTCGCGGGGGATGCCACTGGGGCTGGCATCGTCCAGTACAACTACGCCTGGCTGCTGTTCCAGCTTCCCTACGCGGTCGTCGGCATCTCGGTCATCACGGCGCTGCTGCCGCGGATGAGCGCGCACGCCGCGCAGCGCCGTTATGGTCTGGTCCGCCAGGACTTCTCAGCCGGTGTCCGGCTATCTGCTGCGATCGTCGTGCCGTGCTCGCTCGTACTGGCCGCAATTGGCCCGGACCTCGCGCAGCTATTCCTCGGCCACGGTGCGATGCGGCCCGCCGATGCGCGGTACACCGGCGTGGTCTTCGCCGTGTTCTGCCTGGGGCTCGTGCCCTACATGGTCTTCCAGTTGCAACTGCGAGTGTTCTACGCGCTGCATGACAGCAAGACCCCTGCGTTTATCGGGCTTGTCGCGATGGTGGTGAACATCGTCGCCAACGTTGTCGCGCTCGACACGCTGGACCGCCAGTCGGTGGTAGCGGCCCTCGGAGTGGGATTCGGACTCGCCAACCTCGTCGGCATGGTGCTCGCCTGGCGGATCCTCAGCCGCCGGCTGCGCGGTCTCGAGGGTTATTTCATCAGCCGGTCCCTCGTGCGGATGCACGCAGCCGCCCTGCCGGCCGCGTTGCTGGCAGTTGTGGCCGGAATCCTGACTGACAACTCATTCGTGGTCGTCGTCATCGGCGGCGGCCTGGCGAGCTTGATGTACCTGCTGTTTGCCAAGGCTTTGCGGGTCGATGAGCTGACTGGCCTCCTCCAGGCCGTGCAGGCGCGGCTGAGCCGCTGACCAGGCTCGGCGCCAGCCCAGCTTGCGTCTCCGCCAGGTGAATTCGATCGCTCGGGCTGGTAACGGTTTGCAGCCACCTGGATACAGGGCAGCCGTTGAACGGCGCGGCGGCCTAGCATAGATGCCAGCACCGTTGTCTCGTCTGCATCGTCGTGCCTGCAACTCTGCTCACCTACGGCATGCGAGGGGAGGTCCGAGGGCTCCCGCGCCTTTGTCCAGTAACCATGAGCACCTATACCTCAGACCCAGGCACCAGGCTCGGCGGCCGGTACCGGCTGGAAGATCGCATCGCTGCGACCGGCGGCTGGTCAGCCTGGAAGGCGATCGACGAGATTCTTGCCCGGCCAGTGAGCGTCATCACTTTCGCTGCCGGATTCCCGCGCCTCGAGCAGGTAGTTACCGCTGCGAGGGCAGCGAGCCGGCTGACTGATACCCGGCTGACCCAGGTGTTCGACGTCGAAGACAGCTGGGATCACGGCTACATCGTGCTCGAGTGGCCTGTCGGAGAGACCCTGGGCGACCTCGTGTCGGAGGGCTCAATCGATCCGCATGCGGCGGCGCGGATCGTGGCCGACGCGGCTGCGGCCTTGTCCGGGGCGCATGCCGCCGGGCTTGCCCACCTGTGTCTGCGGCCCGACGCGATCCGGTGGACGGCAGCCGGAGGAGTGAAGGTGACTGGCCTCGGCATCGACGCAGCGCTGTCCGGCGTGGCCGTCGACGACCCGGAGCTTGCCGACACCCAGGGGCTCGGTCAGCTCCTCTACGCGGCGCTGACCGGGCTCTGGCCGGGTTCCGACACACCGGACCTACCGCCAGCCCCTCAGCCGGGCGGGCTGCTCCCTCGGCCCGGTCAGGTCCGGCCAGGTGTGCCGACGGCCCTAGACGAGATCACCTGGCGCGCCCTCGCGGCGCCGGGCCTGGACAGGCAGGCGGCGTACCAGTCGCCGGCTGAGCTGGCCGCTGCGCTGGCCGCTGCCATTCCGCCGGTGCAGCTGCCAGCCCTAACTGCGCGGCGCAGCTACCGCGAGACCGAACGTACCGAAATAGGCTGGGATCAGGGCGCCGGCTGGAACGACTACAGCATGCCCCAGCCTGCCCGTTCCCTCCCCGAGTGGCACGGGCGACCTCGCAGGCGGGGGATGATGCTCGCTGTCAGCCTCCTCGCGGTGGTCGCCGTTGCCGGCGCAAGTGCCGGTGCCCTGCACCTACTGCACAAGCCGGCCCCAGCCCGCGCCGCGGGCAGGACGCCCGCTGCGCGATCGAGCCAGGCCGGCCACGGAACGACAGCCATCACCCCCGTCTCGGCCAGCGGGTTCGACGCGCTCAATCCCACTAATGACGCCGCCGATGAGAACAGCAGCCAGGCGCCGAACGTGCTCGACGGCAATCCGGCCGGGTGGAGCACCCAGGAGTACATCGGCGGCAGCAGCGGCCCCAGTCCGACCTTCGGGAATCTCAAGGCGGGCACGGGGCTCATTCTCGACCTGGGCAGGCCAGTAGCGGTCAGGTCGGTGACGGTGACTTTCGGCAGCGTGCCCGGCGCGGACGTCGAGATCAAGGCCGGCAGCTCGAATACGAGGAGCCAGTCGAACCTCGACGCGATGACCACAATCGCCAGCGGCAGCGACGTGTCGGGTAGCTACACATTCACGGTGCGGCACAGCGTTGCCGATCAGTACCTCGTCATCTGGTTCACCCAGCTGCCTCCGCTGGCCGGGAGCCCTGGCAAGTATGCAGCTCAGATCTACAGCGTCGTAGTGAAGGCGGCGTCGTAAGGCGGATGTGACCGTCGTCACGACCGCCGCCCGCCCGTTTGCCATCATGAGGTGATCAGAAGACAGGGTGCCCGCGGGTTGTCGCCGGGTATGCCCTGCGCGGTACCGGGACGGGGGGAGGAAGCGACGGATCCGCACGATCAGCAGCCCGAGCGCTTTGTCCCGCCTCCGCAGCGCCAGCCGTACGGACCGGCGTCGGCAGCTGAGGAGGGCCCGCCGGACGCCGAGCTGCTGCAACGACACGTGGCCGGTGATCCCGACGCCTTCGGCACGCTGTTCCGCCGACACCGCGAGCGGCTCTGGGCGGTGGCCGTCCGGACCCTGGGTGATCCGGAGGAGGCGGCCGACGCGCTGCAGGACGCCATGATCGCTGCATTCCGGCGGGCTAGCAGCTTCCGCGGCGACTCGGCCGTTACGACCTGGCTACACCGTATTGTCGTTAATGCCGCGCTTGATCGGATGCGTCGGCGCGCAGCGCGTCCGGCTGCCCACGGGCAGGACGAGGAGGTCCTGGATGCTCTCGCCGCTAGCGGGCGCCCGCTTTTCGACCCGTCGGGTAGCACCGACACCTCCCTCGATGTCCAGGCCGCGCTCCGCACCCTGGTGCCCGATCAGCAAGCCGCTCTGGTTCTGGTCGATATGCTCGGCTACTCCGTTGCCGACGCGGCCGACGTACTCGGCGTGTCTGAGGGCACAGTGAAGAGCCGCGCAGCGCGTGGGCGAGCCAAGCTGCTACCCCGCCTCGCGCACCTGAGCACGGGGGCGGTCCCGGCGCAAGACCGCCGGAACCAAACAGCCGGCGGGCGCGTCCTACCCGCACGGGATGGGGGTGAAGGCTCGTGATCCGCCGGGACAGGCACGCCAGTGCGGACCAGCTGGCCAGCCTCGAAGCCGGCGACGTGCGACCGCGCAAGGCGGCGCGGATCGAGGCGCACGCAGCCGGCTGTGATCGCTGTAGCCAGCTCCGCCGCCAGCTAGCCAGCCTGCCGAGCATCCTCGCCAGCGTGCACTACCCGCCGATGCCCGAGAAGGTGTCTGTCGGCATCGAAGCCGCATTCCGGGTCGAGGCCACACAGCGCCTGTCTGCGATGCCGGCCAGCGAGGCGGGCCGTCGTGAGCTGCCAGGCGCGCACCGCAGGCGAGGTTCCGGGCAGGGCTGGCAGTTGCCACGTCTGTCCGTAACCGCGACCCGGCTCGTTGCGGCAGCTGGTGCGCTGGCGGTTGTGGCCGCCAGCGGCTACGCGATCGCGTCCCATGCTGGTAACGGCGCGACTTCATCGCCGTCCGCTGGATCGGCGGCGGCGCCTGCGCAAGTCCAGCAGATGAGTGCCGGACCCGACGTCACCTACGGCCGCCCCGGCGCAACGCATACCATCCACTCCGTTCAGTCGAGCGCCAACTTCGTCCCGGCGTCGCTGAGTACGGAGGCGACCAATGCGGTTCACGCCGCGCAGGCCAGGGGCGCCTCGGCTGCCGAGCCGAGCCTCAGCGCACCCGGAGCCTCTCGGGCGCAGACCAGTGAGTCCGCCGGATCCGCCGCTCCTCGCTCTGGCGTAGCCAGCCGCCTGGCGGGCTGCATCGATCTCATCGCGCCAGGGCGGACGGTGCTCCTGGTCGACCTGGCCCGCTTCGACGGGAAGGCGGCCACCATCATCGTGATCGCCGCGCTCGCCGCAAGCCCTGCCCAGGCGTGGGTAGTCGGCTCCTCCTGCTCCGCCTCGGACAAGGACATCCTCGCCCACGCCGTGCTCGGCCACCTGTAGCACCGCATGCTCGGGGCTGCGCCGGCCGACCGTACCCGGCTACCGGCCGGGAATCTCGCGACGGGCCGGCTGGTTATGCGGGTGGGCCGGTTGCACGGCTGGCGAGAGAGGGACTGACACGCAGTGAGTGAGCCTCGTGACGTGATCATCATCGGCTCTGGGCCAGCCGGTTACACCGCGGCCCTGTATGCCGCGCGGGCGAGACTCCAGCCCCTTGTTTTCGAGGGGTCGGTCACGGCGGGTGGTGCGCTGATGAACACCACCGACGTGGAGAACTTTCCGGGGTTCCCGGACGGGATCGTCGGCCCGGATCTGATGGACCAGTTCCGCAAGCAGGCCGAGCGGTTCGGCGCCGAGCTTGTTCCCGACGACGTCACCGAGGTTGATCTCAAGGCGACGCCCAAGGTTGTCAGGGTAGGCGAGCACACGCATCTGGCCCGTACGGTCATCATCGCGACTGGCTCGGGCTACCGCGAGCTCGGCGTGCCCGGCGAGAAGCTGCTCTCCGGACACGGAGTCTCGTGGTGTGCCACGTGCGACGGTTTCTTCTTCCGTGAGCAGGACATCGCGGTGATTGGCGGCGGCGACTCGGCGATGGAGGAAGCGACATTCCTGACGCGCTTCGCCCGGAGCGTCACGATCGTCCACCGGAGAGACACGCTGCGGGCGTCGAAGATCATGCAGGATCGCGCCTTGGCGAACCCGAAGATCCAGTTCGCATGGGACAGCGAGGTAGCCGAGATCGTGGGCGAGGACCGGGTGGCCGGAGTGCGGCTGCGCAATGTCAAGACGGGCGAGGAGAGCACGCTGCCCGTGACAGGCGTGTTCGTCGCGATCGGCCACGATCCGCGCAGCGACTTGTTCACCGGCCAGCTGGCGGCCGACATGGACGGCTACCTGCAGGTGGAGCATCCCTCGACGCGCACCGCAATCGAGGGTGTTTTCGCGTGCGGTGACGTCGTCGACCGGACGTACAGGCAGGCGGTGACAGCCGCCGGGACCGGCTGTGCGGCAGCCATTGACGCCGAGCGATGGCTGGCCGAGCACAAGGAATGACCGGAGTGACCACGGGGACCGCCGGGAATGGCAGCGGTCGAGATTTCTTGGCGGTAGTAGCGGACCCGCCGGCGGGTCCGAGTGTGCTTGTCCGGCCGCAGGGGCCGGGACGATACCCGCAAGGTGGAAGGAAGTCCGGGAAGTGGGCGTAACCAAGGCAGTAACCGACGCGACCTTTGAGGCCGAGGTGCTGAAGGCCGGCAAGCCGGTGCTGGTGGATTACTGGGCCGAGTGGTGCGGTCCGTGCCGCCAGGTCTCGCCGGTGCTGGAGGAAATCGCGGCCGAGCACGCCGAGAAGATCGACATCGTCAAGCTCAACGTCGACGACAATCCGCTAGTCACCCAGCGGTACGGCATCATGAATATCCCGACGATGAGCGTCTTCAAGGACGGCGAGGTCGTCAAGCAGATCGTAGGTGCTAAGCCGAAGTCGGCACTCCTGCGCGAGCTGGCCGACTTCATCTGATCTCGTTCCGCAACCGGGTCCGGACGGACAGGGTCGGGCCGGGTCGGACAATCGCTGACCCGGCCCGACGCATGTCAGGCCTTCAACCGCCGCGGCAGCCCTCAGGCCAGCCGGAGCGGCCGCTCGGGCTGCATCGAGCCAAGCAGCCGTTCCAGGGCTACCTCCACGTCCTCGCGCCAGGACAGGGCGGTCTTCAGCTCTAGCCGCAGCCGCGGGAACCGAGCATGCGGCTGGACCGTCTTGAATCCGACGGCAAGCAGGAAATCCGCCGGCACGACGCAGGCCGGCTGGGTCCACTTCGTGTCGCCGAACGCTTCGATCGCCTTGATTCCGCGTCGTGTCAGATCCTTCGCGAGGCCCTGAATCAGCATCCGGCCGAGGCCGCCACCGGCGAATTCGGCCATGACGTGGGCCGTCATGAGCAGCACCGCGTCCGCGCTCACCGGGCTTGTCGGGAAAGCCGCGGCGCGCGGTGTGTAGCTCGGCGGCGCATAGAGGAGATAGCCGGCCGGAACGCCGTCGACATAAAGGACCTTGCCGCAGCTCCCCCACTCGAGGAGCACGCTGGAGACCCAGGCTTCCTTCTCCAGCGCCGGGTCGCCTACTTCGAGGGCGCGAGCCTGACTGACGGGATCAAGCTCCCAGAAGACGCACCGGCGACACCTGGGCGGCATGTCGTCCAGATTGTCCAGCGTGATGCTTGCGAGTCGGCGCGACACCGTGATCCCTTGCGGTCAACTCATCGGCCCGGTCATCCAGACGGCGTGCATCCGGGCAGCGAAACTGCGGCCAGTTCCCGCGTCCCGGCCGCTCTGGGCACATCGTACCCACGTCCGTCTCAGCTGACCCCACCCGATCAGGCGATCTCGACCATCGTTTCGTCAACAGTCGCTCAGATCATCCTTCGGCCGGCCACGGCCGGATCTGGGGATTTTCCCGCGCCAAACAGAGCTATCCGGCACGGTCGGTGCATCATCGTTATGTTTCACGTGAAACTGAGGCCGAGGGATCCGGCGCGAGGCCTTCGCAGAAGGCGGAGCGCGGCCCTAGCCCGCCGTGCGCGCCTCGCTGTCCGCCGCGGCGCGGCTGACCGCAGCCACGAGGCTCTCGACCTCCTCGACAGTGGTGTCGAAGGCTGTCATCCAGCGCAGCACACAGCGCTTGCCATCCGCTGTCTCTGACCACTCCTGAATGCTCCAGTCCCGGAGCAGCCGGTCGGCGAGGGCACGGCTCACTTCCGTGAATACGCCATTGGACTGCACGGGGTGGGCGAGCCGGACCCCGGCCACGTCGGCCAGGGCAATGGCGAGGCGGCTGGCCATATCGTTCGCGTGCCGCGCGGTCACCAGCCACCGGTCTCCGTCCAGGAGGGCATCCACTTGCGCCGCCAGAAATCGCATCTTCGAGGCGAGTTGCATGAGCTGCTTCCGGTGGTACTGCGCGCCCGCGTCCAGGCCCCCGGTCATGACCAGCACCGCCTCGACGCCCAGTGCGCCATTCTTGGTGCCCCCGAAGCTCAGCACATCGGCGCATGCCGCGATGTCGGCCAGCGAACAGCCCAGGTGGGCTGCCGCGTTGGCGATCCGGGCTCCGTCCAGGTAGATCAGCAGCCCGTGCGCCCGGCCGAAGTCGCGTATCCGCCGCAGCTCGGTCAGCGAGTAGCAGGTGCCGAGCTCGGTTGCCTGGGCGAGCTGCACGACACGTGGCTGGACTCGATGCTCGTCGCCCACTCCCGACAGTCGCGTCGCGATCAAGTCCGGTGTCAGCTTGCCGTCGAGTGCTGGGATGGGGAGAAGCTTGCAGCCGAGTACGCGCTCTGGCGCTCCGCACTCGTCGACGTTGAGGTGCGAGGTCTCGGCGCAGATGACTGCCTCGTACGGGCGCAGCAGCAGGCTCAGGGCGAGCATGTTGGCTCCGGTCCCGTTGAAGACCAGGTATCCGGTCCGCGCTCCGGCGGCGGCACACAGCCGGGCGATCGCCGCCTCTGTGATCGCGTCTTCGCCGTAGGCGACGGCGTCACCCGAGTTGACCGATGCGAGCGCAGTAAGCACCGCCGGATGGACACCGGCGTGGTTATCACTACCGAATGTCCGTCCTGCCACGGTTGTCACGGCTGGCTAGCCGAGGGCAGGGGCCGCTCCCGGTGCGCCGGACTGAGGCCGGGTGACATGGTCCGCACGATCCGCTCCAGGTCGTCGAGCGTCGCGAACTCGACGACAATCTTGCCCCTGCGCTGACCGAGTTCGACCTTGACCCTGGTCTCCAGTGCATCAGAAAGCCTGTCGGCCAGATCCCTGAGTGCCGGTGCGACCGGGCCCTTCGTCCCCGTCTGGCGGCTCTTCTGCGCCGGACGAGCGCCCAGTGCGACGATTTCCTCAACTGCCCGGACCGACAGGCCTTCCGCGACGATCCGCCGCGCTAGTTCGTCCTGCGTGTCAGCATCCTCCACCGAGAGCAGGGCGCGGGCGTGACCGGCGCTCAGCACGCCGGCCGCGACGCGCTTCTGCACCGCCGGCGGCAGGCTCAGCAGCCTGATCGTGTTGGAAATGTGCGGTCTCGACCGACCGATGCGCCTGGCCAGCTCCTCGTGCGTCACCGAGAAATCGTCTAGGAGCTGCTGGTAGGCCGCGGCCTCCTCCAGCGGGTTCAGCTGCTCCCGGTGCAGGTTCTCGATGAGGGCGTTACGCAAGAGCTCGTCGTCCGAGGTTTCGCGGACGATGGCCGGGATAATGTCGATGCCGGCCAGCTGGCAGGCCCGCCACCGGCGCTCGCCCATGATGAGCTCAAACCGCCCGTGGCGCGCCTGTCGCACGACCACCGGCTGAAGAAGCCCTACGATCTCGATGGACGCCGCGAGCTCCGCCAGCGACTCCTCGTCAAACACCTGGCGTGGCTGCCGAGGGTTCGCGACGATGGCATCGACCCGGATCTCGTCCAGGTAGGCGCCCGAGATCGGCACCGGTGCCACGGCGGGCGCCGCCTGCTGTCCGGCCGCCGGCAGCGGCGAGATCGGCCCCGTCGGGATCAGCGCGCCCAGTCCCTTGCCGAGCCCGCGCTTCGGTTGCGGCATCCTTATACCTCTCGCCATCGCGCAGCCAGGCACCCGGCCACGGTCGGGGGGTTCCTGGCAGCTAGTCGTCCGCTGCTCATACTGCCAGCAACCGCAGCCACAGCCGACGCCAACATCGAGGCTGCGGGCGCCGGCTAGCAGCGGCGACAGGTAGGGCGGCTCCGGCTCTGGCTAAGCCGGCAGCCCGGCGTTACGTCCGGCCAGCTCCTTGCCCGCCTCCAGGTAGGCCTGCGCCCCCGACGAACCTGGGTCGTAGGTCATGACCGACTGCCCGTAACTGGGCGCTTCTGATACGCGGACGCTTCGCGGAATCACCGACTCGAGCACGACCGCGCCGAAGTGCTCCCGCACCTCGTCGGCCACCTGGGACGCCAGCCGCGTCCGCCCGTCGTACATCGTCAGCAGGATGGTCGTCACCGACAGTGCCGGGTTCAGGTGGCTGCGCACGAGCTCGATCGTGCGCAGTAGCTGCTCCAGGCCCTCCAGGGCGTAGTACTCGCACTGAATCGGGATCAGCACTTCTGGCGCAGCCACCAGCGCATTGACCGTGAGCAGCCCTAGTGAAGGCGGGCAGTCGATGAAGATGTAATCCAGGTCCGATGTGTCATAACCCGCCAGCGCGCGGGCCAGTCGTGATTCCCGCGCCACCAGCGGAACCAGCTCGATCTCAGCGCCCGCGAGGTCGATCGCGGCGGGCGCGCAGTACAGCTGGGCGAACCCGGATACCGGCCGGATGATTTCGCTGAGCGGCCGATCCTCGACGAGCACGTCATAAACAGAGGTGATCCCGGAGTGGTGCTCGATGTCCAGCGCGGTCGATGCGTTTCCCTGTGGGTCGAGGTCCACCACGAGCACCCGGGATCCGTGCATAGCCAGGGCAGCGGCGAGATTCACCGCAGTGGTGGTCTTGCCGACTCCGCCCTTCTGGTTCGCGATCGTGATGATCCGGCACGACGACGGTTGCTGCCAGCTCTCACCGCCTGACCGCGCCACAACCGCAGCCCGCGCCGCCCTAGCGATCGGAGTGTCGGCGGAAGCTGGATAGACCACCGGAACCCCCTTCTCGGACGCGATGACGTCTCCCGGACCGGTTTCACGTGAAACCCTCGCGAGTGCCTGCCGGACGCGATCGGGCACCGCGGCGGCGTCGCCTTCCCCTGTCGCACCCTCCGGCAGGTCAGCCGTCCGGCGAGCCGGAGCCGACTGTCGAGCCCTGTCATCCGCAGTCCCCGAGCCTAGGGGACCAGTCGCGTGCCCGTTGCCTGGACTGGCAATCCCGCGCACGCCTGGCCAGCCGAGACCCGGGGTTTCCGGCCCGGTCTCCGTGTCGGCCGCCGCGCGGGGGCGCAGACGCCGAAGGGCCCTCTCCGGCCAGCCGAGGCCTTGCGTCGAACTCGTCATAGCGCAGCTTCTCCTCGACGAGCCGCGCCTTCCGGCGGCTCAGCAGTTCCCAGCATTCCGGTTCCGCCTGGTCCGTAGCAGCCGCTGTGCCATCCAAGCACAACCGGGCCACTCCAGCCCTACTCCCGGCTTGGCGCCGCGTGTCTACCCTCGGCCGCGACGGCTACTCCCCGGCCGATCGTGCCGCGTGCGAAGGGGAGCCGGAACGGTAAAGGTGACGACCGTCGCCGAGACTACGCCATCCGGGCTTCGCGCAACCTCTACCCGGGCGTCGGTGATCCCGAGCCGCGCAAGCTCTGGCCGCGCCCGCGCCAACTCCGCCGGTGCCGTCGCACCTTTCATCGCCAGTACCCGTCCGCCGCTGCGAGCCAGCCCCGCGCTCAGGCCGGCCAGCCTGTCCAGCGGAGCGACAGCGCGCGATGTCACCACGTCGGCGGAGAGCTTCCCGGCCAGTTCCTCACCCCGGCCCCGCAGCACAGAAGCGTTTCGCAAGTCGAGGGCCGCGACGCACTCACCCAGGAATTCCGCCCGCCGAGCCATCGGTTCCACGAGCGTCACGCGTGCGTGCGGAAGCAATATCGCCAGCACGATTCCGGGCAGCCCGGCGCCCGAACCCAGGTCGACGAGCGAGCAGCGCGCTGGGATCAGCCTGCTGATGACCCCGCAGTTCAGCAGGTGCCGGTCCCAGATCCGGGTCGCCTCCGCTGGCCCGACAATGCCACGCTCAGTGCCTACATCCGTGAGCAGCCGCGCGTACGCCTCTGCCTGGGCAAGCGACGAGCCGAACATCGCCGCTGCCTGCGCTTCCGGCCGCGAGGCCAGGTCGCCGTCGTTGTCAGCCGACACAGGTCACCCGGGTCTGGACGATGACGACCCCGATTCCCGCACCGCCCCGGTCAGCCGACGGGCAGCACAACGACGCGCCGCTCCGGCTCCTCACCCTCCGACTCGCTCCGCAGCCCGGCCGCAGCGACTGCGTCGTGCACGATCTTGCGCTCGAACGGATTCATCGGCCAGAGCTTCTTGGGCTGCCCTGTTCGCCGGACTTCCTCGGCAGCATCCTGTCCGGCCTCCGCCAGCTCCGCGCGGCGGCGCTGCCGGTAACCGCCTACGTCCAGCATCATTCTCGTTCGGTTGCCGGTCTGCTGATGCACCGCGAGCCTGGTCAGCTCCTGCAGCGCCTCCAGCACCTCACCGCGCCGTCCGACAAGCTCGCTCAGCGTGGCCCCGACGACCGAGACCACCGCCCGGTCACCTTCCACGTCCATATCGATATCGCCGTCCAGGTCGGCGACATCGAGCAGGCCCTCGATGTAGTCAGCCGCTATCTCGCCCTCGAGTTCCAGGTCCGCGACGCTCACCCGTACCGGGGCGGCCCCTTCGTCGGGCTCAGCCGTGTCGCCATCCCCACCGTCGGTCAGCTCATCCCGGGGCTCGCCATCCGCGTGCTCCGGCCCGCGGTCCTCCGCCGGGCGCGACGCGACGCTCGCAGTGCCCTCGTCGTCGGCGCTAGCGCCCTCGACTACCGCGTCCTCCTGCTGGCTCATGCCAGGATCCTCCTCGAACGCACTCCCCCGGACCGGATCGCCCAGACCACCCAGGCCGCTCACCCTCGCAGCACGGCCGCTCCGCAGAACGCCGGTCAGCGTTTGCCTGAGCGCTTGCTGCGGGACTGCCGCTGCGTCTGGCGCCTCACGAGCTTAACCTCAGGAAGCTCCTCCTGCGGTTCCGGCTCAGACCGACCCCGGCCAAGCCGCCGGAGCACGCTGGCCGCGGAGGCCGATGCGCCTGAGCCATTCGCGGTCGCGCCGTTAGCTCCCGCTCGCTGCGGACGCACCTGCGCCTGGCCGCGAGACCCCGTTCCCCTGGCAGGTGTGGCCGCCTTGGCCGCCGCCCCGCCGCCCGTGCCCTTCCCCGAGCCGCCGGTCAGCGACCTCGCTGACGCTGGAGCAGGAGTGGTAGCCGCGGCCCCGTCGGCCGCAGGCGGCGTGTACGGGTAGCGCCGGCCAAGAATGTACTGCTGACCCATCGTCCACACGTTCGTCGTCACCCAGTACAGGACAAGCCCGAACTGCCAGTACAAACCGGTCAGCGCGAACAGAGGCATGATGTAGGTCATGTACTTCTGCGACGCCGCCATCGGGTTGTCTGGCGTCGCAGCCGGCATCATGCCGCGCTTCTGGCTCTGCCGGATCGTAAAGAAAGTCGTCGCCATGCTGATGATCACGAAGACCAGGATCACGAGCTTGGCGTGCAGCGGAACGTACAGCTTGCCAGTGAACAGCACCTTGTCGGAAATCGAGGCGCCGAGTATCTTCGCCTGCTGGCCGGCTTCCACCATGGCCTTCGGCAGGTGGTAGGACGGCGTCCCGCCGTGGTACAAGGCGATCGCCCGCAGGACGTTGAACAGCGAGAAGAACAACGGCAGCTGGAGGACGAACGGCAGGCACCCCATCAGCGGGTTGACCCCCGCCTCCTGGTAGAGCTTCATCGTTTCCTGGTTCAGCGTCTGCCGGTCGTCCTTGTACTTCTTGCGCAGCGCGGCCATCTGCGGCTGCAGCGAGGACATGGCCCGCGTCGTGTGCATCTGCTTGATGAACAGCGGCACCATGATGAGCCGCATGAGCACGACCAGGATCACGATCGAGAAGAACCAGGTCCAGCCGCTGGTAGCGCCGAACGCAGGCTTCAGCAGGTAGTAGATGTGCGTGAATACCCAGCCGACTGCCTCATAGAGGTAATTCAGTGGATTCACCTGCTAGCTCCCTTGTGCTCTGGTCGAGACGCCCGCGCTGCTGACGTCGCTTGCCGCCACGGTGACGGCTTCCTGCTCCCGGTCCCGGCGCGGAACCGGATCCAGGCCGCCGGGATGGAACGGATGACAGCGGCTCAGCCGGCGCACGGCCAGCCAGGAGCCCCGCAGCGCACCGTGCACCTGCACTGCCTCCAGGGCGTATGCGCTGCAGGACGGGTAGAACCTGCACCTGGGTCCCAGCAATGGACTGACGTATCGCCGGTAACCAGTCAGCAGCAGTATCAGCAGCCGGGCAGCCACTGATCCCGGACGGGACTCGTGGCCTGCCCTGACGCTCACCGGCACGTCACCCACCTTGCCGCCTCAGCAATACTCTGATAACCAGGCTGACGTCGGCGGCGAGATCTGCCTGGCACGCTCCGGCCGCACTCGGCGCGGCACGCAACACCAGCAGGCTACCCCCCGGCAACGACCCCAGATAACCGCGCATGAGGTGCCGCAGCCTACGGCGCAGCCGGTTCCGCACGACCGCCGAGCCAACTTTCTTACTCACCACAAATCCAACGAGCGGGGGCGCAGGATCGTCCCGTCGCACGAGCAGATGGCCCGTTACGAGCGGTCGGCCAGCCCGGCTGCCAGCGCGGGTCGCGGCTGTGAAATCCACGCCCCGCCGCATCCGTGCTCCTGCCGGCAGCATGACGACACCCGCCTCCAGGGGCTCAGACGCTGACGCGCTCGCGGCCCTTCCGGCGTCGTGCCGCCAGGATGGCGCGGCCCGCCCTAGTGCGCATGCGCAGCCGGAAGCCATGCGTCTTCGCCCGGCGGCGATTGTTCGGCTGGAATGTGCGCTTGCTCACAGGGTCTCCAGGTGCGTCAAGTCTGTCGTCAACGCGGTCGCAATCAACGGATCACATCACTACTCAGCCCGCGCCGACCCGGCCAGTGATCAGCCGGTCGGGCATCGGCATCCGTCACTACCAACAACAGCCGACACGGGACTTCATCCGCTGACGGGGCTCATCCACCTGACCGGCCCACCTGCATCAGGCCGTAGTTCAACTGCACCGGGGTAGCCGGATGACTACACGGTACGCGCAGGCCTTTCGGCCGGTCAAACCGGGCGCTGCCCGGCGCACTGTCATCGCAGACCGCCATCGCACAGGGAGTGGAGAGACCTGTCCGCTCCGGTGCCGGAGTGCGCAGTTTTCCGAACGGAGCACGAACGCCAGCCCTAGGCTGTGGATACTGCCGTCTGGGTCCTGCGGCCTGCACAAGCACAGCGTGCACACGCTGTGGAAAAAGCTGTTGATCACAATGTGGGGGGCTCGGGGTGACCGGCCAATGAGCGATGACGACCTAGCGGACGTGTGGGCGCGCTCGCTGGCCGACCTTGCGGACATGCACATCGAGCCACACCAGCGGGCCTGGCTGCAGCTCACCAGGCCGCTCGGTCTGGTTGGCAACACCGCGCTGATCGCCGCCCCCAACGAGTTCGTCAAGGAGCAACTCGAGACGCGGCTGCGTGCCCTGATCACCAATGCATTGTCGAGGGAGTTGGCACGCAGCATTCAGCTTGCCGTCACTGTCGACCCCGCCGTCACCGCAGAACTCGGCCAGCACGGCCGCCACCGGGCCAGGCATGGCCCGCTCGATGACGAGGACGTCACTGGCCCGATGCCGGTGATCCACGGCGGCGGCGTGGCCGACGATGTCGGCGACCTCAGGCACCCGCACCCAGTGCTCGGCGAAGCGCCCGCCCGCACCGGTTCGGGTGATCCCGGATCCGAGCACACCGCCATGGCGCCGCGACACGAGCGCGGCTCGTTCCCTGCTGGCACGTCGCCGTCGCCGGGCGGCTTCCCTGGCACGCGCCCTGCAACCGTCGGCCTTGATTCCGGGTCAGCCAATGGGTCCGGGCACGCGCGGCCAGGCAATGGCGCCGTGAACTCAGGCGTGAATGGAATGCCACCAGTCCGGCACCCGACCGGGCCAGCCGGGGCCGCGGCCGCCGGCCAGCCCAGACCGGGGCTCACCAGGCTCAACCCGAAGTACACCTTCGAGACGTTCGTGATCGGGTCGAGCAACCGGTTCGCGCACGCCGCCGCGGTGGCCGTCGCAGAAGCCCCGGCGAAGGCCTACAACCCGCTGTTCATCTACGGCGACTCCGGTCTGGGCAAGACGCACCTGCTCCACGCGATCGGCCACTATGCCCAGAGCCTGTACCAAGGGCTCAAGGTCAGGTACGTCAGCTCAGAAGAGTTCACCAACGACTTCATCAACATGATTAGGGACGGCAAGCAGGAAGGCTTCCGTCGGCGCTACCGGGATGTTGACGTGCTCCTCGTGGACGACATTCAGTTTCTGGAGAACAAAGAAGGCACCCAGGAGGAGTTTTTCCACACGTTCAACACGCTGCACAACGCGAGCAAGCAGATCGTGATCTCCTCGGACCGAGCGCCCAGGCGGCTGGTCACGCTGGAAGACCGGCTGCGCAGCAGGTTCGAGGGCGGCCTCCAGACCGATGTCCAGCCCCCAGAGCTCGAGACCCGGATCGCCATCCTGCGCAAGAAGGCAGACCAGGACCGCCTCAACGCGCCGGCCGAGGCCCTGGAGTACATCGCCTCCCGGATCTCCACCAACATCCGCGAGCTCGAGGGAGCACTCATCCGCGTGACCGCGTTCGCCAGCCTGAACCGCCAGTCGGTTGATTTGCAGCTGGCCGAGTTCGTGCTCAAGGACCTGATCGTGGAGACGCACGGGCCTGAGATCAACGCCGCCACAATCATGGGTCAGACGGCGTCCTACTTTGGCCTGTCGATCGACGACCTCTGCGGCAGCTCCCGCTCGCGGGTTCTCGTCACCGCCAGGCAGATCGCGATGTATCTGTGCCGTGAGCTCACCGACATGTCCCTGCCGAAGATCGGCCAGCAGTTCGGCGGCCGCGACCACACCACGGTCATGCACGCCGAGCGCAAGATCCGGTCCCTGATGGCCGAGCGCCGCGCCATCTATAACCAGGTGACCGAGCTCACCAACCGCATCAAGCAGCAGGCCCTCTCCGGGTGACTGGTCCGTGACCCGGCACGCAAACCTCGCGCCGCACACAATGCACGCACACAGGGTGTGGATGAATCTGTGGACAGGCGTGGGATATGCGGAGGAAAACCGCAGTCGACCAGAGGGTAACGGGCTAGTTGCGCAACGGCGGTCAGCTGCCACCCCCAGCCGTACAGGCCCCTGCCCCCGGTCAGCCACATCGGGTGTGGACGCCGACTCGGCCTCCTGCCTGCGCCGACCATGGTTATCCCCGGGATCCACCGTCCCTACGACGACTACCACTCTTATCAGTAACGGATCTCAACCCTAAAAGGAGGGCGACCAGTGAAGATCGTCCTGGAGCGCGACGTCCTCGCTGACGCGGTCGCCTGGACCGCGCGCGCCCTGCCTGCTCGGCCCACGGTTCCGGTACTGGCCGGAATCCGGCTCGAGGCGGCCACCGACCTGGTGCTATCCAGTTTCGACTACGACGTCTCTGCGCAGGCCACAGTGCCGGTGACGACGGAGGAGCCGGGCAGCGCGCTCGTATCTGGGCGGCTGCTCGCGGAGATCAGCCGCAGCCTGCCGGCCAAGCCGGTACGCATCGCCGCTGGCGAGGGCCGCGCGGTGCTCACCTGCGGCAGTTCCACGTTCACACTGCTGACCATGCCGGAAGAGGAGTACCCGGCGCTGCCGGAGATGCCGCCCGCCGCCGGCACTATCGGCAGCGACGCCTTCGCCACCGCCGTCGCGCAGTCGGCGACGGCAGCCGGGCGCGACGACACTCTGCCCGCCCTGACCGGGGTGCGGATCGAGATCGACGGTGACACGCTGACCATGGTGTCGACCGACCGGTACCGCCTGGCGGTTCGCGAGCTGCGCTGGGTCCCGGCCCGGCCTGACCTGCGCGCCGCGGTGCTCGTCCCGGCCAGGGCCCTGACGGAGACCGCGCGGTCGCTCACCAGTAGCGCTCAGGTGTCGATCGCGCTGGCCCTGCCCGGCACCGAGAACGGGACCGGCGACGGCATGATCGGATTCGAGGGCGCGGGCCGCCGGACGACCACCCGGCTGCTGTCCGGAGAGTTCCCGCGCACCGCTGCGCTGCTGCCGAAGACGGAGAATGCGGCCGCCGAACTGCCGGTCGGGCGGCTCACCGAGTCGGTCCGCCGGGTAGCGCTGGTTGCGGAGCGCAATACCCCAGTCAGGCTGGCGTTCAGTTCGGGCCAGCTCGTGCTTGAGGCAGGGACCGGCGACGAGGCGCAGGCCGAGGAGGTCATCGAGGCTGACTTCTCCGGTGACGACCTGTCCATCGCCTTCAATCCGCAGTACCTGCTGGACGGGCTGGCTGCGGTTGACTCCGACACGGTACGGATCTCGTTTACCGAGCCCGGCAAGCCGGCGCTGCTGACCGGCAAGCCAGGTCCCGACGGAACACCGGAATTCCGTTACCTGCTGATGCCGATCCGGCTGAGCTGACCGCACTGCCTCTCATGATCGCGAAGGCATTGCGGCGACGGTCTCAACCGGTGGTTGCAACAAGCAGCGGCGCGAGCCGACCGTAATTGCCACGGAGTCTTCGCGATCATGGAACTAGGGTTCTACTGTGCACCTAGCCAGGCTGTCGCTGACCGACTACCGCAACTACGCGGTCGCGGACTTCGCGCTGGAGCCGGGTGCCACGACGTTTCTCGGCGAGAACGGCCATGGCAAAACCAATCTGCTGGAGGCGGCGGGTTACCTGGCTACGTTCGGCAGCCACCGGGTCGCCACCGACGCCCCGCTGATCCGCCAGGGCGCCGCGCAGGCGATCGTGCGCGGGGTTGTCGCCGCGGCGGGCCGGGAGAGTCTGCTGGAGGTCGAGATCAACCCTGGCCGGGCGAACCGGGTCCGGGTCAACCGGGCTCCTGCCAGGCCGCGCGATGCGCTCGGCGTCCTGCGCTGCGTGCTGTTCGCGCCGGAAGACATCACTATGGTGAAGGGCGACCCAGAACAGCGGCGGCGTTATGTCGACGACCTGCTGGTATCGATGCGGCCGCGGTACGCAGGCGTGCGGGCCGACTACGAGCGTGTGCTTCGCCAGCGGACTGCGCTGCTGAAGTCGGCGAAGGCTCGGGGCGCGGTCCCGGCCGAGGCGCTGCAGGTGTGGGACGACCATCTGGTGAGCGTGGGCGCGACCCTGACCGCTGGGCGGCTCCGCCTGATAGCTGCGATCAGGCCCTTCCTGGCCGCAAGCTACAGCGCAGTCTCCGGCACGGAGCGGGACACAGACATGCGTTACCGCATGTCGGTTGTCAGCGGCACGGACGGGTCAGCTGGCAGCCCTGCCAAGCCAGAAGCCGACGATCCCGACCCCGATCCGGAGAAGCTGGCCCTGGCGCTGCGCGATGCGCTCGCGGCGCGGCGCCGGGCTGAGCTAGACCGGGCCGTTTGCCTGGTCGGACCGCATCGCGACGACCTCGAGCTGAGGATCGGCGGACTCCCGGCGCGCGGCTACGCCAGCCACGGCGAGTCCTGGTCGCTCGCTCTCGCGCTCCGGCTCGCGGGGTACCAGCTGCTACGCGGCGAAGGCGAGGATCCGGTGCTTATGCTGGACGACGTCTTCGCCGAGCTGGACAGTGGCCGCCGGGACCGGCTCGCCGCGGTCGTCGCGGGTGCGGAGCAGGTGCTCGTCACCGCGGCGGTCGCCGAGGACGTACCCGCTAGCCTGGCGGGTGCCCGGTTTGGCGTCGTGAATGGGGTAATCACCAGTGCCTGATCAGCGTGACGACGACCAGCTAGGGCTCGCCCGGCAGGCCCTCGCGGCGGCCCGGACCGCTGCCAGAAGCCGCGGGGCTCGCCCGTCCGGCGGCGGTAGCGCTTCCGCGACCGGTCAGGCTGGCCAGGCGGCAGCAACTCAGCCAGAAGCCGCGATTGGCGCACCGGTTAGGAGCGAACGGCACGCCACCGCTCCGGGATTCGCCGCCCAGGTGCAGCGAGACGACCCCATGCCGCTGGCAACCGCGATCGACGGCTTGCTCGACGCCGAGGGCTGGGCGCTGGCCGCAGCCACCGGCTCGGTTTTCGGGCGGTGGGCCGAGATCGTCGGACCGGACCTAGCAGGACATACCACTCCGGAACGCCTGGCG
>Ga0126381_100002562_pt1 | contig 19652 bp, 15 predicted proteins | sample PanSoiMetPlot_28_FD_96465 | JGI IMG/M metagenome (GOLD analysis project Ga0126381, IMG submission 96465) | Tropical forest soil microbial communities from Panama - MetaG Plot_28 | ecosystem: Environmental > Terrestrial > Soil > Tropical forest > Bulk soil | place: Panama | collected 2016-02-17
CTGGCGGCAAAGGGTCACGCGCCGGGATTTCTTTCTTCCGTGGATGGCCGCGGCGTCCCCGTCCGCGGCATCAGCGCGTCAGCGGCGGCTATGTTCGGCGGCGTGATCCTGAATTATTTCGCGCCCGGAAAGGTGCTGGAATACATCATTGCCTCTTCCGCCGTTCTGCTAATGGGCACCTGGGTCAGCATTATCATCAGCCATATAGGATTCCGCGGCCGCTCTCCCGTGGCCGTTCACAAATTTCCTATGCCGTTGTATCCATGGGCGAGCTGGATTGTTCTCCTATTCATTGGCGGCATCGCCTTGATCATGGCGACGATGCTGCAGATGTATGTGCCCATTGGTTTTGTCGCGGGTTTTTACGCCATCCTGATGGCGCTTTATGGGCTGGGCGCAATTCGCCCCATCCTGATCGGCCAGGACTGACATGACGCGCGCAGATGTCCCCCTCTCAATTCGGGAGCTGGACGAGAAGGACGCACTCAAAGATTTCCGTGCGCGCTTCGCGCTGCCGCCCGGCGTGATTTATCTCGACGGCAATTCCCTGGGCGCATTGCCCGGCGCCACTGTGCCGCGCTTGGATGATGTCATCCGGCGGGAGTGGGGCGTTGGCCTGATCCGCAGCTGGAACGATCATGATTGGGTGGGAGCATCGAGGCGCGTGGGCGACAAGATTGCTGCCCTGATCGGCGCGAGTGATGGTGAGGTCGTGGTCGCGGATTCGACCTCAGTCAATCTCTTCAAGCTTTTGATGGCCGCCATTGCTGCGCGGCCTGGCCGCAAGATCATCGTGTCGGAAGCGGGGAATTTCCCTACTGATCTATATATCGCCCAAGGCATCACGGCATTGTTGCCGGGGCTGTCGCTCCGTGCCGTAGCCACCGAGGAAATTCCCGATTCCATCAACCAGGATGTCGCAGTCCTGTTGCTCACCCACGTCCATTACAAAACCGGGCATAAGCATGACATGGCGCGCATCACGGGGCGTGCCCATGAATGCGGCGCATTGGTGATCTGGGATCTCAGTCACAGTGCGGGCGCAGTGGAGGTCGATCTCGGCGGCACCGGCGCCGATCTCGCGGTGGGATGCGGCTACAAATATCTCAATGGCGGACCGGGCGCGCCCGCCTTCCTTTATGTCGCCCGCCACCTGCAGAAGGACTTGAAGTCTCCCATTACCGGGTGGTTTGGACATTCCGAGCCATTCGCCTTTGCCGGCGAATTCTATCCCGCACCCGATGTCAACCGTTTCCTGAGCGGAACGCCGCCCGTGCTGGGCGTCACCGCGCTGGAAGTGGGTGTGGATCTTCTAGGCGAAGCACCTCGCGACCTTCTTTTTCAGAAATCACGCGATCTCTGTTCGCTCTTTATCGAGTTGACGGACTTATGCCCTGGGCTCGCGCTCGTGACTTCACGCAATCCCCAGACGCGGGGAAGTCATGTTTCGCTTCGTCATCCCGACGGTTTTTCTGTTGTCCAGGCATTGATTGCGGAAGGCATCATCGGCGATTTCCGCGCACCCGACATTATGCGCTTCGGCTTCGCCCCGCTTTATCTGAGCTTTGCCGATGTATGGCGGGCAGCGTCTTCCTTGCGCGACGTGCTGGCGATGCGCAAATGGGATGATGCACGCTTTCGCAGACGCGCGCGCGTGACGTAACTTGTCGAACCCCCAAGCACATTAGTCACAAAAATCGCCCGCCATCCCGAGGCGCTATCCACAGCGAATTCAAGCCGCTTGAGCAGGAAAGCGCGGTCCAGTGGGCCGTCGGTCAAAAATAGAAATTCATCCCGAAACTGAGCGAGAGCGAATAATTGTTTCGATCTCCCATCGAGAGCGGCTGATAGCGGGTAATAAGATGGAGTTCATAGCCGTCGGCCAACGCGAAAGAGAAGCCTGGACCCACGCGCCAATCGAACTCGGTGCCGTGGAAGATGGTATTTCCCGTCCGGATCGACTTGGTCTGGCCATTCTCCTGAACGACGGAATAGGTCGCCCGGCTATCCCCATAATTCACTTCGGCCATGCCGGCAGAGAGAACGATGTTCAGAAAACCGCCGATCGGCACATAATAAAGCGCGTCCCCCGTCAGCATGTTGATGCGGAGATTATCCGGCGTCTGTTCCCCCCGGCTTGTGCCATAGCCGAGTTCGCCGGCTAGATTCAGATTGTCAAAGCGGTAGCCGGCGTGAAAGTCGCCCCCGATCGTGCTCTGCGGAAAAGTGGTTGTGTTTGCTTGATTAACATCAAGGAGGTTGGCGTTGAGATTGACTCCCACATAGGGGGCGGCTTCGGCGGCCCCCGACGGCAAAAGCAGGGCCGCGGCGGCGGCAATCAGAGTGCGTTTCATGATCAATGCGATTCGATACCAGACCAATTTATGGAGGGCCAAACAGAAGAGCCGCTAAATAAGCAGTAATCCGATCGCGGCGAAAGCTGGTAAATTTACGACAGGCACCCAAATTTCGAGTTGGCGGGCCCCCGGCGGTGGCCAACCGCCCGGAATAGAGGCATACGCGTGATGTTGATGATAAGTCCGGCGTGGCCCAAAGGGACAAAGCCATGAAAACAGCCATTTGGATCGCGGCAGTTGCGCAGATCTTCGCTGCCTCACCTTCTTTCGCTCAGTTGTATGCCGCCGCGGACTTCAACAATCTTCATCAGCCGAACGATACAGTCCCGGGCGCTGATGCGGGCTTAGGCTATCGCTTGGGACAATATTTCGGCGTCGAAGGCGGGTACGAAGGCGCCTATAGCAACATCCCTTTCAGTGGCGCCTATCTGGTGGGGATACTCTATTTGCCGTTGGGCCGTACTGGCTTCGAAGTCTATGCGGATGCTGGCGGCCTCGTGCTGACCGGCGAGACTACGGACACCACAGGCACATTCACCCATTGGGCCTCAGGTCTGCGCGCCGACGCCGGGCTCCAATATGACATTACGCCCGTCTGGGGGATCCGCGCCGCCTATCGTTTTCAGACGCCGTTGGCGCATATGACGGCCGAAACCATTGGCCTCACCTTCAGCTTCTGAAACTCTGGTCCCTTCAGTTTCCGATCGCCGCGCCTGCGGGACTGCGTCCATCATTGGCGCCATAAAGCACCCGCTTGCCATTCTTGGTGCTGATGATGATGCCCTCGGCCGCGCCCCAGGGACGATTGTCGGTAAAATGATAGCCGTCGCCTTCCAATTCCTTGCGGACCTCGGGTGTCACGGCGTCCTGCTCAACATAGATCGTGTCGGGCATCCATTGGTGATGAATGCGCGGGGTGTCGATCGCAGCTTGGATGTTCATGTGATGGTCGATCACGTTGAGGATGGATTCCAGCGTGATGGTAATAATGCGCGAACCACCTGGGCTGCCCGTCACCATGAAAATCTTGCCGTTCTTGGTAATGATTGTGGGGCTCATGGAGGAAAGCGGTCGCTTGCCGGGCTGGATGGAATTGTTGTCGCCCTGGAGCAACTCGTCCATATTGGGCGCGCCCACCTTGGACGTGAAATCATCCATTTCATTGTCGAGGAAGAAGCCCGTATCGCCCGCGATGACCTCCGCGCCAAAGCCGCCATTGATGGTGTAGGTGACTGAGACGGCGTTGCCGTCCTTGTCCACTACGGAATAATGGGTGGTCTGGGCGCTTTCATGGGGCGCGACTCCGATCTTCACCTCGGCCGACGGTGTCGCCTTGACCGGATCAATCTTGGCGCGGATGTCGGCGGCGTGCTTGGCGGATAGCAGCTTGTCGATGGGATTCTTCACGAAGGCGGGATCGCCCAGCGAGAAGTTGCGGTCCACATAGGTATGACGCATGGCTTCCACCATATAATGGACGCTCTTTGCGGAATGGACGGGATATTTGCCCATCGGATAGCCCGACAAGATGTTCAAAATCTCGCACATCGAGGTGCCGCCGGATGATGGCGGCGGCGAAGAGATGATGTGATAACCGCGATAGTCACAGTTGAGCGGCGCACCTTCCGTCACTGTGTAATCGGCAAAATCCTTCATGGTGAGGAGGCCGCCATTTGTCTTCGACGCGTCGACCACGCGTTTTGCAATATCGCCCTTGTAAAAGACGTCGGGGCCTTGCGCGGAAACCTCTTTCAGGGTGGCGGCCAATTGCTTTTGCACCAATCTGTCGCCGGTCTTCCAGGGCTGGCCGTGATTGAGAAAGATCGCCGCCACATTGGGCTGTTTGGCGAAGGCGGCATTGCCTTCGGCATATATGCGCACATCGCCGTCTTGCAGAATGTAACCATCCTCGGCCAGCTTGATGGCCGGCGCCATCACCTGGGCCCGGTTCATGGTGCCATATTCTTTCAGCATGCGTTCAAAGCCCATCACGCTGCCAGGTACGCCGACCGCCTTGTAGCCGAAGAGCGAGAGACCGGGAATTACATTGCCCTTGGCGTCCTGGTACATGGTGGAGGTCGCGGCCTCCGGTGCCTTCTCGCGGAAATTGATGAAGGTGTCTTTGCCGTTGGCAAGATGGATGGTTGCAAAGCCGCCGCCGCCGATGTTGCCGCAGCAGGGATGGGTGACCGCCAGCGCGTAACCGATCGCCACGGCCGCGTCGATGGCATTGCCGCCAGCCGCCAGAATGTCGGCGCCCGCCTTGGTGGCGTCGCGCTGCGAGCTCACCGCCATGCTGTGCTCCGCCTCGACCGGCGCCGGGTAATTGCCGGAAATTTCCGCGCCATTGAGTTCGGCGTGTTGAGCCTTGGGCGAATCGGCAAAGCCAAGGCCGGGCGTGAGCAGAAATGTCAGGCTCGTAAGCGTGCTCAGGATGCGGCGCATAGACGGGTCCCCTAGATTTATCAGCTATAACTTCAATTTAGCGGCTGGAAGAAGCGATGGCCAGCAGGGCCGGTGTCACATCCCTGGCTTTGAGAGTTCGCCACGCGGCGCCGTAAACGGCAACAAAACCGAAGCAAAGAAGCGGAATAACGAAGCCGATCCGCATGCCAAACCGGTCCGCGACCAGGCCCATGATGGGCGTCATGACCGCGCCGCCAACGATCGACATCACCAGCACGGAGGATCCCAGCTTGGTCTGCCGGCCGATTCCGTCAATGGAAAGCGCGAAAATCGTGGGAAACATGATGGACATGAAGAAGAAGCTCGCCATCACCGCAATCACGCCGGTCGTGCCGCCGACCAGCCAGGCAGCCAGCATCATCGCGACGTTGATGACGGCATAGAGAATCAGCGCCGATTGCGGCCTGATCAATCCCACCACGACGCTTCCCGTCAGACGTCCCAGGGCGAATAAGGCAAAGGCAAGCGTCTGCAAGTTGCCGCCCGCGCGGTCGCTAAGGCCCGCGATATTGGCCACAGAATAGTTGATGAAGAAACTGAAGATGCCGGTCTGGGCCGCGACATAGAGGAATTGCGCGGCCACACCCATCGTGAAGTGACTTCTCCGGGAAAGCGGCAGAGCCGCTTCATCATCGTCGCCCCTTTCCGTTTCTTCGTCTGCACGCAGATTGGGTATGTCGGAGAAACCAAATGCCGCGATCAGGAGTAGAGCCGCCGCGCCAATGATCATGTAAGGGATATAGAGATCGGAATTCTTGGTGTTCACCTCAGCGGTGGCCGACAGGATCACATGGGCGCCGATGAACATGCCGGAAATCCAGCCCAGGCCGTTGCACATCTGCGCCAGGTTGATCCGGATTGCCGCATTGGCGTGCGGGCCCAGCACGGTAGTGTAGGGATTGGCGACCGTCTCAAGGCAAGCCAGGCCCGAAGCGACAATGAAAAGGCCCGTCAGGAACGCCCAGTAGGTGTCGATGCGAACAGCGGGAATGAACCAGAAGGCGCCAATGCTGGTGAGGACCAGGCCGGTAAGGATCCCGCTTTTGTAGCCGAACTTCCGGGCTATCCATCCGGCGGGGAGGGCCATCAGGAAATAACCCATGTAGAACGCGTTCTGCACGAAGCCCGACTGGAATTTGCTGAGCAGCAGGGAGTTCTGAAAATGCTTATTAAGGTTGTCCAGGAGTCCGCTGCAGAACCCCCAGAGCAGAAAGAGCGACGAGACGAGGAGGAATACGCGGATATAGCTCGATCCGTCGGGCGCGCGAAACAAGGAAAGTAGCCCTGACAAGCGCCTGTTACCGTGAGTCATGCCGTCCCCAACTCTTAATGTGCGGAACGAGCTTACCGCAAAGAGTACATGTAGCGAATGCGACGCCTTTGTCAGGACCATCCCCAATCGCTATGGTTCTTCGCGAAGCGGCCCCAGGGGCAAGACGATGGCGGGACATTGGCGAACGATATTTGCGGGCATCGCGGTTTTTGCGGCGCCACCTTTCGCGCTCGCAGCGCCGGATTTCACGATGGCACAGGTACGCGATTATCCCTTCATCAGCGAACTCGATGCCAACCAACAGGGCGGCCATTTTGCCTTTGTCCGCGACCTGCAGGGCGCAAGGAATGTCTGGGTTGCCGATGCCCCGGCCTATATGCCGCGGCCGGTTACCCAATATAAGAGCGATGACGGGCAGGAAATCACCCAGGCCAGTTTCTCGCCGGATGGCAAAATTCTGGTCTATGTCCGCGGCGGCGACCACGACGCCAATTGGCCGGCGCCGGGCGATCTAGCGCCCAACCCCGATTCGTCCACCGATCAACCCAAGGTGACAATTTGGCTCGCCTCCTTGACGGGCGGCGCACCGGTCAAGATCGCCGAAGGCGACGCGCCGCAAATATCCTCGCGCGGCCAGCTCGCTTATGTTGCAGAGCACCAAGTCTGGACTGTTTCGCTGGACGGTAAGGGCAAACCGCAAAAGCTGTTCTTCGATCACGGCAAGGACGGCAGCCTGCAATGGTCGCCGGATGGCAGCACGCTCGCGTTTGTTTCCGATCGCGATGACCATGCCTTGATCGGAATCTATCGCGTGAAGGACAAATATCTGTCCTGGCTTGCGCCCTCTACCGACAAGGCGTCCATGCCGCGCTGGTCGGCGGATGGCAAGCAGGTCGCCTTTGTCCGCCGACCCGGCATTGGCGGAGCCCCCAAACCCATCCTTACGCAAACGCCCGACCCTTGGTCGATCTGGGTCGCCGATACGGCAACCGGCCAAGGTCATTTGGCGTGGCAAAGCCCCGACACCTTGCTGGGCTCTTATCCGCAAACCCAAGGGGGCGCCAATCTGCATTGGGCGGGCAATCGTCTCGTGTTCCTGGCCGAACTCGACAATTGGCCGCATCTTTATTCCGTGCCCGCAAGCGGTGGAACGCCGCTCCTGCTGACGCCGGGCCCTTTCATGGTCGAAGACGTGGTTGAAAGCCGAGATGGGCGTTTCATGATCTATAGCGCCAATACCGGGACCACCAAGGATGACGACGACCGCCGTCATATCTTCCGTGTCGCCACTGATGCGGCCCAGCCCGCCGCGGTCACTTTCGGCGAAGGCTTGGAAGTGAAACCCGTATTGGCCGACGACCGACATGTCGCCTTTATTGACGCGGGCGCCAAGGCGCCCAACGGCATCGGGCTCGTCGGCATTGACGGCAAGGCCCGCCGCGAGTTGAACAGTGGCGGATTGCCGGCGGATTTTCCCCGCGATGCGCTGATTGCGCCGAAATCGGTGAGTTTCAAAAGCGCGGACGGTCTCACGATTCACGGCCAATTGTTCGACAATGGTGATGGAACGGGCCCCAAGCCCGGAATCATCTTCGTACATGGCGGGCCGTCGCGTCAGATGCTGCTAGGCTGGCATTACATGGACTATTACGCCAACGGCTATGCGGTGAATCAGTATCTGGCCGCGCACGGCTTTGTTGTGCTTTCGGTCAATTACCGTCTGGGCATCGGTTACGGTCGCGCTTTCCAGCATCCCGATCATGCCGGCGCCAAGGGGGCAGCAGAATATAAAGACGTACAAGCGGGCGCAAAGTTCCTGCAATCGCTGAAGGATGTGGATGCCAAGCGCATCGGCATCTGGGGTGGTTCATATGGTGGCTATCTCACCGGAATGGCACTGGCGCGCAATTCCGATATGTTCAAGGCCGGTGTGGACCTGATGGGCGTGCATGATTGGTCGCGCGAACTGCAAACCGACCTGGGCGCCGAACTGGGCTTGGGCGGCGTCAATGGCTCGCGCTATGAGAAGGGCGACCTGGATCAGGCCATGAAAGTAGCGTTCGAATCCTCTCCTGATGCCGATGTGGCGCATTGGAAGTCGCCTGTGCTGCTGATCCAGGGCGACGACGACCGCAACGTCCAGTTCCAGCAGACGGTGGATTTGGCGGCACGGCTCCGGGCGCATCATGTGCCCTATGAAGAGTTGATTCTGCCCAACGAGATTCACGGCTTCCTGAGATGGGAATCGTGGACCCGCGCCGACATCGCCACCGCCGCATTCCTGGCCAAAGAACTTGGGGTGGGCAGCGGCGCGTCGGAGCGGAATTAAGTAACAGGGCCGGTCAGACCTAATATTGGAGAAAAAATTTGATACATCCCAGATTCTTGGTTGCCGCTTTGGCGTTTCTTTTGATCGCACCGGCAGCAGCTCAAGTGACCGAACCTGATCTTGACGACATCCCCGCCAAACTGGTCAAGAACAACACCAATTACGACTATGAGAAGCGCGTGGTGATGATCCCCATGCGCGACGGGGTCAAGCTTTACACCGTCCTGATCATTCCCAAAGGTGTGCACAATGCACCCATCGTACTGACACGCACGCCCTATAACGCCGCCAAGCGCGCCCAGCAGGAAGACACGCCTTATCGCGATGTTGCACTGGCCCACAGCGATCAATGGATGACGGATGAAGGCTATATCCGTGTCTTCCAGGATATCCGCGGCAAATACGGATCAGAAGGCCCATTCGTGATGACCCGCCCGGTACGCGGGCCGCTTAACCCCACCAACACGGACGAAACCACCGATGCTTGGGACACGATAGATTGGCTGGTCAAGAATGTGCCGGAAAGCAACGGGCGCGTAGGCATGGTGGGCTCATCTTACGAAGGCTACACGGTGGTGATGGCGCTGCTCGATCCGCATCCCGCGCTCAAGGTGGCCGCGCCGGAAAGCCCCATGATTGACGGTTGGATGGGTGACGACTGGTTTCATTACGGCGCTTTCCGCCAAAACAATCTGGACTACATCACCGGTGAATCCAGTGTGCGTGGTGATGGCAGCGACGTCCCGCGTGAAGTCTACGACGATTATGACGGTTTTTTGCGCGCGGGCTCCGTGGATGACTGGGCCAAAGCGCATGGCCTGGAGCAGTATCCCTACTACCAGCGCGAAGTGAAGCACGCCGCCTATGACGAATTCTGGCAAGGGCAGGCGCTGGACAAGCTTCTGGTGCAGCATCCCTCGCATGTGCCCACCATGTGGGAACAGGGCCTGTTCGATCAGGAAGATATGTGGGGCGCGATCCATAGCTGGACCGCGCTGAAAGAAGCCGGCTACGAAGACAATAATTATCTCGTAATCGGCCCCTGGCGGCACAGCGGCGCCAATTACGACGGCTCCAGTTTGGGCGAGCTCAAATTCGACGGCGACACGGGCCTGCAATGGCGCCTCACAGTGCTCAAGCCCTTCTTCGACCATTATTTGAAAGACGCGCCCAAGCCCGAGACGCCCCGGGCGATGATCTATAATATCGGCGCAAATCACTGGGACCGGTTCGAGCAGTGGCCCTTGGCCTGCGACAAGGGCTGCGCCGCGCCGCTCACGCCGCTTTATATGGCGCCAAACACCAGCCTGTCTTTCGCTGCACCCGCAGCCGGTTCGGATTCCTACATCTCCGATCCCGCCAAGCCGGTGCCCTATCTGCCCAGGCCGGTCCGTTTCTCCGACACGCCGCGCTGGCAATCGTGGCTCACGACAGACCAGCGGCCGTTCGCCAATCGCCCCGACGTGCTGGTGTTTGAGACCGAGGCGCTCACCTCACCCGTGCGTATCAGCGGCGTGCCGGTGGCCGATCTTTACGCTGCGACAAGCGGCACGGACAGCGACTGGGTGGTCAAGCTGATCGACGTTAACCCCGACATGCTGGCAGCGCGCCCCGAAATGTCGGGCTATCAACTTCCCATCTCGATGGACATTTTCCGGGGACGCTATCGGGAGAGCTTTGCCCATCCCACCGCCATTCCGGCAAATAAGCCGCAGCGCTACCGATTCACCCTGACACCCACCAATCATGTTTTCTTGCCCGGCCATCGTATCATGGTGCAGATCCAGTCGAGCTGGTTCCCGCTCTATGACCGCAATCCGCAGACCTTCGTGCCGAACATCTTTCTGGCTCAGCCGCAAGACTATAAAGCGGCCACTCAGACGATTTTCCGCGGCGGTTCGCAGGCGAGTGCCATCTGGCTGCCGGTGGCGGAGGCGAAATGATCGCGCAGACTTAAGCTTTCCTCAGCCTGTCAAGGCTGGAGGAAAGCTTGGTCAGCGTGGTGTCAAATGCCGCCCGTTCTTTGGTAGTCAACACGGAGAGGAATTCCCGCTCCAATTGCAGAGCCAGCGGCACGACTTCGCGATAAATGGCAAGACCGCGCTCGGAGAGCGAAAGCCGCGCAACGCGGCCGTCATTCTTGTCCATGCTGCGCATAAGCCGCCTGGTAGCGAGCAGCGATTGGACAGCGCGGCTCACCTGAACCTTGTCCATCGCTGTGCGCCCCGCGACCTGTCGCGCCGACAGACCAGGCGTCTCGCCCAGCACAGCCATCACCCGCCATTCGGGGATGGAGAGGCCAAACCGCTTGGAATAGTGGAGAGCGATCGCAGCAGAGGCGCGGTTGGTCACGATGGACAGGCGATAGGGCAGGAAATTGTCCAAGATGAGCCGCTGCTTACTCGGCATCGGGCTGATTCTCCGGCCGCGCGGCTACGAAGGCAGGAAGCTCGCATGCAGCCTCCTCGATGCGCAGGAGTGTGGGATAGGACTTGAGGTCCAATTCGACGCGCCGCGCATTTGTCATCTGCGGCACCAGGCAGATGTCGGCCAGGGTCGGGCTGTCACCATGGCAGAATTTGCCAGTCGCGGTATCACTGGCTAAGAGCCGCTCGAGCGCGGAAAAACCTTCGCCGATCCAGTGGCGCTGCCATTCGAGAAGAGCGTCCTCATCGGCGCCCAGGCGGTTCTTGAGATATTGTAGGACACGGAGATTGGGAAGGGGATGGATATCGCAGGCCACGCCCAGCGCGATCTGCCGGACCCGCGCCCTGGCTTTGGCGTCCTTGGGCAGCAGAGGCGGCTCGGGCTTGAGCTCGTCCAGATATTCGATGATGGCCAAGGATTGACCGATGGCCTGGCCACCGCTCACTAGGCAGGGGACCAGTTGCTGAGGATTGATGCGCTTATAGGCTTCACTGTGGTGCTCGCCCCCATCCTTTCGCAGATGGACGAAATGCATTTCGGGCTTCAGGCCCTTGAGGTTCAGCGCGATCCGCACCCGGAAGACCGCCGAGGAGCGAAAATAGCCGTAAAGCGAAAGATCAGCCGGCACGGACATCCTGTTCAATGGCGCCGAATATGCTGCGCCCTCCCTCATCTTTCATTTCAATCCTGACACGGTCGCCGGATTTGAGGAATGGCGTTTTGGGCGCGCCGCTTTCGATCTGCTCCAGCATGCGCCGTTCCGCTATGCAGGCCGAGCCCGCACTGCCGTCCCGGTTGGACACCGTTCCCGAGCCAATGATCGAACCGGCCGCAAGCGCGCGGGTCTTGGCCGCATGGGCGATCAATTGCGGGAAATTGAATGCCATGTCGGTGCCGGCATCGGGCGCGCCGAATTGGTTACCGTTCAATTGAACCAAGAGCGGCAGATGCAGCCTGCCATCCCGCCAATGACCACCCAGTTCGTCACTTGTCACCGCCACCGGCGAAAAAGCGCTGGCGGGTTTGGATTGGAAAAATCCAAAGCCTTTGGCCAATTCACCGGGGACCAGATTGCGCAATGATACGTCGTTCACAAGCATCATCAAGCGGATGGATCTTTCAGCTTCTGCCAGAGAGCAGCCCGTCGCCACATCGCCCGTGACCACCGCGACTTCACCTTCGAAATCGATGCCCCAAGCTTCATCCGCGATGATGGGGTCCCGCGGTCCCTGGAAACCGTCCGAACCACCTTGATACATCAAAGGGTCGGTCCAGAAGCTGTTGGGCATTTCGGCGCCCCGCGCTTTGCGCACCAGTTCGACATGGGCGAGATAGGCCGAGCCGTCGGCCCATTGGTAGGCGCGCGGGAGGGGGCTGGCGCAAGCTTCTTCCGCAAATGGGAAGTCGCCCTCTGCCTTTCCGATATTCAGGGCGCGATAAACTGCTTCGAGATCGGGCCGGATCCGGTCCCAGTCATCGAGCGCAGCTTGCAAAGTCGAAGCGCTTGCGGGCGCAGGGGCGGCGCGGGTCAAATCGCGGGACACCAGAATCAGGCGTCCATCGCGGCCTCCCTTCAACGAGGCCAACTTCATTTCGTCTTCCAACTGTCGGCATAGGTTTTGTCTTCCATGGCCTCTGCCGCCGGCCCCATGTCTAGCCCATCGCGCGTATCAATCATCACCGCCACTTCGTCGGTCATGGTTTTGGCACCTTTGGCGCCTGCGGCGAACGCCTTGGGATGGGGCCCATGGGTGAATCCGCTAGGATGGAATGTCACCATGCCGGGGCGGATATTGTCGCGGCTGAAGAAATCGCCTGCGTGATAGAAGATCACTTCGTCGAAATCGTCATTGGAATGGAAGAAGGGGACCTTCAGCGCGCCAGGATCGCTTTCGAGCGGTCTGGGCACAAAGGTGCAGACCACGAATCGGTCGGCGACGAAAGTCGAATGCACGCTGGGCGGAAGATGATAGCGATGGCTGGCAACGGGCCGGATGTCTCGCCAATTGAGCTTCACTGGCGCGAGATTGCCCTTCCAACCCACCGCATCCAGCGGATTGAAGGGATAGCGAATAATGGAAATCTGGTCGCGGCGTTTCACTTTGACCGACCATTCGCCTTCCCGCTGGGCGTAGAAGGCTTGGTCCAAGCTGGGCGTCTCAAGTGTCGCAGGATCGAATTGAGCGTGCGGGCCCAGAAGGCCCCGGTCCGGCAACTTGAAGCCGCCATTGCGCGCCTCGATCTGGAAAGCGGTGGTGGCCGCCGTTGGCTCCAGCCGCCACATGGTGCCGCGCGGCAGAAGAATGTAATCGCCCTCCCGATAAGCAAGATGGCCGAAATCACAGAATAGGCCACCCGCGCCTTCGTGAACAAAGAGAAGTAAGTCGCCATCAGCGTCGCGCACCAGATGCGGCATCGCCTCCTTGGCCGACCAGATGGAAATGGCGCAATGGGGATTGGAAAGGAGTAGGGCGCTCTCGAGCGGCGCACCCGAAGGGGCCGCCGTCTTGGCGTCAAAGGAGCGCGGGCGCAAGGGTCCGCTGAATGAGGACCAGCCGGTTGGCGGATGGCGGTGATAGAGATGGGCCGCAGGTCCGTAAAAGCCGTCGCGGCCAATCTCGCGTTCGAATACGCCCTCCGGCAGGTCGGCATGGGCCTGGTGCGAAGTCTTGCCTTCCACACGGGGAAATTCGATCCAATCGCGGGTCATCTTTTCACGTCCTGAAGAGTTCCGCGCCTGATCTGATCGGCTTCGATGCTTTCGAACAATGCCCGGAAATTGCCTTCGCCAAAGCCTTTATTGCCTTTACGCTGAATGATCTCGAAGAAGATCGGGCCGATTGCGTTTTGGGTGAAAATCTGGAGCAGAAGGCCGGTCCTCTCGTCCCGCTCGCCATCAAGCAGGATGCGGTCGCGCTTAAGCCGCGCCACGTCCTCACCATGACCTTTGATGCGATTGTCCAGCCGCTCATAATAAGCGTCGGGTGTGTCCTGGAATGTGACCCCGGATTGGCGCAGCGTCTCAACTGAGGCGTAGATATCGGCGGATGCCAATGCGATATGCTGGATACCTTCGCCGCGATAGGCGGAGAGATATTCCTCGATCTGGGATTTGTCGTCTGCGGATTCGTTGATGGGTATGCGGATCTCGCCATCGGGGCTGGTCATGGCCCGCGATTTGAGGCCCGTGAGCTTGCCTTCGATGTCGAAGTAGCGCACCTGGCGGAAATTGAAGAGCCGCTCATAGAAATTGGCCCACTCGTCCATGTTGCCACGAAATACGTTGTGGGTGACGTGGTCGATCCGCGTGAGGCCGGCGCCGCGATGCGCAAAGCCATGCGCAGCATCGGTGGGGACGAAATCCACGTCGTAGATAGAGTGTTCGCCATAGCGGTCGACTAGATAGATCACGCTGCCGCCGATGCCCTCGATCGCGGGAATATTAAGCTCCATTGGCCCCACCACGCCGGTGAAAGGCTTGGCGCCCCTGGCCAGCAACGCCTGATATGCGGTGCCAGCGTTCTTCACACGGAACGCCATGGCGCACGCGCTGGGCCCATGCCTCTGGGCGAAGCGTGCGCCGTGGCTTTCGGGCTCGGCATTGACGATGAAATTGATCTCGCCTTGCCGGTACAGAGTCACAGATTTGGACCGGTGGCGGCCTACTGCGCGGAAACCCATGGTTTCGAACAGCCTGTGCAAGGCGGCGATGTCAGGGCCGGTATATTCGACGAACTCGAAACCATTGGTGCCGATGGGATTGTCCCAGAGTTCCATGGCCTCTCCTTGTGCCTTATTGGGCCCCTTGCTGGGAAGGGCGGAATAGTTTCATATGCAACTATGTAACGCCAAGACGGTTTCAACTGCAACTATCCGGTAGGCGCGACATGGCACTTGCTGCGACAGATCGGCCGCCGGGAACGGCTGCGGACTGGACGATCCCCCAGGATTGGGCGGGCTACACGCCGCGCGAACATGCGGTCTGGGACCTGCTCTTCGCGCGCCAAACTGGCATGCTGAAGGACCGCGCCAGCGAAGCGTTCCGGCGCGGCGTGGAGCATCTGCGGTTGTCCGAAAAGGGCATTCCGAATTTCGAGGATTTGTCGGAACGTCTTGCAAGGCGCACGGGCTGGCGGGTTGTGGCGGTGCCGGGCCTGGTTCCGGACGATATATTTTTCGATCATCTCGCGAACCGGCGCTTTGTGGCGGGGCGCTTCATTCGCAAGCAGGAACAACTGGATTATCTGCAGGAGCCGGACGTCTTTCATGATTTGTTCGGCCATGTCCCGCTTCTGTCCGATCCCGTCTTCGCCGACTACATGCAGGCCTACGGGCTGGGCGGACTGAAGGCCCTGCGCCTGAACGCCCTGGACAAGCTGGCCCGGCTTTATTGGTACACCGTGGAGTTCGGCTTGATCGCCGAACCAGGGGGCTTGCGCATTTACGGCGCAGGAATCCTCTCAAGCTCTGGGGAGTCGCGATTTGCTCTGGAAGATAAGTCTCCCAACCGGCTTAAATTCGACCTGATGCGCGTGATGCGCACCCACTACCGGATCGACGATTATCAGCAGACCTATTTCGTGATCGACAATTTCGAAGAGTTGCTGCACCAGACAAGGGATGCAGATTTCACTCCGCTTTACCGGCAACTGGAAGCGCTTCCCGATCTGGCGCCCGATGCCGTGATACCCTCCGACCGGATGTTGAGTCGCGGCACACAGAACCATGCCTATCGCGGAAAATTCCAGTAATCAGATGGACTGGGACGTGCTGGACGCCGGCAAATATCGCGATGAGGGCGAGACCATTGCCGCCTTGCTCGTCGATCCACCTTTACCACCTGCCGACCGACTGTCCGTCGAGCGCACCGCCGCAGCTTTGGTAAAAGTAACGCGGGAAAATGCGCGGCGGCAGGGTGTAGTCCAGAGCTTCCTGCAGGAATTCTCGCTCACAACGCCCGAAGGGTTGGCGCTGATGGGCCTGGCAGAAGCCCTGCTGCGCACACCCGACGCCGGCACCCAAGACCGGCTGATCGCCGAGAAAATCGCCGCCGCCGATTGGGCTTCCCACCTCGGGCAGTCCGACAGCCTTCTAGTCAATGCCTCGACCTGGGGACTGATGCTCACGGGCAGGCTTATCGAAGTGAGCGGCATGGATGACGCCAAGGGCATCATTCGCGGATTGGCGGCGAGAGTGGGCGAGCCCATCGTGCGCGCCGCTGTGGCGCAGGCAATGCGGATCATGGGCGAACAATTCGTGCTGGGCCGCACCATCGAGGCGGCGGTGGCGCGGGCGGCCAAGGATGGATTGATCTGTTCCTTCGACATGTTGGGCGAGGGCGCTCGCACGGAAGCCGATGCTGACCGCTACGAGAATGCTTATGCCAATGCGATCGCCGCTATCGGCAGAACCGCCAGTGGGCCCGAACAGGCGCACGGCATTTCGGTAAAACTATCGGCGCTGTCGCCTTGTTACGAAGCGGTCAAGGAAAGGCGCGTATGGGGCGAGCTTTATCCGCGGCTGACGCGCCTTGCGGCGATGGCCGCCGACGCTAATATCAATTTCACCTTGGATGCTGAGGAGGTCGACCGGCTGGTGCTGTCGCTCAAGCTGCTGGACCGTTTGACGCGGGAAAAAACACTGGTCGCGTGGAGCGGGTTAGGGCTGGCGGTGCAAGCCTATCAGACGCGCAGCCGGGATGTGATTGCCTCGCTGGCGGCCTTGGCCCGGAATGCCGGACGCCGGCTGATGGTGCGGCTGGTCAAGGGCGCCTATTGGGACACCGAAATTAAGCGGGCGCAGGTGGCGGGGCAGCCCGGTTATCCTGTTTTCACAACCAAACCCGCCACTGATCTCTGCTATCTCGCCTGCGCGCGCCGGTTGATCGAGGCACATCCAGATCTCTACGCCCAATTCGCCACACACAACGCCCACACGCTCGCAGCGGTGCGCGCGATGGCCGAACGCGCGGGCGTCAGCATAGAGTATCAGCGCCTGCACGGCATGGGCGGCGCACTTTACCGGGCCGCGGCAGAACAATTTGGTCCGCTGTCCTTGCGGGTCTATGCGCCGGTGGGCGCCCATGAGGATCTTTTGCCTTATCTCGTGCGGCGATTGTTGGAGAACGGCGCCAATACCAGTTTCGTGCATCTCTTGTTCGACGACGAAACCCCGCCGTGGGAGCTGGCGCGCGACCCTGTTGCGGCAGTCGAGGCAGGCGGCGGATCACCAAATCCGCGCGTTCCTTTGCCGCAGGATCTTTATGGCGATCGCCGCAATAGCAAGGGGGAAGATTTGAGCATCGCCGGTTTCCGCAAGGAGTTGGAGAATGCATTGGCTGGTGCGCGCGATGTGGATGGTCGGCCCATTATTCGTGGCACTGCTGCCGGGGCCACAGCTTCAAAGATCTACAATCCCTTCGACCAGTCCGAGGTCGGCGTCAGCGCGGAGACTAGCTCGGACCAGATTAACGCGGCCTTCGCCGCCGCCGCAAAGGCTCAGCCTGGATGGGACGCGTTGGGCGGAGTCGCGCGCGCGAAAATCCTGCGCGCGATGGCTGATGCGCTGGAGGAACATCGCGCGCGCTTGAGTGCGTTGTGTGTGCGCGAGGCCGGGAAGACTTGGAGCGACGCGATTGGTGAAGTGCGTGAGGCGGCGGATTTTTGCCGCTATTACGCGCTTCTGGCCGAGCGCCATTTCGCGAGAGCTGAACATCTTAAAGGTCCCGCCGGCGAAACCAACGCTCTGGAGTTGCATGGCCGTGGCGTCTTTGCCTGCATCAGTCCCTGGAACTTTCCGCTGGCCATCTTTACCGGCCAAATTGCTGCGGCACTGGCGGCCGGGAATGCCGTTGTGGCCAAGCCAGCAGAACAAACTCCCCTGATTGCGGCTGAAGCGGTGAGACTGTTCCACAAGTCCGGCCTGCCGCCTGATGTCCTCCACCTTCTCCCAGGAAAAGGCGACGATGTTGGGGCCGCAATTTGCGTGCATCCCGGCCTGGCTGGGGTCGCTTTCACAGGCGGCACCGATACCGCGCGCGTCATTAACCGGACACTGGCGGCGCGCGAGGGGTCGCTTCTGCCTTTCATTGCCGAGACCGGCGGCCTCAATGCCATGTTCGTGGACACCACCGCCCAGCGTGAGCAGGTAATCGACGACGTGCTGCTTTCGGCATTCGGCTCGGCAGGGCAGCGCTGCTCAGCGTTACGGCTTTTGTTCATTCCGGAGGAAACCGCGGATGGGATAATCGAAGCTCTGACCGGCGCCCTGGATGTCCGCGCCGTCGGCGACCCGGCGGATTTTGCCAGCGACATCGGCCCGATTATCGACGCCGAGGCGAAGGCCGCTTTGGACAAATATCTCGCTCATCTCAAAATCACCGCTAAGATATTGAAACAATTGAAACCGTCTGTTCCGGCGCCGCTATTGTTCGGTCCCGTGATTGCCGAAATTCGTCTGGATCAGCTCCCCGACCGGGAAGTCTTTGGGCCCGTCCTTCATGTGATCCGCTACCGGTCCCAGGAATTGGAAAAGGCATGTCGGGCGGTGGCGGGCAAGGGGTACGGACTCACCCTGGGCATTCATTCCCGATTGACGAGCTTCGCTGAGCGGGTGCGTGCGCTCGTGCCGGCGGGGAATGTCTATGTCAATCGCTCGATGATAGGTGCTGTTGTGGGCGTGCAGCCTTTTGGTGGCGAGGGATTGTCCGGCACAGGCCCCAAGGCAGGCGGCCCTTATTCCTTGAGCCGTTATGCTGTCGAGCGCAGCGTTAGTGTGAATATTGCCGCCCAGGGCGGCGATCCCGCCCTGCTCAATTCCTGAGGTTCATCGAGAGCCGGGTTTGACGGCGTCGAAATGGATCAGCGTCTGAGCCGAAGGATCGGCCGGCAACTCGGTGTTTCCTGCCGGAAGTCCGTTCGATTGCAAGATAAACGCAGCGATATCGGTGACCGTGGCCGTGTTCAGCGTGCCAGGGGCGTCCATCGGCATCGTGGTCTGGATGCGATGCACCAGATCGCCCGCCGTCTGACCGTCGAAATCCACCATCAGGTGGGCACCGGCCAACGCCGGAATCTCGTCATTGCCTTCCAGGGAGGAACCGTGGCACCGGGAACAATTATTGGTGTAGGCCGTCTTGCCTCGTGCCGCTTGCGCGGTGGTGTAGGCGCCGCCCCAGATCGAAGTAGTGGAACTTTGCGCGATTACGGCACTGGATGCGCCGAGCAGCGCCACGCCGGCAATGACGGTGAGCAGACGGGTTTTCATGAAAGTCCTATATCCCGGATCATTCCTGGCGTGAATTGCGGCGGGCCGTCTTGCGACGACCCGCCGCGCTCATGCGCAACTAGTTCGCGGAGGGCAGGCTATAGGCGATGTAATCGCCCGAATAGTTGCCTCCGCTCACCGCAACGATGACGTATTGCTTGCCGTCCACCGAATAGGTCATGGGCGAGCCGGACTGCGGGGCCGGCATCCATACTTCGCCCACTTGTTGACCGGTCTTCTGGTCATAGGCGCGCAGCATCGCACCGCGCGGATGGCCGGGCGACGTCGAGTAGGTGGGATCCCCGATCACCACCAGCGACTTGGTGATCACCTCACCCACATTTCCGGCCTGTCCGGTCTTGGGGATATTGAGACCCTTGAGCGCGGGATTGAGGCGAATTTCATCCGGCGTGTCGCCATGAGGCACCTGCCACAGGGTGTCGCCGGTATCCAGATTTATCGCGGTCAACAGGCCGTAGGGTGGCTTGACCAGAGGCAATCCGTCCACATTACGCGGCGGGGGCGGCTCGGCGGC
>Ga0126381_100002563_pt1 | contig 19652 bp, 17 predicted proteins | sample PanSoiMetPlot_28_FD_96465 | JGI IMG/M metagenome (GOLD analysis project Ga0126381, IMG submission 96465) | Tropical forest soil microbial communities from Panama - MetaG Plot_28 | ecosystem: Environmental > Terrestrial > Soil > Tropical forest > Bulk soil | place: Panama | collected 2016-02-17
AAAACGGACGCCCGCCGAATACCGCTGTGACCGGAATCGGCCGACCATGTCCGCGTTCGGCCACCGCGGACTCTCTGACGCGCGGCCGGAAGCGCCCGCTGAACGCCAGTGGGGACGTTCGCGCGGCTGTGGTGGCGTACGGTGAGAGAATATGAGATCCAACCCCGGCACCGGTTACCGCTTGGAGAGGTGCTGCACCAGCCGTGTGATGTCTGCCGGGGACCAGTCGCGGACGTCCGTCACCTCGGTCCATGCGTCGACGTAATGTGCCGGGGCGTAGACATGGCCGTAACCGATCGGCGCATCGGTTGCCGTGAGCATGTCCAGCGTCAGTTGAAAAAAAGTTACAACCGGATACCAGCGCAGCTCCGGCGACACGTCGGGGCCGCGCGGCGGAAACATCCAGTCCGGCTCGCGATAGAGGCTGCGATAGTCGAAAAACGTCGCAGGGTCGCTCGCATATTGGAGATAGACGAACCGCATCGGCCCCCATGCGGCACTTGGACCTGAGGCCGAATCGGCAAACTCTCCGTGCTGATTCATGAACCGCACCAACGATCCATCGCGGAATCTGGGAAGCCAGGCGGGCGATCCGGGATTGCGGCGATCGGTGAGCCAGCGCCACAACCTGCTCGAATAGGGCGGCCCGCTCCAGAGTGCGCCGTCGAACGGATTGCCGGTGACTTCGATCAGGTCTGTCGACTGCTCGGAATTCATGGCCCCAAGACTGAGGCCGTGCAGATAAAGTCTCGGCCTGTCGTTCTTGGGAAGCGTGATCCAGTATCCGTAGATCTCCTTGAACAGGGCCCTTGCGGTATCGGCGCCATAGCCGGGGTCCACAAGCAGATACAGCCAACTGGCGAGATAGGAATACTGTACAGCGACGCTCGCGACTGCACCGTCGTGCAGATATTCAACGCTGTCGATTGCCGCCGGGTCAACCCAGCCCGTGCCTGTCGGCGTCACCACGATCAGCACGGATCGCTTGAACCCGCCGACCCGCTTCAATTCTTCCAGTGCAAGCTTCGCGCGCTCCTCCGGCGCGTCCGCCGACCGCAGCCCGACATAGACGCGAACAGGCTGGAGCGCTGCCCCGCCCGCAAAAGCGCTGATATCTTCGCGGTTCGGACCTGCCGAGATGAACTCCCGTCCAGCCCGACCGAGTTTGTCCCAGGCGAGGAGCGAAGCGCTGCTGCCGGTCTTCAGAGGGTCCGTCGGTGGCTCGCTCTCCGGCTCGATGAGCGCGTCGTATTCCTGGAACGACGCCCCGGCAACGCGCAGTGCGGCACGGACCAGAACTCCATTGAAGACCGCCCAGAACAGTGCGACCGCCGCCATGACGCCCACGACATTGGACACCCGCCCTGGAAGGAAGCGGCGAGCTATTGTTGCCACGAAGCGGATCGTCATTCGGAAGAAGCGCGCGAGCGCAATCAGGATTGCGAAAACCGCCAGCCCGATCAGGCTGATCTCGAGTGGATGCGCCGTGTCGACCGGCTCGAGGTCCATCAACTCACGGATCGAATTTTGCCATCCTGCCGCGCGCCAGAGCGAGATGATCGCAACAATTGCGCAACCGGTCGCAGCGGCAAGCTTGGCAACGCGCAGGAAACGGCCGTCGGGCTGTATGAACTCCGTGTAGGTCCAAAGCCAAGCGCCGAATACGCCGATGCCGTATCCGGCCGCCAGAGAACATCCCGAAAGCACGCCCTGCGTCAGAAAAGTTCGTGGGAGCAGCGACGGCGTCAGGGAGGCGGCAAAGAATAGCGTTCCGAGCAAAAGGCCGCCGGTCGAAAGTGAATGCCAAAGCCATAGTCCTCTCGCTATGACTTGGGATCGATTAGCCGCGGTCAGAAACCTCGCGGATAGCGACATCTGGTAAGCCGCTGGCCTGCAGGCCTACCGGAAGAGCTTCTGGAAAATCTCCTCCGAGCTGTCCGTGTATTTGATCAGCTTGTCGGGACCGACGAAGTTTTCCGGCACGCCGGCGATGCGGGGCACGACCGGCGCGAGCGAGGGCAGCGGCGCCACCTCGGGATCAACCGGGAAGTATTCGGCGCTCGCGAGAATGCTCTGGCCTTCCTTGGACAGGATGTAGTCGGTGAGCAGCATCGCCGCATGGGGATGGTGCAGCCCCTTGACCACGCTCATGGTGGCGGCAGTCACCGGCACCGGGTCCATCAGCTGCGAATTCACCGGCGCGCCCTTGGCGCGGCTGATAAGCGGATGGTGCGCGAAGATGTTCAAGGCGATCGCATATTCGCCGGCGATCACCCGGTCGACGAGTGTGCGGGCGCTGCCGGCGCCGAAGTTGACGAGCTTCTGCTCGCGCAGCTTGTCGAAATACGCGCGGGCCTTGTCCTCGCCCCAAGCGAGGCGGAGGTTGGTGATGAAGAGCGGCGTGCCAGTCGAGCTGCCGATGCGCCACGCCATCTTGCCCTTCCATTGCGGCGCCAGCAGGTCCTCGTAGCTCTTGGGCACCTTGTCGGGCGGCACCAGCCGGGTGTTGTAGGCGATGCTGTAATAGCTCAGCCGCGTCGGCGTCCACATGCCGTTGGGATCCCGATAGGCTGCGGGAAAGCGCTCGACCGCCGGAGCGTAATACGGCAGCACGATCTTGGCCTCGACCGCCTCCTCGCCGGCGCCGGTGCCTTCGATCACGTCCGCCACCACATTGTTGGCGCGCACCTCGGCGGAGGCCTTCTGGACGATGGCCTCGGAATCCGCGCGCCAGGTGGTGATCTTGACGAACGGATATTTCTTGCTGAAGCCGTCGGCGATCGGGCGCATTGCCTGGTTCTGGATCAGGGCTGCGTAGATGACGACCTGACCTTCCTTTTTGGCGCCTTCGATCAGCTTCTGCTCGCGGTCCGGGCCCTTGTACAAGAGGACGTCTTCCGGGCTCTGCGCATGAGCGGCGCTTGCGCCAATGGCGGCGGCGAGCGCGGCCGCCACAATGCCTGTCGATCTCTCAGTCATGACGCGCCGGCTCCCTCATCTCGATCAGGGCGTCCGCAATACGGACGCCGCAGCCGCGGGAGCATACGAATACCGGATTTAGGTCTATCGCCGCAAAGCGGCCATCGGTCGCGACCACGAACCGGGCGAATGCGGCGCAGCATTCCGCCAGCGCCTCGATGTCGCGGGCCGGCGCGCCGCGAAATTCCGCGAGCAGCTTCGCCGACTTGAGGCGGCCGAGCGCCTCCGCCACCTCCTCCTTGCCGAAGGGCGGCAGCAGCACCGCGGCATCCTTGAACACCTCGACCGTCACGCCGCCGGCGCCACAGACGATGAGCGGGCCGAATTGCTCATCGTAGGTCATGCCCAGGATGAACTCGACGCCGTCGGCCACCATCTCCTGGACCAGGATGCCGTCGATCACCGCCTGCGGGCAATGGCGCTTGGCGTTCGCCAGCACCTGCCGCGCCGCCGCCTCGACCTCGGCTGCGGTCCGGGCGCCCAGATGCACGCCGCCCACGTCGGATTTGTGCGGAATTTCGGGGGATTGAATCTTGAGCGCCACCGGGCCGCCGATGGCGGCGGCGATTCGCACCGCGTCCTCGGGGGTCCTCGCCAGTTCCTCCCGCGTCACCGGCAGGCCGGCCTTGGCGAGGATGGTCTTGCTCTCGGCCTCGGTGAGGACGCGCCTCGCCGGCAATGCCGCAAGATCGAGCGGCGCGGCTTGCGCGGCACGAGGGGGCTCGGCGGCATGGCGGCGAAAGGCCGCGTAATCGACGAGATGGCGGACGGCGGCGAGGCCGCGTTCCAAGTCTTCCAGAATCGGCAGCGCATGCTGGCGGGCATAGCCGCGCCAATGCCGGGTGAGGCTGTTGGACATGAAGGAGACGATCAGCACCGGCTTAGCGGCGCCCTTGGCGGCGGCCGCCAAGCGGTCAACCAGGTCCTGATGGGAATCCCAGCCCTCCGCACGCATACCGAGCACGAGGCCGATCACGTAGATGCTGTCGTCGGCGAGAAGCGCCTCGACCACCCGGGTGATGTTGCCGTCCCGGCGCAGCCGCGGCAGCCCCACCGTATCGAGCGGATTGCCGAACGGGCGCTCGACGCCGAGGATTTGCTGCACCTGCCGATTTGTGGCCTCCGCGATCGGCGGAAAGTTGATGCCGGCCGCTTCGCCGAGATCGCCGATGAGCGAAGTTGCGCCGCCCGAGACCGTCATCATGACGACGCGATCACCGCCTGGCAGGGGCGCGAGATCGAAGAGGGCCGCGGTCTCGACCAGCGCATCGATCGATTCGACCAACGCCACGCCGTTCTGCCGAAACAGCGCCGCAAAGGCTTCGTGCCGGCCCGCGAGCGTGCCGGTATGGGCCAGCGTCGCGCGTTGGCCGAACTCGCTGCGGCCAAGCTTGAGCACCACCATGGGCTTCCTGCGGGCGGCCGCCTCGACGGCAGCGCGGAAGGCCCGAGCATCCTTGGCCCCTTCCATGATGCAGGCGATGACAGAGGTTGCCGGATCGTCGGCGAGGTACGCGATGTAGTCGGCCATCTCCAGCACGGCCTCGTTGCCACTGGAAATGAGATAATTGACGCCGATGCCGCGATTGGCAGTCAACTCCGCAAAGGAATTGAGCAGGCCGCCGCTTTGCGACACGAGCGAGATGCCGCCTGCGGTTGCGAGCCCCGAGACATCCGCCATGGTGGCGGCAAAGCCGTGGGCGAGGCTTGCGATGCCCATGCAATTGGGGCCCGCGACAGCCATGTCGGCTTGCCGCGCCAGCTTGACGAGGCGCGCCTGCCGCTCGCGGCCGGCGTCGTTGGCCGCATCCGCAAAGCCCTCGGAGATGATGAAGGCGGCGCGAATGCCGGCCGCGGCCGCCTCCCCCACCACATCGACCACTGCCTCGGCTGGAACCGAGATCACCACGCAGTCCGGAACCTCCGGCAGCTCCTTGAGCGAACGATAGCAGCGCTTGCCGGCAATCTCGGCATAGTTCGGATTGACCGGCCAGGTCGGGACCGCGAAGCCGAAACGCTCGTTCGATTCCAGAATCCGGGCGCCGGTGCCGCCTTTGGCCGAGACCCCGACCAGCGCGATGGCGCGCGGCCGCAGCAACGCCTTGATGGAAGGCGCCATCTCAGTCGACGATGCGGAACCGCGGCAAGGTGAATCCTTCGGCCGGATGATCCTCGTACACGACCTCGACCCGCTGGCCGACGTCGTAGACGTCCTTGGGCAGGCGGCTGCCGACCAGGGTGGAGGAGACGAGCGGTCCCTCATCGAGCTCGATCAGCGCATAGACGTAGGGCACCTCGTCCTTGAACGCGGGATGGAACGCCAGGTGATGGCGGTTGAATGCGAAGATTTTTCCGCGACCGCTCGACTCCGCCCATTCCATGTTGGCGGCGAACGGCTCGTTCGGATGGTTCTGGCAATAGGCCTTGGGCCAATAGGAGGCGCCGCAGATCTTGCAGCGCCAGACCAGGAACTTGTGCCGCTTGAGGCCCTCGTAGAATTCCTCGTTGTCCTTGTCGATGTTGGGAAGCGGCTTCTTCCACGGCTCGTTGCTGACAATGACGTTGGATTCTCCGCTCATGGATTCCTCCCCAGCAAGGTGCAGGTATGGATCGAGCACATGCCGGGAGAGATCAGCTCTCCTCCATGTCCCGTGGTCATCGCGACGTTGCAGTCCTTGATCTGCCGTTCGCCCGCCTCGCCGCGAACCTGTCGGATCGCCTCCGCCATGCCGGTGAGGTCTCCGAGGTGATAGCAGGAGAGAAGCCCGCCGCTGGTATTGACCGGCACGCTGCCGCTGGGGCCGATGGCGCCCGATTCCACGAACGCGCCGCCCTCGCCCTTCTTGCAGAAGCCGTAGTCCTCGAGCTGGAACAGCACCTCGGCGGTGAAGCAGTCGTAGAACTGCACGCAGTTGACGTCCTTGAGATCGAGCGCGGCCTGCCCGAAGGCCTGCGCCTTGGCGCGCGGCACCGCCATGTGGGTGAAATTCTTCTTCTCCCACCACAGATCGGCGGAGACCTCGCCAAAGCCCTGGCCCAGCACATAGACGGGCGGCTTGGGGCGGTTCCTGGCGCGGTCGGCGGTGGTGAGGATGAACGCAATGCCGCCGTCGGACACGAGGCTGATGTCGAGCAGGTGATAGGGCTCGGCGATGAGCGGCGAGTTCTGATGATCCTCGATGGTCATCGGCCGCCCGTACATCTTGGCCTCGGGATTCTTGCAGGCCCACGAGCGCTGCGCGACGGAGATTGCGCCTAGCTGCCGGCTGGTGGTGCCGTAGACCGCCATGTGGCGCGCCGCCATCCAGCTGTGGTGGCTCACCGCGCGCAGATCGCCCAACGCCTTGCCCCAGTAGCCGGCCTTTTCGGAATGGGCCATGCCGCGGTGACCGGCCTTGCGGGATTCCTGCGCCTGCGACCAGTCGGTCACCGCCCCCATGATGCAGATGTAGTTGGCGATGCCGCGATCAAGGAACGAAAGCGCGGTGGCGATGCCGAGGCCCGCAAGGGCCCCGCCGCGACCGACCACGAAATAGAAGCAGTTGTTGAGGCCGAGCACGCGCGAGAAGGCGTCCACATAGCTCGCGCGGTCGCCGCCGCCGCCGGTGCGGCGCAGGTCGATCGCTCCGTCGATGTCCTTGGGCGTGAGGCCGGCGTCCTGGATGGCGAGCCGCGCCGCCTCGGCGGCGACCATGCGCTCGCTGCGGTCCTGCTGGGGACCCGCGACCACGCCGAGACCGATGATCGCGTATTGGCCTGACGATGCATGCTTAGGCACTGTGTTCCCTCCGATAAGCTAGGCGGTCCGGGCCTTTTTGGTCTCACCCGCCGCGGCAATCAAGCTCACGCCCGAGCCGGCGCCGGCAGGCAGGCTGAGCACGCCGTCCTTCACTTCCAGGCCGGTGAACGGATCGTCGAGCAGGCGGTCGAACTCGGCAAGCTCGCAGCCATAATCGACGCCCGGCAACGCGCAGGCGAGATGGAGCGCCTGGGCGGCCAGGAGCCGGCTGCCGACCGCGGCGCCGAGCCGATGCTTGATGTGGGCGGCCTCACACAGCCGCGCGGCCGCAAGCGTGTTGCGCAGGCCGCCGAGCTTGGGGATTTTGAGGCTCACCGCATCGATGGCGCGCCGCGACACGAGCTCGAACACGTCGCGCAGCGAGCCCGCGGCCTCGTCAGCCTCGACCGTCACCGGCACCGACTGGGTGACCAGCGCCAGGCCCTCGAAATCGTCCGCCGACACCGGCTGCTCGCAAAGATCGATGCGGTGCTCGGCCATCCGGTTGAGCGCCGCGATCGCGTCCTTGGGGGTGTAGGACTGGTTGGCGTCGATGGTCAGGTGAACGTCCTCGCCCACCTGCTTGCGTATTGCGGCAACGCGGGCCACGTCCTCCTCGACATGGCCGTGCACCTTGATCTTGAGATAGCGGTAGCCGCGGTCGACGAGCTTCTGCGCCTGTGCGGCCATCTCGGCGGGCGTCTTGATCGCCAGGATGCGCAGGATCGGAACGCTGTCGCGCACGCGCCCGCCGAACAGCACGTTCAACGGCACGCCGAGCGCGCGGGCATTGAGGTCGTGCAGCGCGCAATCGATCGCCGCCTTGGCCTGGGGGGCGCCGCGCATGCTGCGGTCGAGCGACGACAGGATCGCCTCCAGGCAGCGCGGGTCGCGGCCGATCAGAAGTGGGCGGAACAGCTCGAGCTCGGCCGCGAGCGTGCCGGCGATCGCCCCCATATGCGGAGTCGCCGACGCATAGCCGAAGCCCTCGACGCCCTCATCGGTGGCAATACGCACCACGTGCCCGTCGCTGATCGGGCTCGCGGCGAGCGCAAAGCGCCAGGCCGGGTCCTCCTTGCGCATGACGCAGGGCTCGATGTCGAATTCGCGAATGAGCATCGCGCATCCTCCCGGTTTTTGGTGCTTCAGGCCTGGAGTGACATGAGATGGATTATCGGGTCAAGCGCCGCTAAAGTCGGCGGCACAAGTCCGCGCGTCCCCGCGAAAGCGGGGACCCAGGGGCGGCAGACTGAGAGCTCGCAGCGCGTGGCCCTGGATTCCCGCTTGCGCGGGAATGATCGGACGAGAGCGCCGTGCGGCCACACACGCTGGGAGGAGCCTTTCTCGATGGTCCGGGTGGCATTCATTATCGGCGATTATCCGCCGGCCGAGCGGAAACTGCGCGAGGACGTGGCCAAGAGCTATTCGTCGGCCGACGTCGAGGTCGGCATCATCTCGGTGCCGCCGGCGCCGTTCGGAGGGCTGGGGCCTGCCGAGATTCAGCTGGTCGCCCCCTATTATCACGCGGGCTTCATCCAGGCCGAACGCGAGGGCTATGACGCGGCGGTGCCGCTGGGCACGCTCGATCTCGGGGTCGACGGCGGCCGCTCGCTGGTCGATATCCCGATCGTCGGCCCCTGCGAGGCAATGTTCCACGTGGCGACGCAGCTCGGCGACCGCTTCGGGGTCATCTGCTATCACGAATCGGTCATCCCGCGGCAGATCACGCAGACCCGCTACTACGGCATGGAGCCGTGGATCGCCGGCCGCCGCGCCTCCGGGTTCAAGCTGAAGGATATCGGCGCCAACAAGGACGCGATGATGAAGAATTTCATCGCCGCCGCCCGTTCGCTGATCGAAGAGGACGGCGCCGATGTGATCCTGGCGCACGGCATCACCCAATGCCCGGTTCATCTCAAGCCGGGGCCGCTCAGCCAGGAGCTGGGCGTGCCGGTGGTCGAAGGCATCGGGGCGCCGATCCGGATGGCCGCCATGCTGGCAGGGCTTGGCCTCAAGCACAGCCGCAAGCGCTGGCCGAAGTCGAACGCGAAACCGAATGTGTAACCAACGTGTCGTCCCCGCGAAGGCGGGGACCCAGTAATCGCCGCCGCTTAGCGCTGGAACTCAGGCCGTGCCGAAACTGAGAAACCAATGATTACTGGGTCGCCCGCCTGCGCGGGCGATGACAGTGTGATATTGGCTCAAGGCTCTCGAACAAAGGAGGATGCCGATGTTTCAACACCTCAAGCTGGCAGCCGCCTTCTGCCTCATCGCAGTCCTCGCAGGGCCAGCGCACGCGCAACAGTCCTGGATGGTGCCCGATCTCCTGGCTGCGGCCAAAGCCGAGGGCGAAGTCACCATCTATGGCTCAATGAACGAGGAGGAGGCGCTGCCGTACTGGCATCTGTTCGAGGAAGCGAGCGGCATCAAGGTGAACTACGTGCGCTCGTCGGATGCCGCCATCCTGGCGCGGATCGCGATCGAGGCCCGCGCGCGCCAGCGCACCTGGGACGTGGTCGCCACCACGCCGGTCTACCGGCTGCCCGACGAGGTGCTGCTGCAATTCGAGCCGGCGGAGGCCAAGAACCTGATCCCGCAGGCGCGCGGCCCCAACCGCCGCTGGTATGGCGTCTACGGCAACTACAATGCGCCCGCCTACAACACCAATCTGGTCAAGAAGCAGGACCTGCCGAAGAGCTATGACGAATTCCTCAGTCGCAAGGAATGGGCCGGTCGGGTCGCGATCGATGCCACCGATTCCGAATGGCTCACGGGCATCTATGCGTTTTACGGCGAGGAGCGCGGGCGAAAGCTCGCACAGGACCTTGTTGCAACCTTGAAGCCGGTCATCGTGGACGGCCATCTCGTTGTGGCGCGCTCGGTCGGCTCCGGCGAGTACGCGGTGGCGCTGAACAATTACGTGGGGCTCACCATCAACGTCATGCTGTCGGGGGCGCCGACCGATTTCTGGCCGCTCGATCCAGTCGGCCTCGCGTTCGGATCGGTCGGCGTGGCGAGCCAGGCCCCGCACCCCAAGGCGGCGCAGCTCGCCGCCAACTTCATGCTGAGCCGCGAGGGCGAGAGCTTCCTGACCAAGAAGGGCCGCCTGCCGACGCGCACCGACGTGGAAACCAATCCGCCTGGCGTGATCGACCGGCTGCAGCAGAAGAAGGTTATCGTCACGATCTCGTCGGCCGAGCAGCAGAAGAAGATGCAGGCCGCATTCAACGAGATATTCCGCGGGCGGTAAACCTTTCCGCTCGTCCCCGCGAAAGCGGGACCCAGTCTTTTTGTGAAGAACTGGATTCTCGCTTCCGCGGGAATGAGCGGAGTTGGCCGATCCGCCTTACGCCGCGCGGACGCGGGCGATGAAGGCGTCGACGCCGGCGCGCAGCGTCTCGCTCTGGCTGGTCAGGGCGACCGCCGCCTGCAGGATGTCCTTGGAGACGCGGCCGGTGTCGGCGGCTGCGGCCGTCACGCTGCCGATGTTGCCGGAGACCTCGCGCGAGCCCTGTGCGGCCTGATCGGCGTTGCGGGCGATCTCGGCGGTGGTGGCATTCTGCTGCTCCACCGCGGCCGCGATGGCGGCGGAGATTGTGTTGATCTCTCGCACCGTGCCGCTGATCATCTCGATCGCACGCACGACCTGGATGGTCCCGCCCTGAATCGCGCTGATCTGGGAGGTGATCTCGTCGGTCGCCTTGGCGGTCTGGGAGGCCAGATTCTTCACCTCGGCGGCGACCACCGCGAAGCCGCGGCCGGAATCGCCGGCCCGCGCCGCCTCGATGGTCGCATTCAGCGCCAGCAGGTTGGTCTGCGACGCGATCGTGCTGATCAGCTCGATGACTTGGCCAATGCGCTGGACCGCGGTGACGAGGCTTTGCACCATCTCGGTCGTGGTGCCGGCCTGTGACACGGCGCTGGCGGTGACCTTGGTGGCGGCGCTCGCCTGCTGGCCGATCTCGTCGATCGAGGTGGACAGTTCATCAGCCGCGCTGGCGACGGTGCGTACATTGCCGATCGCCTGCTCGGCGGCGGCGGCCACCAGCGTCGATTGACGGTTGGTCTCGCCGGCCGCGGCGTTCATCAGGTTGGCGTGCTCCTGCAACTGCGAAGCCGCCGCCGCAACCGTGCGCACCACGCTCGACACCTCGGCCTCGAAGGAATCGGCAAGCGCATGCAGGGCCGCATGCTTTTCGGCCGCGGCGCGTTCCTCCTGCTGGCTGCGCTCCTCCTCCAGGCGGCGCATCGTGACGGCGTTCTGCTTGAAGATTTCCACCGTCCTGGCCATGACCCCGATCTCGTCGGAGCGGTTGCGGCTCGGGACCTCGGCCGAGAGGCGGCCCTGGGCGAGGGCCTGCATGGCCTGGGTCAAGTCCGCCAGCAGAGCGCGCACCACGCGCAACACCCACCGGCTGAGAATCAGCACCAGCACGATGGAGAGAAGGCAGGCGCCGAAGTAGAGCATGAGGCGGGCGCGGGCGCTGGCCCGGAGCGTATCGGTCGCCGCCGTCAGATTTTCGCCCGTGCCGTCGATGGCGGCCGACCAGACCCGGTTGCGAGCCGACATCGCGCCGCGCCAGCGCGCCGCATCCTGATCGCTTACCTTGCCGCCGGCGCTGACCGCCATGACGAGGGGCCGAAGCGTACGAATCGCAGCGCCGTCCGGCCCGGCTTCGAACGCCCGCAACTGATCCCGCACCCTGGCGGGACCGAAATCGTCGAACTGCTTGGTGAAGATATCCTGCTTCGCCAACGCCACCGCGAGAATTTGCGGGGTTGCAGGATCGAGCGGACCGCCAGCCAGCATCGTCCCGGTACGACCGGCTTCGATTCGCGCCCCCTCATTCATCTGCATGATGGCATAAAGCCCAAGCAAGTCCTCGCTGAGCTCGTCCTGATCGATCAGGACTGCCATCCGATGAAACAGATCGGCGATGCCTGCGATGACCGGCTGCAGCAGGTTCCCCGCATCCGCGCGCTGCAGGGTCCGGCTGTCGGCCCTGGCACGGTATTCTGCGAGCCCGCCCAGGCGCTGCTCGATGTCGCCGATCAGGCTCAGCGCTTTGGTATCGGCAAGGCCGACCGAATCGGCAGCATCCCTGAACGCGCGGATGGCCTGGTCCGATCGCGGCCGTGCCGCCATCATTTCCACGCGTTGAGCTTCCGACCCGGAAGCGATAAATCCCTGGGTGACAGTCGATTCCTGGTTGAGGTAGGTCGACGTCAGCGCGCTGGCAGCGGATACAAGCCGCTCAAGGCTGGCAAGCCGCTCGATCTGACGATAGGCGTTGAGCGTATCGAAGACCAGAATGCTGCAGAAAGCCGCCAGTACCAGAAGCGGCAGAATCACCACGATCTGGAGGAGACGGCTGAGGCTGAAATTTCGCATGCGGTTCGCCCTGCGGGGCCCGCTGCGGGCGCGACCTCGCGTGCGGCATTATGGTGAACAGACTTTAACGAGTGGTTGCCTGGCCTTCGCAATAATCCCCGGCCCATGTCAGGAACGATTAGGTACTCCAGGCACGGGGTGGTCAGATCTCGATGCCGAGCCCGACCGCGCGTGCCTTGTCGTGGGCAAGCTTGGCCAGAGCCATGAAGCCCACGCCCTGGTCGGAATTCTGCTTGAAGACCGTGATCTCGGAGGGCGATTGCCGCCCCGGCGCTTTGCCGGCCACCAGCTCCCCAAGATCGGCGATGGCGTCCCAGGAGATGATGCCGTTCGCCACCGGCTCGAACAGGTCGGCCTGCTCATCCATGATGGCCTGCTCCTTCAGGGTTGCGACGACGCGGTCGGCACGGGCGATCACGGCGTCGTCGAATTCGCGGCGCGGGCGCGATACCGATCCCTGCAGGAACACGCCCTTGTTGCTGGCGACGATCGAGGTGACATGCTGGCCGGCCTCGAGCCATTCCCCGAGCAGCACCGGGACGTTGCTGCCGGTGGCGAGGCAGATGAGTTCGGCGCCCTTGGCAACCGACGCGGGCTCCTCGGCCGCCACGATGCGGGCGCGCACCTGCGGCTGCATGCGCTCAACGAAGCGCGCGCGATTCTCGGCACTGCGGCTGAACACCCGCACGGTCTCGATCGAGGGGCGGATCGTGCACATGGTGACGAGGTGCCGGCGTGCCTGCCGGCCGGTGCCGTACAGCCCGAGTGTGCGGCAGTCGGGGCGCGCCAGAATGTCGGTGCCGACCGCGCCGGTGATCGGCGTCTCGGTACCGAACCAGTCCTCGGGCGGCTCGTCGAACAGCGGCAGCGAGCCCACGATGATGGTCTTGAGCTCGGCCGTTTCGCTGTCATAGGCGACATAGACCCGCTTGCCGGCCTTCTCGTATTGCTGGGCGCCGCCGCGGAACGTGAACCGCTCGACATGGATGAAGGTGCCGGCCACCTGCAGCCGGTGGCAGCCGCCCGGATGCACGCTGACGCGCCGGTCCTCGTGCTGAATGCGGATGCGCGGCGCCGAATAGGCGGGCTTCTCGCCCTGGTCGCGAAATCCCGCGCGCACGGCCGCGATCGCCTCCGGGATCGTGATCAGGCCCTTGAGCTCCTCGGCCTTGATGAGAAGTGCCATTGCGTGCTCGCCCCCAATGCGGTGCTTCGATCAGCCGTTCGGCTTTGCTATGCTCTCGCGGGTCAGGTTAACGCATGAAGAAGCCGATGCACACCCACGCGAGCCAACCGGCCGATCTCGATGCGACCTATGACTTTCGGTCGAGCGCAAGTTCGGGGAATTGCAGTCGAATTTTGAGCCCAGGCTTGTTGTCCAGCATTTCGATCGAAGCACCGTGGAGACGGGCAACGGCGTCGACCACGCTGAGGCCCAGCCCGTTTCCCGCGGCCGCGCGGCTCCGTTCGAGCCGATAAAAATGCTTCAGGACGTGGCAACGCTCGTCAGCGGGAATTCCCGGCCCGTCATCGGCAACCGAAAAAAACGGCTTGTGACCGACGGAAGCAACCTCGACCAATATATTGCCCGCTTTGCGCCCGTGCTTGAGGGAGTTGTCGACCAGATTGGAGAGCGCGTCGAAAAGGAGGTCCCTGTCTCCGGCGATCCATGCGTGTTCGCCTGCAGCGAGGATCAGCCGTCCTCCGTTTTCCTCCGATGCGGCGTCAAACAGCTCGACGACTTCGCTCGCAACTTTGGTCAGGTCGACGGGGCGAAGATCGGTGCTTCGTTTGACGCCTTCAATTTGCGAAATTCGCAGGACCGACGCAAACATGCGGAGGACCCCGTCAAGATCCGCGAGCGTATCGGTGATCAGCAGCTGATCAGCGTCGGCGTTACGCGGCCAGCTGCAAGCCTGCTCCAGTCGCCCACGCACGCGCGTCAAAGGCGTCCGAAGGTCATGGGCGACGTTATCAGTGACCTGCTTCACGTCCCGCATCAAGCACTCGATGCGAGCGAGCATCGAGTTGAGATTTTCGGTCAGCTGATCCCATTCGTCACGGGTCCCCCGAACCGGTATGCGCTTGCCGAGACCGCCGTGCATGACGGCGCGCGTCGTGGCGTTGATCGCCTCGATCCGCCCCACCGTGCGCCGCGTCACCAGGACGCTCGCTGCGCCCGCCAGAACGATCAACAGCGACAGCACCAGGGCGAAAGCTGCATTGATCGTCTTGGCGAAGTCGTTGAGGTCACTGACGTCTCTACCCACGAGCAGGTGAGAGCCGTCCGGCAGCGTTTCGAATTGCGCCCGCAGTAGGGCGCCCACCGTATCGCGCTGTGCATCCTGGTTACTGAAATCGGCGAGGCCGCCGGCGCCGCTCAGCTCCCGCGGCCAGATCCTCAAATTGCCCGCGCCAGGAAAAAAAGAAGGATCTGCCAGCAGGTAAAGTCCCCCTTCGAGGCGCTGCTCGGCAATGCTCTGCTCAATCGCGGTGACCAATCCGTCGCGGCCGCCGTTCTGGTATGCTCTCACCAAGGCCGCGTGCTGGGTCGCGATGGCCCGGTCGGACCGGCTCGTCACATAGGATGAGGTTGCGTGCTGGACGTAGCCGAAAAGAACCAGCACGATCGCGCCAAATATGCCGATCCACATCAGCGCGAGATTGAACGTCCATGACCTCAGAGTCTTAGCAAGGAGCCCGACCATAGTAGCCGACGCCGCGCACGGTATGAATGAGCGGATAGGCGTGCTCGGAATCCAGCTTGCGCCGCAGCCGCCCTACATAGACGTCAATGATGTTGGTCGCAGGGTCGAAGTGAAGATCCCATACGTGCTGCAGCAGCATGGCCCGTGGGATCACCTGGCTGATGGCCTCGCCGCCGTTGATGGCCAGGTCCACCTGATAGCCGTTGGTCGCAAGCAGCGTCGTCAACTGCCCGGCCGTCTCCGCATGGTCTTCAACAACGAGAATGCGGCGAAGCGCTCCGGTCACGGCTTGACGCTCCTCGACCAGGATTGGCCGCCAGCCGTCTTCTGTTGAACAGTCGCTTTCACGAAGACCGCCGCGATCCGAAAGCTTGCGTTCATGGAACCGCAGACGCGCTTCGTCGGTCCGCGGGTCTCTGCGTCTGACCGACATAACGATGGGCCGGCTCGACGGTTCCGCGGCGTCGATCGAGTCGAGGCTCGGCGCCTGAAAAGCACAACCTTGAAGGAGCAATCGATGAAGAGACCAGCCATTATGGACTAGCCATTATGGACTAGCCATTACAACCGGCACATGCATGTTTGCATCAAGCTCGGGTGGATTCGCTTCTGACCACCTGTTCACGGCAATCGGCGCCGGCGGCCTGACCATGTCGAGCCAGCCCTTGCAACACCAAATCGACAATCCCGGCCGATCGGCATTCACCGTCCCGGGCCAAGGGAGTCCGCTTTCAGGCGCGGATCACACCACCCGGGCGGTCGAATGCGACTCGTTGCTGAGCCATCACTTCAGCCAGGCCAACACGAATGCGAATCCCGGCAACGGCGTAGGCCGCATCGGATGAGGCGATGACCGAAGCGGAGGCTTCGACAACCCGCCTCCTGCGGCAGCGTCACAGGATTGCGGAACAAAAGCCCGACGATTTCCAGGTTCGAAACCTCATCGAGATCGTACAGGCTCGGGACAGGGCCAATCGCCAGCTCACCCTGCTGGTCTCGGCGCTCTCGGGAATTTCACTGCTTGTGGGTGGCATCGGGGTCATGAACATCATGCTTATTTCCGTCGCCGAGCGATCAATCGAGGTCGGGATTCGCCTTGCGGTGGGCGCCCGGCCAGTGGACATCCGAAATCCGGGGATCGTCCTGCGACAAGGCCAATAGGTGGACCTCCGCCCTGATGAGAAGTGCCATTCGGCCGCGCTCCCTTCGCGGCGCTTCAATCGGCCGGCCGCATTGCGTATGCTCTCGGGGCGAGCCTAACGCATGAGCAACAGCTTCGAAAATGCCCTCGCGGAGCGCGTCGAGACCATGCTCGATGCCTGCACGCGCTGCGGAAAGTGCGTCGAGGTCTGCCCGGTGACCGCTCCGGGCGGCGTCGCGGAGGGACCCCGCGCGGTCATCGACGGGATCCTCGATATCCTGCGGCAGGGCGAAGGGTCGGACGGCGCACGCAAATGGGCGAACGCCTGCGTGCTGACCGGCGACTGCATCAAGGCGTGCGACTACGGGGTCAACCCGCGCTTTCTGCTGAGCATGGCGCGCCTGACCATGACCCGCCGCGCGGACGAGCTGCCGGAGCGGCGGCGGCGCGGGGTCGAGGGCTTCCGCAAGGTGGCGCGCGATGTGACGTATATTTCGCGGCTGCAGCTCGACGACGAGCTGTTGCGGCGACTTGGGCAGAAATCCGTTGCGGAGGACGAGCCGTCGGCGCCGCCTGACTTCGTCTTCTATACCGGCTGCAATGTCCTCAAGACGCCGCACATCGCGCTCCTGGCGCTCGACATCATGGACCGCCTTGGCGCCTCTTATCGGGTCATGGGCGGCCCGACCCATTGCTGCGGCATCGTGCAGATGCGCACCGGCGATATGGAAACCTCCGGCCGGTTTGCGGAGAGCACGATGGCAAAGCTTGCGCAGAGCAAGTCCGGTCAGGTGGTGTCATGGTGCCCGAGCTGCCACGTGCAGTTCACCGAGGTCACGCTGCCCACTGTGGAGAAGGCGCGCGGCGCGAAGCCGTTCGAGATGACCCCGTTCCTCTTGTACCTGCGAGCGAAGCTGGATCGGCTGCGGCCGCTCCTGCGCGGGCGCCTGCAGATGCGCGTGGCGCTGCATCGCCATCCCGGCATCGCGGGCGTGGTCAAGGCGGCCGAGGACCTTTTGCGCGCGGTGCCGGGGCTCGAGCTCGTCGACCTGGGACAGCCCGCGGTCGGATTGATGAGCAACTATTTCCGGGCGCTGCCCGCCTACCGGCGGCAGCTGCAGCAGGCCGAGCTCGCGGCGGCCGAGAAGGCCCAAGTCGACGCGCTGGTCGCGGTCTATCATGCGGATCACCGCGAGCTTTGCGCGCACGAGCGCGACTATCCGTTCCGCATCATCAACCTCCTGGAGGTCGTCGGCGAAAGCATGGGCTGTCGCCATGCGGACGAGTTCAAGCGGCTCAAGAAACTGCAGGACGTCGATGCGATCGCGGCCGATTGCCAGGAGCTTGCCGCCCGGCATGAGCTCGATCCCGCCGCAACGCGAGCAGCAATCCAGGCGATGCTGGAAGAGCAGCCGCTCCCCCTGCGCGGCCGTTGAGGACGTCATGCCCATCTCCACGCGGCTGACCGAGCGGCTTGGCATCGAGCATCCGATCCTGCTGGCGCCGATGGGCACGGCAGCGGGCGGCAAGCTCGCGGCGGCAGTGACGGCCGCGGGCGGGCTCGGCCTCATCGGCGGCGGCTATGGCGACGCCGATTGGCTGGCGCAGGAATTCAAGGCCGCCGCCAACGCGCGGGTCGGCTGCGGCTTCATCACCTGGTCGCTCGCCCGCAAGCCGCATCTCCTGGACCAGGTGCTTGGGCATTCCCCAGCCGCCCTGATGCTGTCGTTCGGCTCGCCGCTGCCGTTTGCGCCCAAGATCAAGGCGAGCGGCGCGCCGCTGATTTGCCAGGTGCAGACCATGGCGCATGCGCGCGAGGCGGTGGAAGCCGGCGCCGACATCATCGTGGCGCAGGGCGCGGAGGCGGGCGGGCATGGCGTCAGCAGGGCCACGCTGACGCTCGTGCCGGAGGTTTCCGATTATCTCGCTCGCAGCGCGCCCGCGACGCTGCTGGTGGCGGCCGGCGGGATTGCGGACGGGCGCGGGCTTGCGGCCGCCCTCATGCTGGGGGCCGACGGCATCCTGATGGGCTCGCGCTTCTGGGCAAGCGACGAGGCCCTGGTGCCCAAGAGCTTCCAGGCTGCCGCCGTCGCGGCAGCAGGCGACGATACCGTCCGCACCACCGTGATGGACGTGGCGCGCAAGATCGATTGGCCGGCGCCCTTCACGGGCCGCGCCTTGAAGACCGGCTTCACCCTGCAGTGGCATGGGCGCGAGGCGGAGCTTGGCGAGCCCGCCGTGCAGGAGCGCGAGATGCAGCGCTATTTCGAAGCCTCCCGGCGCGGCGATGTGGAGAACTGCGGTGTGTTCATCGGCGAGGCGGTGGGGCTCATCGCTGACGTCCGGCCGGCAGGCGCAATTTTGTGCCAGATCGTGAGCGAAGCGGAGGCGCTGCTCGCCCGCAAGCCGCCCGCCTTGCTGGGCGCGCGGTAGCCGCGCATCGGCGCACCGAGTTGCGTTTCTCATGTCCGTGAATCCACAGGATCTCGCGCTTTGCTGCCGGTGCGGCCATGTACGCGGTGTCGCAAACAAAGTCGCGCCGGGCGCTGGCTTCCGCTTCATCTGCTACTGCGGTGATTGCCAGGCATTCGCGCGCTTCCTCGAGCGGCCGGATGTGCTGGACATTGCGGGCGGAACCGACATCTTCCACATGCCGGCCGGCCGCGTGAAGCTTACCGCGGGCACGGACGCCGTGCGCTGTCTCACCTTCTCCAGCAAAGTCTTGCGCTGGTACACGCATTGCTGCCGGACCCCGATCGGCAACACCGCCGGGCCGCGCTTCCCGGTTGTCGGCCTCATTCATTGTTTCATGAGCCCCGACGCCGACGGCCGTTCCCGCGACGAGATTCTGGGCGCGCCGCTTTGCCGAATCTACGAGCGCTCCGCCGCCGGGCCGCTCCCGTCCAATGCGCCTGCACCGCCCACGCTCGGCCTCTTCGCGCTGCGCGGATCAAGGATTCTCGGCTGGTGGCTGCGCGGGCTCGGCCGGCCGAACCCGTTCTTCGGCGATCATACCAATGCCCCGCTCGCGCCGCCGCGCGTGCTCACGCCGCGTGAGCGGGGTGCACTTGATCCGGGAGCTTGATCGTTACCTTCCGCCCGCCCCCACTTGCCCAACCGTCATGTCGCGCGCGCGGTCCGGCATGCATGTGGATCATTGCGCTTGCGAGCCGAGAAATGCCATTGCTTGCCGGCAATGACCCCGCTTTCGCTCTCCGTGATCGCCTTCACGATCGTCATCAGCTCCTTCATCTCCGGCGTATTCGGCATGGCGGGGGGCATGATCTTGCTTGGCGTGCTGTTGCACTATCTCGATGTGGCCGCCGGCATGATCTTCTTCTCGATCATCCAGCTGTCCGCGAACGGCTCGCGCGCCTGGCACTGGCGCCGTTACGTGCTGTGGCCGATCTTCCGATGGTATTTGCTGGGCGCCGCGATCGCATTCGCGCTGATGTTTTCCGCCGCGTTCGTGCCCGACAAGGCGATGGTCTATCTCGCGCTCGGGCTGATGCCGTTCGCGATCGAAGCGCTACCGCGCTCGCTGCGCCCGAACATCGAGTGGCGGGGCGTGCCGTTCTTTACCGGCATCATGACCACGGTCATCCAGATTCTTGCCGGCGTCGGCGGGCTCTTTCTCGACATCTTTTTTCAGAA
>Ga0126381_100002564_pt1 | contig 19651 bp, 17 predicted proteins | sample PanSoiMetPlot_28_FD_96465 | JGI IMG/M metagenome (GOLD analysis project Ga0126381, IMG submission 96465) | Tropical forest soil microbial communities from Panama - MetaG Plot_28 | ecosystem: Environmental > Terrestrial > Soil > Tropical forest > Bulk soil | place: Panama | collected 2016-02-17
CGTCATTTGAAGGCACTGCAGTCGTCCTTGTCGATCAACGGGGCATCGCCCATTCTCGCCAAGCTTAGCGAAATAGTCCCCGAATATAGCCGACTTAGGAAGGAAACCGAGCCTGAGGTGAATGCCACTTCCTTACGTCGAACTTCCGCGCACGCTTAATCCTCCTGTCTGGAAAACCTCACATCGCCCTGTGTGAACTCTAGAAAAGATCTGGTTTGCTGTTCCTAGAATGCCAGGAGTTCGTCGCATTTTGTCATCGTAATAATTCTTTTTAGAACACAAAACGGCAATTTCAGACATTCAGGGTGAGGGGAGATGACTTGGGCGTCAAATATCTTTTCTGGGGCAACCATCAACTATGCGACCACCTACACGTCAACTGGAACCTACGCGGTACTGCTTCGCTTGGAGTTTTGGGATGAGGAAACTCCTATTCCTATTGCTCATTGCTTCGCCTCTAAGAGCGCAAGTATCGAAGCCGCCCATCGAGCCCCATAACATCAATAACGTCCTTAACGTTGATGGCATACGGTATCTTACGATTGATGCGGCTATTGCGGCGCTACGTGTTGGTGGCGGCATCGTAATAATTCCGTCGAACTATGCGGGTGCTGAGTCTGCCGGATGCACGGTTAACGGTCTTGATGGCTTCAGTACGTGGTCTGGAGCGGCGGCGGTGACCGTGGTTGACCTTCGGCTATCTTCTGCATGCATGTATAGCGTGGCGTATAATTCATCGCTGTTTGGACTCACTCCTTTTGCTGCTACCAAAGTATTTCCTTCGCCTAGCACGACGGCAAGCGCGGGCATCTTTACGTCCAAATATGGTGGTGCCCTAGCAGCAGGCGGCGGCAATCTTAATGGGGTCACTGCCGAAGTGGATGTAACGGGCGCAATAACCTCGAATCCCACAGCAACAGTTCCGGCACTCCTCGCGGAAGCTCATGTACGTGGCACAGGCGGTACGATTCCAGACTTGGCTGGCATAGCTACGTTTAATGGCATCGACCGGACAGCCACAACTACAAACATTACTCGGGCTTATGGTGTGTTCGTAAATGCTTGCGGCAATACCAGTACTTCGGGAGCAACGATTGCAAACTGCTACGGATTCTATACGAACCATAACACGCTGGGCATATCATCGAATTACTCGTTTTTTTCCAATGGGCGCATCAGGCTTGCATACTTCGCATCTGACAACGGTCTTGACCTCGAGAGCACGGGAGGCACAGCAACCAATATCCTGAAGAATGACGGAACCGATACCTTGATGATTATCGGACTTAGCGCGGCCAAGGGAATCAAGTTTGGTTCGCCGATAACACCCAACAGCGTCACCGTTAGTTCTTTGCCGGCAGCGGCAGCAGGCAATGCTGGGCAAATAATGATTGTTAGCGATTCAACCACGGTAGCGACAGAAGGGCAAACCTGTGTGGGGAGCAGTTCTAATACGGCCCTCGCTTTTTCTAATGGCAGTGTATGGAAGTGCTTCTGATATGCCGCTAGAAACCCAAGTCGCGCATCGCGTCGTTCGTGACACCAATATCCGAACCAATCGTCTACAGTTACCGAGCCATGTTTTATAAAGAGTTAATGTGACATTCTGAAATGGCCCCACCCGGCATCAGGAGCTCTTGCTCGTCCCTCAGCCCAGAAAACCGAGCGTCGGGGTGGTGAAGTTCGAGAGGTTCGGGAATATCGACGGCAAATCGCTGTCGGCAACGCCGAACCATTTCGCTAGGGTCGCGCCGTACTGATCCACCGACGTGGTGGGAATCCAGCGCCCATTGCTCCCGGCATCGTCCGGCCCACCGAGCGCAAACTGTGGAAACTGGCCGTACACATCGGTGCCAACGACGGCGCCGCCCATAACGAGATGGTCTCCGCCCCAGGCGTGGTCCGTTCCGCCGTTCGATCCCGGCTGGAAGGTGCGACTGAAATCTGACAAAGTGAACGTGGTGACTTGCGGCGCGATGCCCAGCTCGACCGTCGAATTGTAAAACGCGGACATTGCGGGATCGAGTTGCGAGTAAAGATTCTGCTGCGTGTTCAGTTGGTCGCTGTGCGTATCAAACCCGCCGAGCGAGCAAAAGAAAATTTGGCGTTGCAAGCCGAGCGACGAGCGCACCTGCATGATCTGCGCCACTTGCTTCAGCTGGTTGCCAATATTCGTAGCCGGGAATTGCGTTTGGAGCGGCGACAGCCCCTGAAGCGCAGCGGAGAGAATCTTGCTCTGCTCGAGCGATTGGATCATCACGGCGCTCGTGTCTTGGACGAGCGAAATTCCCGAGTCCATGGTGAGAAGTTGCTGGAAGGCAACAAGACGGGCGTTCGATGCGGCTGAAGTGTCAAAGCCGCGCAAGCCTGGCGTCGATCCCGGGCTTAGTGCGTAAGGCCGTGTCTGCTCGCCTGTGCAAAGAATGGCGGAGCCTGCGACAGACGTGATGGGCGGATGCTGAGCGCCCGCGTTTATGGATTGAAGCCTATCGGCTATGCGGCCGGCCCAGCCGGTGGTTCCGAAGCCAACGACGTCAGCGGTCTGCCATTGGCCCTGCTGATCGGAATGCGAAAAAAGATTCACCGGAAGCGTTGCGCTGCCGTGCTGGTATTGTGCACGCGTGGTAGGCTGCGCAAGCGTTCCGACGTTCGCCACAACAGCGATGTGGCCGCCGCCGAATAAAGCTTGCAAGCCCGGCAGTTGCGGGTGCAGGCCGAAGAGTACATTGCCGGTTTTCGCGACGATCGGAAGCAAGGTGTTCTGCGGCAGCGCAAGATTTGCGCGGATGTTGGCGTAGTTCACATAGCCCGCGGCGTCGTTAGGGATGATCATGTTGTTGCTATCGTTGCCGCCAAAAAGAAAGACGCAGACGAGTGCGCGGTAACCGCTAGTGGCGGGCGCCGCGAGTGCATGAATCAGGTTCAAGCGCCCGATGGCGGCCGTCATGCCGAACGAGGCTGCCGTGCAGCAGCTGATACGCACGAAATCCCTGCGAGTAAATTTGTCCTTGCCTGGCATTTTCATTCACCTTTTCCTCGCCCGGAGGCGCCCCTGTGCTTCTGTGCCAATCATCAGTGCTGCACCTGATATTGCGACGACGTACCGATCAAATAGATTGCCGTTTGCGCCTGCTGGAGACTCTGGTTCGTTCCTGCCGGTACCGCTTGCATGGCGGTGAGGATGCTGGTCTTCATGTTTGCGGACATCGTGCCGTGTAGCATCAAGGTGTTGAGTGAATCCAACATCGCGTCGGGATTCGAAGCCTGCGATGCATAGCTTCCGAAGTTCACAGTGGTGCCGGATCCAAGCGAGTCGAAAACAAATGTGTTCACGAAATTGGCACGATTGAGCGAAGTCGCCGTGGTGAGAATCTGAAATTCGGGTCCGTAGAGGCTGGTTCCCGGGATTATGAAGTTTGGTGAAAAGAAATTGAACACGCTACCTGGGAAGAGTGCGCTCTGGCTCATGCTGGCACCCTGACCCGAAAGATTCGATCCGTCGCTGGCGGCCCCGAATGCGCGAAGCAGGCCGGTGATGTAGAGAATGGGCTCCTTCAGGTGCCCGTCGCCGGCATTCGCGGTTGTAGAATCGTCACCTCGCCGCGCTTCGGGATCGAGGAGGATGGCGGTTATCACCGCTTTCATGTCACCGCGCACGCTCGCGCCATTGTTCTTGAAAACTTCCGACACGCGCTCAATGTAAGCGGGGCTCGGATTGCTGGTCACGAGATGCTGAATCAGCCCACGCGAAACAAACGGCGGAACATTGGGATGATTGAAAATGTTGTCGATCGCACCATCGAGATCCTGCGCAGCTGTTTGGCCGCCGGGCAATAAGCCGCCGGATGCCGCGTTTGTGTATTGCAGCAGCTGCTTCGAGGTTGTGTCGTGGTTGGAGTCCGTGGCGACCATCGGACCCGTCCAATATGCCGGGTTGTGTTTCTGCTGCCTCGAGCCTGGCATTGTCGGGTAAGTCCAGCCCGTATAGGCGAGAGCGAACTCCTGGACTTGAGCCTGGGTGTAAGTAGGAATTGGATTGTTGCTCGAGTCGAGTTGGAGCGAACCGTCTTCATTGAGCAGCGCGGTGCCGATCGTGAAAAGCTGCATTAGCTCGCGCGCGTAGTTTTCATTGGCGTGCTGGCCGGTGGCAGGCTTGTCGTTGTTCACCATATCGAGATAGTTGCCCATGGCCGGTGAGAGCGTCACGTCCTTCATGATCTGCCGGTAGTTCGTGAAGGCGTCGTTCTCGAGAAGGCGAAGATAGTTTGTGAAGGCAGGGGGGAAGAAGATCTTGTCACCCGCGATGACGAAGATCTGGCTGAGCGCAAAAGCCGCGCGCTGGCGCAATTGATCCTGCGCTGTGAGGGCCTGCACGAAGAAGCGTTGTTGCAATGGTCCGAGGCTCGTTTCATCCGCAGCTGGATTTGGATAAGGCGTCACGGGCAACGAAAACTGCGTCGTCAAGAATGCTTGAAGGCCGCTTTGTTGCACTTGAGCGACTAGAGCGGGAGTGGGGCCGAAAGTCGTCTGCTCCAGGAAGCGATCCGCGACATTGGGTGATATTGCTTGCACCACTTGCGCCGTGAGAGTCCCGGATGTAGCCGATCCTGGATCCGGATTTGTGACCGTGAACTGCACGCTCGGTGTTTGCGAAGTGACGGTGCCGCTGGCAGTCAGCTTGGTGCTCGATACGAATGTGGTGCTGAGCGGTGTGGAACCCATGTTGGCGACCGCGCCATTCACAAAATTGCTTCCGTTCAGAGTGATGGTGAAATTGCCTGCATCAATCTGGGGCGGCGTGGCTGAGGAAAGCTGCGGAACCGGATTCAGCAGGGTTGTGACAGTCGAGGCAGTAAGACCATTATGACTCGGGACTGCCGCCGCGATCGTGACCGTATTCGGAGAAGGAAGGGACGTGGGTGCGGTGTAGGTTGCTGTCAAAGCTCCGGTGCTCGTAATTGTTCCAACCGTCGCGTTCCCATTTGCGATGTCATTCACCGTCCAGGTGACGGTTGGGTTCGTTTCCTTTGCCACCGTTGCGGTAAAAGTTTGAGTAGCGTTGGTGCGGACCGAAGGGCTTGACGGCGAAATTGCGACGCGATTCTGTCCGGTTGATATGTTGCCGTTAAGCCCGGCGCAACTCGCGGTAAATCCCGCAATGACGCAAGCCAAAAGTGTCAGTCCCAAACGGCGCACGGCAGCCTCCCGAGTTCGCAATCGAAAATTCATCCGATAACCCCTGTCAACCACGAGTGCTTTGAAAAGTTTCGTCCAATTCTGTTTATGTTGAATCGTTGGTTCCAGGGCGGGATGGCAGGGTAGCAATGAAGAGATGTGTATCAAACCGGCGCAAAGGCCGGATTGGGTCGCCTGCTCACGCCTACTGCAACTGGAATTTCCGATTTGAACCTCCGGCTTGTGCATCGTACGCTTCTCCTGTCTCCGGACTCAACGAGTTTGACACCGCCGCAAGCCCAGCGAGGTCACGCGGTGCCGACATTGACTTGTCTGGCGATAACTGAGGTTTTTTCTTCCGCCCAATTGCGATGATTTACTATTGATTTTGATGGAGGGTAGGCACCAAATTGGGCATTCTTATGCTGATCTCGACTCCTTCGGTCCCCTCTCGCCAAATCAGGAACGCTGCCGCCACGGATCTATTATTCGCTTGCACGCGCTCCCAGATCTGGCGCACTCGATTCCGCACCAGGAATGGGAAGCACTCCACTTCCGTCATGTTCGCCTAAGCTGCGCACCTGGGTAGGCGCGCTCGAAGGTAGCCGCAACAAAGGAGGAATCAAATCCGCCGGAAAAAGCTGCTCCAAGAGCTGTGTGATTGAGTGGCCCGGGGGTATCTGCTACATCCCGGCAAAGAAGGTTTCATGCCGGATTTTCGTTTTCTAAACATTGACAAGTCCAATTTTGGCGTTGTATTGTCCTTTCTTGTAAATAAGCGATTTGGGTGAGCAATGAAAAGTGCGAGGCTTTTTTGTAGAAATCCCAAGATTGAGCAAGCTCCGATGAAACACGAGACGGTGCTTTTCAATGCCGAGAACAACAAATTCTGCCTGCTCAATCATACCGCCGCGTTTTTGTGGCAGCAGTTGGGAGAGCCACGCACGACCGAACAACTGGCCGCCGAGCTTTGTAAGAATTTTGACGAAGTGAATCCGACCGAAGCATTGCGCGACGTGGAAGATGCCATGCGAGACTTCCAAGTAGTGGAATGCGTGGTGGAACCGCAGCCTTAGCGAAATTTTGGGATTCTGTCACCTGCCGTGTGGTCCGGGTGGGCTTGATCAGAAAATTCTAAAAAAATAAACTAGCTCTTCCAAGGAGAGATTTATGGCCCCCAAGAACGAAACCATCAAGTCGACTTCGGAAAATTCCTCGAAACCCAAATACGCACCCCCGAAAATCAAGGTGCTGAACGAAGCGGAAGTATTGAGCGCCTTCCAAGTCACCGCCGCTGGAGGAACGATGTGGTGGTCGTCGTAACATGGTTTGGTGCTCCACCCGTCCGACAAGACGCGAATAAAGGCGTAGTGTATGGTGGCCTCTGACGCGGCAGGCTGGCAGAGTAACTTATCCGCCGCGGTCGAAGAAATAAAGAGACAGGGCGGATCGCAACAGTCGGATGCATATCAGTTGGCGCGTGCCGTGCTCGTGTTGGCCTGTGATGACGAAATGTTCCGCCTCCGTTTTCAAGAGAAATTTGCCGAGTGTGTTTGCCCTGACGAAGTTAGTCTAGACTACCCACATATCCGGTGTGAAATTCGAACCAATTTCCGAGCGGGGGTATCTTTGGTGAGCTTTTCGAACCCGGAACTTTTGGATCCGGTCGCTTTTGCCATGAGCCTTTTACCTGACCGCGAATACGTGCAGGTCTTGCCGGGCGATGATGGATGGCGATTGCTTGCGCCCCGCTCGAATCCCTCGACTCCTATCCTGGCGTTTCGCGGGAACAATGTCTTGGTAGATCGACATCAATCTTGGCAGATGATCGTCGCCCAATATGCGGTCAGCAACGCCATGCGACTGCAAAAGGACGTACTTTTTTTTCACGCCGCTTCACTCGCCCTCAGGGAGAGTGGTGTGATGATTAGCGGCGCCAAGGGTGCCGGCAAGACCACTCTCTCGCTAACCCTAGCGAGCCGAGGCCACGGTTTCCTGGGGGACGAATATGCAGCTTTGCGCGCCGACACCGCCGAAATAATCCCAATGCGGACTAGCGCGTCGGTTCGTAGCGGTCCGCGCACACCCAAGCTGGATCAATTCTTCACCGAACACGAATGCCAGAGTGAAGTCAGCGTCGATGGAACCGGGCGCGTGCGAGCCCGAGTGTCCGACATTTTTCCGGCCGCGCGGCCGCGCTCCGTTCGTTTGACTCACGCCTTCTTCTTGCGCCGGTTTTCCAGCCGTCCCCGGGTGGAGCCGATCATGCCGCAGGCCCGGCACCTATCTCTGTTGTCGCCTTTAGCGCCATCGTTGTGGGAGGCATCACCGGGTCACCGGGCTATCGAGTTTCTAAAACTGTTGGCCAACGCGCAGTGCTTCTATCTCGACGTCGGAGGTTCGCCGGATGATACGGCGGACCTGGTCGAAAAAACCGTGGAGGAATCATGGGTTTGACAGTTCGTGAAAAGGCAGAATACCTCGGCACCTTTCGTTGGCTGGAAGTTTTTCAGATGGAAATGTTAGCCCGGTGGATACCCCAGGTGCCGGAATTGGAAGCGAAAGTCTTAATGGGGCGGCACGTTTGGGATTTTGCGCAACACGCCGATGCTCTCGGCAAGCGTACCTTTGAGCTACGCGCACCACTGCATTACACCCTGCCGCCTCTGGCTCCTTACGTGAAGCTGATGCGGGATTTTGCTGAAGTCGAAACGACCGCGGAACGCCTGTATGTTTTCTACAACGTCATTCTCCCGGCCCTGGAGTTGCGGTACCGCCACTACCTGAAGAACACCGACGAGTTGCTGGATGACCCATCGGTGCGGGTGGTTCAGCGCATTCTGGAAGACAATGCACGGCTGAGGCGCGAGAGTGAACAATTGCGGGCCGAGCTAAAGGATTTTCGTTTGGCTGACCTCGATGGGTCGAAGGAGTGGGCGAAGGAGGAAGCCGCGTTCATTCAGATTGTTTCTCACGGTACGGGCAGCACCCTGGCGCGGGGAGCAAACGCATGAGCATCACGAAGAATCGAAAGGTTGTTCTTGGATTCACCCTGTGTGCGGATCCAGCGCGAGAACCCTGCTTCAAGGTCGCCCAAACGGACGAGGAAATGACGAGCTGGGAAGGGACTAATTCGGAGATTGTTCGCCGCGAAAAACTCCACCGGCACATGAACAACGAAACGGGAGCGATGGAAATTGCGGCTCAGTGTCTGGCGGATTTCCCCGACGCGCCCTGGGAATTACGCATGCATCTCGCGCGGCAGACTTCGGATGAGAGCCGTCACGTGAGTTCTCTCTACCGACGCTTGAAGGAATTGGGGGGCTACAAAGGTGAATTCCCGGTCGGCAATTTTGAGTGGTGCGTTACGAATCTCTGCGATACTTTGGCCGCGAGACTCGCCATTCAAAACCGGACCTTCGAAGCCGGACAAATGGATTTATTGGGAACTCTGCGTAATACTTGGCGCGCCGTTGGCGACGAGACGACCGCGGAGGTCCTAGAGCATATTCTTGCGGATGAGGTCAATCACGTTCGTTTCGCCAACCAGTGGATTAAGCGCATGATCCATGAGGATCGGCGCCTTCTCCTCAAAGTAGCAATGGCGATGCGCCTCCTGGCGGAAGCCCAGGTCGCCACGTCCTTGGCCAAATCAGAAGGCTCAGCACCGAACGGAAAAGCCAAAGAAGAAAAGCACGTTGGCCTCAGCGTCAACGTGGAAGATCGGCGCCATGCCGATTTTTCTGAGGCGGAAATTGATGAAATACTCCGCCAATCCGGCATGGGTTCCATCGCCGAGACGGCACGAGGAGATTGAAAAGATGAATGCGATTGCCAGACCGCACTATGACCCCGCTCTCTTCGCGCCCGGCCCGGCGCGCGACTCCCGGTTTACCGTGGTCGACCAGTGGGTTGATTGTCAGAATTTTCCGGAAGACGACCCTAACAGAGATATCGAGTTCCTTCACCGGCAGATGAACGAAGAGACGAACGGGATGGAAAACGCCGCCCGGAATCTCGCCGATTTTCCCGATGCGGAATGGGTAATTCGTATGCAGTTGGCGCGACAGTGCTCCGACGAGGCGCGGCACGTCCTCATGTTCCAGTCTCTCTTTGAAGAACGCGGCGGGAAGACCGGTCAATATCCCGTGATGAATTTTCAGTTCCGAATTATCACCAAAATCGATAATCTGGCGGGTAGACTTGCTGTCCAAAACCGAACGTTTGAGGCTGAAGGTGTGGACGCCGTCGAACCCGCGATCGAAGAGGCTCGCAAGAAGGGAGACGAAAAACTGGCCGAGCTCTTTGATGCGCAACTGGCGGATGAAATCTGCCACGTGCGGTTTGCCAATGACTACATTAGCCAGACTTCAGCCAAGGACCCCAGGAGCGTGATGCGAGTAGGGAGGGCGCTAAGTTACGCCGGAGAAGCCTTTTCGCAGATTATGCCCAAGGAATCGATTGAGGGGATTAAGTACTCTGTCAACCGGCAAGGCCGGCTGGAGGCGGGTTTTCGACCCGAAGAAGTGGAGTTTGCTGCTTCTCAGCGCCCCGCAAAGAGGGACTGAGTTTAGCATCCGGGCACTCCCTCCATCTGCGAGCGGTGCCGCCCTGCGTCCTTCATGAGGCGTTCCTAATTCGGGCTGACTTGGACTCTTTGGGGAAAGCACGGGCATCTCAGAGTTAATCATAGATCTCCGCTTTGCCCGAGTCACATCATGAATGATCCTGGTCTGCCTCCTATCGTTGGCAAACTTAATTCGGATTGCCTTTTGGCCATCGCCAAACTCATGAAGCGGACGGGACGCGAATTTCAGTCTGAAATTCGGGGCACCAGCATGGGGACCACAATTCCCGATGGCTCTCAAATCCACATTCGTCCCTTAGAGACTGAAGCAATGCTTGAGGGGCAGGTGGTGGCGTTCCTTGCTGGGCAGTCTTTACGGGCCCATCGCATCGTTTACCGGGGAAAGGGGGAGCGACTCGGGAAGTACCTTCTCACTCTGGGCGATGGTTGGCTATATTGTGATCCACCCGTCCATGTTTCAGCGGCTCTAGGGCTTGTCACCGAATGTTGTGTGAATGGAGAATGGTCTGCCCCTGCTGCTCTGCCTGGGCGCTCTCGTGCCGACCAACGGAAGGCCGATCTCAACGTGGCTCTTATCCGCGGTTGTATGTGGTTTAACATCAGGTGGGCGCAATGGATCGCGAAAAAATTGTCGGAGCTGACAGGGGCCCCGCGTCCCTCATGAACGAATCTCTTGCCTGACCGATGCACACGGCTCAACTAAAATGCCCATGCCGCCGAATTCATATGCCATCTTCCATCCGACGATCGAGCAAGAACTGGTGTTGGCACTGCTTGGAAGTGCCTCTGAAGCGCCCGATCGCGAAGTTATTCTCGGACTTCTGGACCAGGCTTCCTGGAGCGAATTCTTCCGCGTCACCGAGTATGCCCTCTACCCTTACCTCTGCTACGCGCTTGACCAGCGTCACGCGTTGAACGCAATTCCGCAGGAAGCCCGTGCCAAACTGGACCAAGCCCGACAAGCGGCGATTATTCGCAGGATTCGACGCCAGAAAGTTTTGCGAGAGCTCCTTCAATTGCTGGAGCGTCGCGGTATTCCTGCAATCGTGCTCAAGGGGGCAGCGCTGGCATACCTTGTGTACCGTGACCCTTACACGCGACACATGGCGGACCTGGACATCTTGGTCCCGGCCGCGCAGGTGGAATCCGCCGAAGAGGCGGCCCAAGAAATCGGGTGGACTCTTCTCGTCCCGCGTGAATGCCTTCTCCCTAACCCACTTCGGCGACACCGTGTCATGGTCAGGAAGGCCGAAGGGATTGGCGAAATGGTGGAGTTCCACGGCGACATCTGCTCGTCACGGCCTCCTTTCCGGCTCGATTTAGAGTCGACGTGGCAGAGGAGCTGGCAAGTAGAACTGAACGGGATTCCGGCGCGCGTGTTACATCCGCATGACTTCTTGAAACATATTTGTTTGCATGTTTCATTTAGCCATAACTTCGTGCGCAGCCTGCACTGGCTGTTGGATGTCTGTCTCTGCACCGAACAATGGGAGAAGGCCATTGACTGGGACAAACTGGCAGATGAGTGTATTCAACAAGAGAGTGCCGCCTTCGTTTACTTAACTCTTAAGTTGGCGCATGATCTGCTCCACGCGAAAGTGCCCATGCGGTTTTTTGAGTCCCTTCCCAAGCCGCGGAATTTGCAGCAGGTGGAAACAAATGCGTGGGATCAGATCTGGTATTCAAACGTTCGAGGCAATCCGATGAATCTTCTGGTAACGATTCACGACTCCCGCTCTCTACGACTGGGAGTCACTATCGTAATGGAACGCGTTCGAGCGTGGATATCCAGAGACTCGACTTCGGGGAATGGGATGACATCCAACGGCTTTCAGATTCGGACGGCACTGAATCGTTTCTGCTGGGACCTGAAAGCCCAAACGCACTCTTACAAATACAATCTCAAAACAGGGGGATACGCTCGCCCGAACTTGCGCCTCGCTGCGGAAGTCCGGCGCCGTCGTGAGAGTTTCAAGAAGTTGACTGAGGACTGGAAATGAGTCAGGGAGGCGACGCTTAACAACAGCCCCGTCCGCGAAGTAAGCACGGCGCATTACCGGGGCTCGGGAACTACCTCTTGGCGGATGTAACTCGCGCACCACAAGTCGCCGAGACGAGACTGCTTGCGCGAATTCTTCCAAGGGTCTAGAGTAAAGTTTTTCAGGAGAACCACTAGTTCCATGGCCGTTCCGCATGCAGGCGCGTGGCTGTTGGAGGCGATGCATTTCCTCCATTCTTTCCCAGCCGCTGTTAAGAGCTTCCTACATATAGGAGCCTATGCGATCGCCATTGGTCTGGCGGAACGACTGAGTGGTGGACAAACCAAGCAGTACTGGACGCGCGGTTTCTGGCACGATTTAGCATACTGGTATTGGAAAAGCAGCGGTCTTTACAGGTTTTTATTTACCGCCGCGCTTTTCGGGGTGCTCGAACCGAGACTGGCACTCTATAAGGGACGAATCCTGGCCGGCTTGCCCAGCATCCCGCGCGTGATCATTTTCTACTTGATCGCCGAGTTCGTTGCCTACTGGTACCACCGATGGCAGCACTCCAATCGATTCCTGTGGGCCTTCCACGCCACCCATCACTCGCAGGAGCAACTAAACTTTCTGGGTTTTACCCGCTTTCACCCTATCGATGATTTCCTGATGGATACGATTCCTTATCTGCCTCTGTTCGTCTTGGGCGGTTCGGTTCAGGAATGGGCTCCAATTTTCCTCCTCCACCATGTTCTCGTGATGATTCAGCACAGCCAAATGCGTTGGAGGTTTGGCCCGCTGTATTATCTTTTAGTGAGCCCCACGTTCCATTCCTTTCATCACTCAGTGGAGCCGGAACACCACAACCGAAACTTTGGAGCGACGCTCAGTCTTTTCGACTTCATTTTTGGCACCGCCGTAGACCAGGAGGAACGACCGAAGGTTTATGGCCTGCCGGACATTAAAATGCCGACGCTCGCGAGCACTGTTTACGTCCCATTCCAACTCATTTACAAGTGGTACTTTCAGAAGCAACGTTTGCCAGAACTGCGCCCGGCGGAGCAAACCTCAACGAGTGCAAGCAGCGCAGTGGGAGCCGTGAACTCCTGAAGATTTTTCTAGGCCCCCATTACCGGCAGTTGATTTTGCGGTCCAAAGAACCTCAATGTTTGACCAAAGCTCCCTCTGGCATCACGTCAGCAAGTATTCGCGAGTCGTCGCCCACAACGCCGTTTGGTGCCTCGTCCTTGGTTTGATTTACTTTGCCCTCGTCTACTTGATCGAAAGGTTTACAGGCGCTCGCACTCACCAATATCGAACCCGGGGCTTCCTGCAAGACATCGCATATTGGTTTTATAGCCGCAGCGGGTTTGGTCGCCTTACCACAACCACCGTGGTTTATAGCTTGCTGATACCGAGACTAGCGTTTCTCAACGTCAAGTTGCTGGTCGGTTTACCCATCGCGCTGCGTTGGGCGATTTATTTTCTGGTAACCGATTTTATTACGTATTGGGTCCATCGTTGGACACACTCCAACCGTTTCTTTTGGGCGTTTCATACGACGCACCATTCTCAGGTGCAGATGAGTTTCCTGACTTCCGACCGCGCCCACCCAGTCGATCTGCTCACGACCGACCTGGTGATACTGTTACCGATTCTCGTACTGGGCGGTAATGTCAAAGAGTGGTTGCCCCTTTACTATCTGATTCAATTCATGATCGTAATACAACACAGCGAAATTCCTTGGCGTCTCGGTCCTCTCTACTACGTTATTGTGAGCCCAGTCTTTCACTCCTACCATCATTCAACGCGAGTAGAACATCACGACAGAAATTTTGGAAGGATTTTGAGTATATGGGATTTCATGTTCGGTACTGCGGTTGATGAGAAGGAACGAGCAAAGGAATATGGCCTGGCCGATTTGAAAATGCCGACTCTGGCGAGCACGTTTTTAGTGCCCTTTCGCATGGCTTACCAGACCTGCTTCAATAAGCCGCGCCGAGCATCATCCGCCGGGCTTGCAGACACTTAGGTCGGGGCCCGGGGCGCTTGCGGTTCACTATTTCAACGGTCATAGGCTCGTCAGTGGCGCGGGCGAGCGTCCCTGAGCGTTTGACCTTTCCCGTATCGGTCCTGTCTTGCCTCGGCTGGTTGACATATTTTAGTCTGCAGACTAACCTGCCGTCCATGTGCGGAATTAGCGCCCTCCTTCATTTCGAGAAACGAAACCGCTTCGATCTCGCGCCGCTTTTGACCATGCATTCCACGCTAGCTCACCGAGGACCAGACGGTGAAGGCTTTCTCCTCCTGAATAAGGCATTGGAAGCACGGCATTTTGAGCGCGCACCGATCTGGAACGAAGTGCAGGTATCAGGGACTCGCGTTGCCGCCGCGTTTCGCTGGCTTAGAATACAGGACTTAGGTCCTACGTCGTGCCAGCCCCATCGATCCTCCGGCGGACATCACTGGATCTTGTTTAACGGCGAAATCTACAATTTTCGCGAGCTGCGCGAGGAATTGAAAGCTCTCGGCCATTCCTTTCAAACACGGAATGACACTGAGGTTGCCCTGGCTTCCTACATTGAGTGGGGGACCGACTGTTTTCGACGGTTCAACGGAATGTGGGGCCTTCTGATCTTTGACCTGAAGAACGGGAAGCTCGTTGGCTCGCGCGATAGGCTGGGCATCAAACCGCTCTTTTATTCACTCGACAATGACAGGTTATTATTCGCCTCCGAACCCAAGGCGATTGCCATGGCGCGCGCTGACGGTCCTCGGATCGAGCCGTTTCGCTTCCACGAATTCCTCTGTGGCTTTCCTCCCCAATCCGCGGAATTGTCTTTTTTCCGCTATGTCTATCCGGTTCCGGCGGGGAATTATTTTGAAGTGGACCTTCGCGCTCCGGTTTGTTCTAAGCCGGAGTTCCAGCTCTTTTGGAATCTTGCCGATTTTTACTCATGCTCCCAATCATCACCGTCTTTCGAAACGGCCCGGGAGACTTTTGAATCTCTCTTGTTAGCGTCGGTGCGGGACCATCTTGTGGCCGAACGCAGCGTGGGTAGCCTTCTCTCCGGAGGACTCGACAGTTCCACCCTTGCACGCCTCATGGCACAGAATATGGCCCGAAGCGGAAAAGCCCCTCCCAAGACTTTCTCGGTGGTATTCGAAGACCCTGAGATGAGTGAATGGCCATACATGCAATTGGTTTTGGCGCAGGGGGGCCTGGAGGGTCACAGCCTCACTTTGACCCCGGATGACACATGGAATTCAGTGAGGTCCGTGGTTTGCGCCCAGGGTCAGCCGTTGCTCGGACAGGACACGATTGCGCAATACCATGCTTATCGCCTGGCGCGAGAGAAAGGAACCATCGTGGTGCTCGATGGCCAGGGAGCGGATGAGTTGCTAGCGGGTCTGCCTTATTACGAGCAGCAGATTTTCCTTGAGATGCTCGATAAATTACAACTTCGGCGGTTGGCTCAAGAATTGCAGTGCCGGTCACGGAAATATCACGCCGGATTATTCTCCACGATCCGCACCTATGTCTGGAATTCCATTCGCCGGCGGAGAGCGCAATCAAGAGAGCTTCGAAGATATGACTGGGTGGTCTCGGCGGACGAAGCCTGCGTTTCCACTTCAGGGGCCATTGGTAAGACGGACGACTGGGGTCATGATTCTTCTTTCTTGAATCGCTTCCTCTATCGACTGGTTCGACACACGAACCTGCCCACTGTGCTCTTGCAACAGGACCGTGCGTCCATGAGCCACGGTGTTGAATCGCGGGTGCCTTTCCTCGACCACAGAATCGTCGAGTTTTGTTTTCGTCTGCCCGATTCCTATAAGGTCCGCAAGGGCGATCGGAAGAAACTTCTGGTGGATTTTGCCCGGAAGTACGTGCCCAGTGCCGTTGTAAATCGCACAGACAAACGCATGTTCATTTCGAAAGCGAAGTGGATGGATTTGCGAGGCAAGCACCCCGAGGAACTCCGTGCCATGGCGGACAGCTGTACGATGCAAGAATCACCTTTCCTCGAAAAGAAGAGGATGGTTAGTTTTGTGGGTGAATACCTGGCGGGTTCGCACGAAGATGAGCAGGCCATCTGGCGTCTCTATACTGCGTGGCACTGGATGGAGGCATTCGGGTTGAATTAGAAGAGTGGCTAGGGCGACACGTCAGTCGAAGACAACTTGAAAGCGCCGGGCCCAGGCTATGAGAAATACCCATCGCCAGATTAGGAATGTGGAGGACGGGGAACCGTGGCCTCTGCTGCTGAAAGCCCTCCACTCCCGACGTACTTGATCGTGTTTAATTGCCGGGATTCCGGACACCTCTCGAAGGATTCTGTCAACCCACGGATGCAGGATCATCAGCCATTCCAATGCGGGTACGGGAAACCCCACCCTCTCGCGGCGATCGAGGATTGCATCTGGAACAAGGCCTCGCATCGCCCGTCGCAAAATGGCTTTGGTCATGGCCTGGTCCGAGATCAGGAACTTCTCCGGCAAGGCGAAGGCAAACTCTGCGATCGCGGGCGTGAGGAACGGCAGCCGAGTGGTTATCGAACAGGCAGCGGAATTCCGATCTTCAAATCGCAACGCGGCGGGCAAATTTGATTTCACCATGTCTTCGTAAAGCGCGGAGCGCAGCAAGTCCTGGCCGTAAGACGGCAGGGATTCGTCAAGAATTACACCACGAATCTTAAACCATTCAGTATTGACCCAGGCCGGTGTCACAGGCCGACGCAGCCACCGCCTGGCCAGGACTTGAAAAGCAGGCGGAAGTGCCATGCCCATTGCCTGGCGCAGACTTGTGACAAGGGGCGCTCCTTGAATATCGACGGCGTTCCTCAACAACGCAACGGCCGCTAGCGGCCGTCCTTGACGGAAGAGGGACGCCGCGCGCGAGGAAATGTGAAACCGGCCCCCAGCAAGCAGAGTGTCGGAACCTTGTCCACTGAGGATTGCCCCGATTCCTGCTTCCTGTGCCGTTTGATAAAGCTGATGATGTGCAAACAGAACGGGACTCGAAAATGGCACATCCTGAAGAAAGACCATTTGTTCTAGTTGTTCAGGGATCCTCTCAGGCGAGATTTCTACCTTGTGCATCACCGCTCCGGCGGCGCGGCCGGCCATTTCCGCCCAAGGCTCCTCGTTGCATTCGAGTCTCTGACCTCTCACGGAGGCTACATATGTGAAGGTATGCACCGCGGCTGTTTTTCCTTGAAGATACCGCATCACAGCCACGATCGACGAGGAATCGATGCCGCCGGACAAAGTGGCGCCTACCGGGATATCACCGCGCAAATGGAATTTTAGTGATTCCAAAAATAGTTCACGGAGCTGTTCGGCCGCCTTCTCAAATGTAAGCTCCGAGTAACGATCGAGAGGTACTCTCCAATAACAGACGGGCTTTCCTTCGGTGGGTTGGTCGAGGGAAATGTCCAGGTAGTGTCCGGGAGGCATCTGGCACACACCCGCGAAGAGAGTTTCAGCACCGAAATCGGTCGTACCGCGAACCAGATATTCATAAAGGTATTCGGCATGGATCCGCTGCTCGAGGTCGATTGTTTCGAGCAGTGCGCCCACTTGCGAGGCAAAGGCAAATCCTTGACGGCAGGAATAATACAAGGGCTTGATCCCCAAAAAGTCTCTTGCCAGAAACATCCGCCGGCGGGCCAGGTCGAGCACTGCGAAGGAAAACATCCCAATCAGCTTGACAAGGCATTCTGCTCCCCATTGCTGAAACGCGAGAAGCAACACCTCCGTATCAGAGCGGAAACGGAAGTTGTGCCCGAGCGCTTCAAGCTCTTTTCGAAGCTCGACGTAATTGAAGATCTCACCGTCGTACACAACGAACATGCGACAGTCCGGAGTTCGCATCATTCGACCAGTCGAAGGGGAACGGTTAATGGTGGAACTGCTTCGTTGTCCCAAGGCGGCGAAAGTTTGTTCGGAAGCGCAGCCATCTGTTGCGCGGCCGGATGTATTGGGAAAGGTAAGGATGGCGTCCGTGAATACGTTAGGCTCCTCCGAGATGCGGATGCTTTCCCCGGAATCGACGAAAGATACAAGGGCTGAATCGTCAGAACCACGGTGCCCCAGCGCCCCGAGTGCGCGCCTCAGGCCGTCAAAGTTCGATGGACCCTTTTCTGAATTAATAACGCCGACGATTCCTGACATTTGAGTTCAACCGCAGTCGAAAACGGGACGATCGTGTGTAGAGCGCACATACCGGTCGGACAGCGTTGGGAAAAAGCGACCGCGACCTAAAGACTACGAAAGAGCTGGGCTGAAAATACGCAGAAACAACGGCTACAGGGAAGGTCATATGAAGCGCAATCGGACCATCGGCATAGGCAGATCTGGACTTTCTAGGCGAGGAATCTGCAGATATTGAGGTGTGGCGAGCTACACTCGCTCGCGATTGAGAGTTCCTGGCAACCGACGCTCGAATAGCGTCGTCACATCCCCGCACGTCGACCTCCCGTGGTCGGCAATGCCTTCAAAGCATTATTCACTTCCACATCAGAGCAGACATATTTGCCTCCATCCACATAAATTACGCGATCTTAAAACCAATTACTACGGTCAGGCGATGCTCGTTTGCTCTAACAGATGCAAAAACCGGAACAGGTGAGTTGTGCATTATCCTGAAGGATAGCATTTTCTTGCACTTTCGCTCACTGGCGGAGGGAGTGGGATTTGGATACCTTTCGAACCTATCGGTTTTCAAGACCTCCCGAATCAACTGCTTTCCTACTCCTCCGATGGAATGGATTCTTGGCAATTGCAAGCTGACAGCTTCCTGGTGCTAACAGCACACATGCGCTTCCGAGTGTGCAATCAACTCTTGAGATAATGGATTGTGACGACATTCGAACGCGCAACGAAGCCGAAGGTTCCATGAATGGTCCTTGCTTTGCGAGACTGGCCACGGTGTTTAGCATGTTCACCCTTTTTCTTCGGGTCAGCTGAGCGAGCGCGAAACCCGACTTGGGCTGGACAAGCGAGTTCATTAGGGGCAATGAAGCTGGCGGTGGCAGTCGACGCAAAGAGTAATCAGATTCATAGCGGAATCATCGCCAAGGGCGCTGCGCGAATGAATATGATGCACCTGAAGCCTTTCCGAAGTTCCGCAACTTTGGCATATCCAACCATCTCGCTCCAGCACACCAATGCGAAGCTTGCGGTAGGAATCTCGGTTAAGTCGAAGTCTCGGCTTTCGTTGACGAATCGAGTTCATGCGGTCTTTTCTACTTGTCGCAAGAATTCCACTTTCTGAGGACCGGGAAGCAACGAGTAGAGCCGGTCGAGTGCCAGAAGCAGCGCGCTCGAACCGCAGCCTTCTACCTGGGCTCCCGCCAGGAAATCGGCGCAAATCATCTCTAAGCAGTAGCCGCGAGACTTTTGCGACCCCAGCATCAGTGAGGCGGTCTCGAGCGCTTTCTCTATCACCTGCAGTTGGCTTTTGTAGATCTTGAAATAAAGCATCTCCCAAGGTTCCTGTTCCTGGCCTGTCAGATGCCGTTCCACTTCTCGCTTGAATTCCTCCTTGGGTAGCTCGTGCGCTTTGAGCAACCAGGTTGCACAATCGAATTTCTGTCCGTCCCGGCGTGCCACCTTGGCCAATTCCGACGCCTTCGTCCAACCCACCGCCCTCAGATCGCGATGGGTTTGCCGTGGCAGTTGTTCGTGAATCGCCATCAGGTAGTACGCCTTGCGGCGAGAGTCCGGGAATTTCTTCTCCAGGAACTCGTCAAAGGATGTCAGATTGTCGACCCGCCAGTACTGCCCTGCCCGTACTTCGCACAGATAGCGGCCCAGTTCCACAAATCGAGTGTCCCGCTCCTGCTCTGTCGTCCGTTCCCAGGACAAAATCTCATCGATCCGCCCCAACACGAACAGAGCCCGC